>Ga0307376_10004587_pt1 | contig 12615 bp, 7 predicted proteins | sample TR2MG_FD_202536 | JGI IMG/M metagenome (GOLD analysis project Ga0307376, IMG submission 202536) | Soil microbial communities from Risofladan, Vaasa, Finland - TR-2 | ecosystem: Environmental > Terrestrial > Soil > Coastal area > Acid sulfate soil | place: Finland: Risofladan, Vaasa | collected... | reverse complement strand
TAACTTCTAAAAAACAAGAAATGGCGGTTAGGATAGTTCAAATTTTAGGAATTTTTGATTTTTTCGAGTATGTAATAGGTGAAAGCAAACAAATTAAGAGTAAATTAGATCCCAATCTAAAAATCTGTCTACTGGATAAATACAAAGCATATAAAATTGTTATAATTGGCGATCATCCTAAAGATAAAGCCCTCGCTGAAAATCTAAATGTGCCATTTGTAGGCGTATTATCAGGAAATCATTCAGCTGAAGAACTACAGCGCGGAAGTACAGCAAAAACACTAATAATAAAGAGCGTTAAAGACTTAAAACCAAAATTGATTTATTCTTTATTCTAAAAAATGATCTGGTTAAGATATAAAAAAAGTAAAAAGAAAATTAGCTACTCTTTCAAATCTTCGTAAATTTTCATAAATTCTTCAGGTTTCCATTGTTCCTTCATATATTTACCAATTCCTGAACTATCTCGTGGTCCAACTACAACGAAAGCATCAGCTTCGTCTTCTAAAGCTCCACTCAAGCGTGCGGCCATACCTGGTATAATCAAAATTCGGTGGTTTACTTTTTCAAATGCACCAAATTCTTTTGCCGCTTCAGCAATTGATCCTGCATTAAATTGTCCTCCCGCTACCGCCGATTCAATCCCGATTCCCTCGGAGTCCACAACAAGCAACCAGGCATCTATGTTCGCACCTTTAATATCTATTTCTACAGGAATCTTGGTTAACCGATAATTTGAAGTTACAAAAATGGGAGCCATTTCACCAGGTTCTCCTATTTCATAAAGACCAGGATCTGTTGTTGGATAAATACGTGGATCGCTGAATACGCTCTGTCTTAAGGTCATGATTGCTAGTAAAACCCAAATATCTTCTTCCCTCTTACCGCTGTGGAGAACAATAAGGCTTGTATCGATAGATTCCATGATCTCAGCCATAATGATTTCTTGATATTGGTGTTCCCATAAATCTTTCCCATCGTCAATCTTCACTTGGCTCCAATATGCAGCGGGTACTCCCATGACAGGAAAACCTGCGTTCGAGTCTCCCTTATCAATAGCAGCTATTCTCAGTTTCATTATATTATCGTAGGTTAAAGCTACCTTCCCAGGACCATAAAAAGTCATCGCATCTAATACAATACTTTTTACTCCAAGCTTTTGTAAAGAAGCACTTAAAGACATAAGTTCATCTAGATCGTTTGAAACTGAAACAACTGGTATATTATTTTCAACGGCAAATTTACCAATTTGTTCCCAGGTTTCCTTTGTTGCAGCATAGAGTAAAGGTTTGTATCCTTTAATTTCAGCAGCAGCAGCTAGTAAAATATCTGGATTCATACAGGCTAACATAAGGGGAAGATCTGATAATTCCGTAAGTTTTTTCGCAGCCAACTTAAATTGATTTGCGTCATCTGATACGCATCTTAACGCTATTCCATTTATTTTTAAAGCATCTCCCATCCTTTCAATAACAAGATTCGTTAAATACTTAGCGATCGCTTCTAAATCAGGATCGTCATCTGCAATTTCCATGAAAATCGCAGTTTCGTTGTAATATGTTAATTGATGCCGATTGAGAATCTCTTCTCCACCAATTATACATTTACGGTCACCCACTCCAACTTCAACAGACTTTTGTGGAGGAGTAACAAGCGCTATTAATTTGCCTCGTTTTTTCGCCTGTTTTGGATCCTGCATCAAGTGCGTACAATCTTGAACTGTGACCTTCCTTTCGAGCAAATCTGTTCCAAATGCCATGCAAGTATCTCTTCCACAGTCTTGACAATTACTCTTATCTAAAAGAGCATAAATTTCTAACGGGCTGGGTCTGGCCATTTTAATTTCTCCTAAATTCTAATTAGTCCCTTTTTAAATAATTATTTATTATTTTTTTATAGTAAGTGTAGTTTGATTTTACATTAAAAATTTGTTTTTTTTCAAAATTTGATGTGTTAAGAATGAAAGTCAAATAGAGCATACTATTTTTTCATAAAATCTAGAGAGGTATAGTCTTAAATTTTATTTGATAAATCGGAGTAAACACATTGATATACATTAAAACACAGTAAAATTTCAGACTTCCGATATAAAAACTCCAAACATTTTAATTGTTTTTAAGAAGTTCAATAGAATTAGTTATTTGATTTAACTCTCATCAGCATTAGAGGAATTAATGATAAAATTGCCAAAAATCCTACAGTAATAAATAGCATTTCAATTTGAATAAAAGCAGAAAAATAAGTCCCCAACGGAATGAAAATCACACTACTAAGTGCAAACGACATTTTCAAGCACTGATATGTAAAAGTTTTATGCTTCCCGTTATAGGAAATTGTTATCATCAAAGATGCGTAATTTAACATCATTACACCCGCAATTACCTGAATAATAAATTGGATAATCATCAAAAAGAAAAAACCTGATATCGCCATCATAAAAGTTAAAATAGCATATAGTCCAACTGTAATAGCGATGATCCTTATTTGATTAGATAGCTTAATGGAATACAATATTTCATCTTGAGTATCACTTTTAGGGTCCAGCTTATTGTGGTTTTCAGCTATAATATTGTTAATTCTATTATTCTCTTTGTTTGAAATTCGTTGCCCTATTATACAACCTCCAATGTTAAGTAAAATCAACACAATATATAATAACGAGTATATATTAAATGCTTCTTCTCCGAACCTGGTTAAAATCCAAGACGAAAAAGGAAATTGGTACAATTTATCACTCCAAATCAATAAACACGATAGAAATAAAAGAATCAAATTCAAAGTATTATTTCCCGCAAAACTTTTAATGTCTCTCTCACAATGTTCGAGGTTTTTTTTAGGTTCATTAGTTATTTCTCTCAAAAATACAGTACATAAGATTATAGGAAGAGAGGATAAGAAACCAATAAAGAAAAAATCATTCCAAAGATCAATATTAAAGATATCGCTTACAGTAAAAAGGAACACAACTGAAGGAATAAATGAGCCGACATTCGACGATATATTTATGGTAACTAAATTGTTATCCTTAACAGCTTCATTTTTGGAAAGATCTATTATCAATTTTGAAATCCCAACTTTAACTATCTCCTGACTTAAAAGGTTCAAAGCTAAAAAAAGACCGAAAATGCTTAAGTTATTAACGTTTAATACAGAAAGTAAGAAGCTAGCCAAAAAAAGTATACTTGATGATATCATTATTAACTTTTTATTTTTGGAATATCTATCAAATAAATACCCTAAAATTGGTCCTGAGAACATAACGAGATAAATGAACACTTGCATGAAGGCTAATTGGCTTCTATCAATTTTTAAAATATTTAATAAATAGACAGGTAGGTACACAATTAAATAAATTCTTATTACGCTAATAGCAAAATTAAGAAAGAAGACTCGAATATAGGTAGATTTCTTAACGCTCCTTTTTTCACTCTTCTTAGAAAGCCTGAAAGTCCACTTATTTTTAAACTCTGAACTTATCATTGATTTATTCGCTGCGGCTGTACTTTTGTGATTTAACATTTTAAGCTTACCAACTCGGGACATACAATAATTTACTTTTTCTATTTATTTGTTTTCAAACTTATAAACTACACAATTAACACAATTCTGAGGTAATTTGAGATTCTAAAAAACATATACATTAGAAGAGTAATAAAAATTCTTTCTATAGTAAATCTATTGCGCCACAATTACAAAAAAAAGAAGAAAATATAGTTTTCCCGCTAGGGTAATACCCTATATGCGGGAGAAACATTTAGGGAACAGCATCATGACATCCAGGCATTTTACCTACCTCAACTTAATTTGATGTTTTTTAAATTGATTATTGTATACAAACCCGCCGTCTTCAACAAAGGGGTTCTAATAGCATTAAACTTTCACATAATATTTATTCATAAATAGATATAAAAACGCAGAGAAAAATGTGAAAGATAAGCGTGGATTTTTTATACTTACATAACCGATTAATCATTAAATCTAAAAATTAATGGTATAAAAAAATATTTAAGTTCTTATACTAAATAAATTCATAATTCTAATGCGTATTTTTCTATAAAATTGTTTGTATGGCAAAATTAAATATCGATTTTTTATTAAAAACTCCAATAAAAGATATCCTTGAAAAGATTGACTACTTTTTTCGGAAACTTCTTCGAGAAATTGAATCCTATCTTCAAATGGAAATAATTTACCCTAGAATAAGCATTGGGTTAAGAAATGAAGAATCAAGTATTTCAAGTGCAGATGATAACATTTTTTCAATTGGAGTCGATATATCTTATAATAATGATATTCTCAAAATTAAAATATTTTCAGATTTCTTTCATTACATCCAATTTATTCTGCTTCGGGAAGCATATAAATGTTTTATTCCTCTTTCCACCAATAAAATGATTGATATTTTCATAAATCAAAAAGTTTTAATCGATCTTAAAAAACTAAAATCTAGCAATGAATGGAACCTTATCATACGGGATAGGCTGGTTAATTATGAGTCTATTTCGGGTCAGTTAGATCGTTTGGAGAATTTTTTGAAACGCGATAGCACTGAGAGTATTGATAGTCCTTTTATATTTTTCTTTAAGTATATTAGGAAAAATATTCAAATTATTGGAGATAATGAACAAAATTTCTATGACATATTTTTCAAAGAATTTACTTTGGTTTCTTCAAAATCAATATTCAATGATAGTATAATAGAAACAATAAGAGTTCTTGATAAAATCTTCAACCAAGTAAAATACTACTCAGCATTGTTAGATTATCAAGATCACTTTACCTTATTTAAAGAAAATAAAGTGATTGAAACTAATCTAAGTCTAAACAAATTTACTGAGAATATGCAATGGATTAAAAATTTTAGTTCTTTATCCCCAAGTTATAAAGTAAACTGGCCAACATTGAATTTACTCTCAATAAATTGCTGTATTAAATTCAATCCGTGTATCAATAAATCAAAAATACTCAAGTTCATTAACGAACTACCTTTTTTTGTTCTTTTGAAGGAATCTAGAAATAGTTTTGGATTCGAAATTGATGGTTATTTCGTAATCCCATCTATTTACTATGATGATTTGAAAATACTTATCAAGATGTTTAGAGATAACGGATACGCTCTTCAAATTATGTTAATAATTCTCGAAAAATATGATTCTATTGTTAATTTGAATTATTTTCGAAAATTTTATGATAGAAAAACAATAGTAAGTAATAATCAAAAGTTCTATGACTGTAAATATGAATTAGATTTTTCGATTGCATATGCAAAAGAAGCAGTTATGCCTAATTTGTCAATTTTAGACTGGTTAATTATAGATAGAGTAAGGTACTTTTCACAAACTGGATTTAATTTCGAAAGAAGAGCCGGGGCTCTTAAATTGTTAAAAACTGATCTAATTAACGAAATTATTAGTCAAAGGAAATTTATTACTGACTTAAAAACAAACTTGCTAATTATTCATTCTTCGTTAAAACTCCGGAGAGAATTTCTTGAATTTTTAAAAACAAATGAATCCTTTGGATTTTTTTACATTAGAAATATGCTTAATGCTTACATCATTATTTTAAACATAATTAAAGAAACTTTAACTAAAAATCCTTCTATCAACAGTGTCTTCAAATTTAGCGAACATTTTAAAAGACAAGGAATATCAAATTCAATCGAGAATAACATTACATTTAAAAATTCAACAATAAAAAAAGCGTTTATTAACCAATTCCTGCCATTATATTTTAAATCAAGGGAAAATTTTGAGGAAGAAATTAACAAATATACCAGTATCTTTAAAGTAATTAATTCTTGTTACGATTTGAAGATCTTCAACCTACGATCAGTTCTTATGATTGTAAAAAATAGATCTTTGATTAACACTATTTACAAAACCAAAGAAGAAAAGTTAATGAGTACATATGGTAGCTATGAATTATCAGATCTTTCATATCAAGTAATTGAAGAGAAGCTAGATAATTTCCTAAATAGCAATCCACCTGTAATTAAACCAAATTTAACCTCAAATATATTAGTTTCAAAGGTTCAAGTTTTTATAATTTTACTAAAAAATAACGAGGAAACTTTAGAAAATCTTAAAAAAATATCGTTTATATCAAAAAGAATAGGTATCAGTTATGGAGAAATACTAAATGTAATATTATTAATTCCTAACTTAAGTAGCAGTGAGAAGAGTACATTTATTTCATTATTGAGCAATCTTTTTAAAGAAAATCTAATTAGCGTTAAAAGATATTTGTGGAGCTATTTTCAACAAGCGTTTTCACGTAAAGTTTTTTACGACTTAGAACAGAAGAAGTTTTTTTATACAAAAGATCTTTTTAAGCAATTTTTCCTTAATGTAAAAAATATTATTGGTGATGTGCAAAAACCACTTCCTGAAATCCATAATACTTTGGTGAAAAGATTTTGGTCTGAAGAGAAAGATGTTTTTTCTTTAATTAAGGAAGTAGAAGATCGTGTAAGAGATGAAGCTATAGATTTAAGTTCAGAAAATCTTCAAAAATTATTCGAATTTCATTATCTATTAGGTAAAAGCATACTAAACATTGAAGAGTTTAAGAAATCCCAAGAAAAGATTTTCTTTAAAAATTGCATCAAATCAATCGATTTCATACCATCATTCCAAAATTTTGGGATGAGCCAGTATTTTTTATATTTTTATCCTACAGATATCGAAAACATTGATTTTATGCTTTTATTGAACAATTCTTTCCAGTCAATTAGCTATTCCGCACAGGTCGATAATTCTAATTCATTTTTGATCCAATATCTTTATCCATTTCGTAATCCAGGCATATCACCCTATGTAAATTGGCTAACCAAGTCGAAAAAAATCATCAGAGAATATTGCTTATTTTTCATTAAGAAGTTCTATCAAATTTTGCATTTCGATTATAATCTGACCTCTGAAGGTTGGGATCTTGACCCAAATCGTTTTAAGACATATTTCCAAAATATATTGTTTAATCCAAATTATAAAGTCCAAATTCCTGATTTAAAGGAGTTCGACATTGGTGATTTAAACAGTTCAAATTATCTTGGACCCAATTCCTCTGAATTTAAAGCACTATCTCAAATATATAACTGGAAATCGTTGGATATAAAATCTTACTTAACGAGACGTTATTTTAAAATAAATACAAGTATAATAGAGTTGTTAAATAAAGGATTAATTAAACCCTTTCTTTCTTTAAAGAATTTAGATGTAGTGGAAGAGATTACTATCATTTTACCAGATGTTAAAAAAGAACATAACGAGTCAATTTTTAAGATTTTTAGCTTCTTCAACATTGGGTTCATCTATGAAATGGAAGGAGAATATTACATTCATGGATTTGAGGATGTAACGAAATTCGAGAATGGTATAATGATTAAACTATATTTCCCCGATTGTCAAATAGATGAATTCGAGAAACTTTTCGATTTGCTTTTTGAATACCTGGAAATTGACCACTACTTAATCTTAAACGACTTAGTTGACGGAGAGAATTTACTTAAATCTACGTTCAATGGATTGAAATTTTTAGAGACATACAACCCTTTAACCAACCTAATTTGGAACGATGAAGACAAGAAATGGCGAAACCATAAATTATTCAACGAGAATTTCGAACCGGTTTATCCTGATTTGTTCTTTGGAAATAATAATTACGATTTGGATTCATAATTTTCCAAGTTAATATTTGGTTTTATTCGGAAACACTGAGACAAATGTGTAAAGGGTAATAAAATCTAAAATAATAAATCAGTTGATATTTTTTCTTACATGAATGACAGTCAAAGATCTCGATTTTGAAAAGTTCACAACCTTGTTTCATCCAATCAATATCGCTTTTATCGGAGCTAGCGAGAAATCTGCTTTTGGTGCTATGCTGTATTTATCAGCGTTTAAAACTTCGAAATGGAAAGACACGTTCTACCCCGTAAATCCAAAATATAATAAAATTCTCGATTGGAAATGCTACAAATCGGTCTTAGATATTCCATATTCTATAGATACTGCTTATATTTCTGTAAAAACTAAACACATTCCGCAAGTGTTAAAGGAATGTGTAGAAAAGGATATTCCCTGGGTGGTAATTTTCGCATCTGGTTTTTCTGAAACGGGGGATGCCGAGGGCTTAAAATTAGAAGAAGAATTAAAACAAATTATTTCAAAATCAAATACGAGAGTAATAGGTCCGAATTGTATAGGACCGTATAACGCAGCTGAGGGTATGGCATTTTCATTCAGCGCAAAAAAGAATACTCCAGGGGAAGTCTCGTTCATGTCTCAGTCTGGAGGGCATATGAGCCAGTTATTAGATGTAGGGTATAAACGAGATATAAGGTTTAGGTACGGGGTGTCATTTGGTAATCAAATAGACCTGAATTGTATTAACTTTCTGAAACATTATCATAAGGATCCAACAACCAATGTAATCGCAGCCTACTTAGAATCGTTTGGCTCTGCTACAGGCCACGAATTCTTTTTAGAGCTGAAAAAAACTACAAAAAACAAACCAGTTATAATATGGAAGGGTGGTTATACTGACGATGGCTCGAGAGCAGCGTTTTCCCACACTGGCGCTATAGCAAGTGATTTAAGATTGTGGCATTCAATGGCCAAACAAACCGGTGCAACTATAGTTAAAGATAACGAAGAATTTTGGAATACTATTAAGACATTTGAATTGTTATTTCCAAAATATATCCCTCATGGTAGAAACGTAGGGATAATTACTCCTGGCGGCGGCTCTAGCGTGAATACAACTGATCTATTCAATTTTCATAATTTAAAAATTCCGGAATTAACTTTAGATTCCCAAAAGAAAATTAGCGAAATACTTCCATATGAAAATGTAAACGTGAAGAATCCTGTGGATTTAGGCGCCCTTGGTTTTGTCGTAGATGTATTCGTAAATTGTATTGAGATTGTAGTAAACGATCCAAACATTGATATTATCGTAATTCCGTTATGGCCTCATTTTATCTATAATCATGTTTTCAAACAGATGATTAAAATCCAGAAATCAACAAAGAAACCATTTATGTTTTGTTTACCAAGCATTGCTGACTCATCGGAACTTGCTCAACGATTTTCAACAGTCAAAAAAACACTCCACGATGAAAGGGCTTTGTATTTTTTATCATTAAGAGACGCAGCAAAAAGTATTTCCTTATATTGCGATTACATTGAGTTTTTAAACTCCCGTTAGCTTAAAAAATAAAATAAAGGATTTTTGATCGCTTAAACTTTCTTCATCATTTCTTTTAGATACGCTTTCATAAAATATCTTTCAATACTGCAATAATCCAACTTCTGGTTATTGGTTAATTTCTCGCTATTTAGTAAAAATGAGTGAACATTTACCATTTTTCCGTAACACTTAGTGAGTTTACTGTCCAGACAGCTTTTATTTAGTGTAAATCTATATTTTTGCTCTAGAACGGGTAAAATAGGAACGCTAATATCGTCAGCAATGTCGAGGATTTTAATGGAATAGTTAATATCAGCTTTACCCGAACTCATGTGATCACTTTAATCTAAAATTTCATATTATTAAACTACACATTTTTTGAGACTGCTACATTGTTTCTAATTTTGTCGGAAACTTTCAAAAATGAATACTAAATTGTCTAATTTAGAGGTTTACTATACCTATAATCTCAATTTTGAATATACTATTGTTTTTCTAATATTAAACTAATTGCTTGAGTTTATTAATGGATTAATACCCGTAAACTATAATTTAAAATAATATTGGAAGTATTAATTAAAATAAATTAGATAGAACAACAAACAATGATAAGAAACTAGGGTTGAAGAAATTTGAAATTTATATCTGGTTTAAAAGGAGTGTTTAAAAAACCTATATATGTTTTTATAATTAGTGCCTTTACTCTTACATGGATATTAATTTTAGTTAATTCGTATTATTCTAGCGTAATTCTTGGATGGTCTGTGCTAATTTTTGGCGGAAGCTTATTATACTTCGCGATGATACTCTTTCTAATTTCATTTATAAAACCTATTGACCAGCTAAAAAAATGGCTTTTATTCATTATTTATGTAATAACAATCTCCTTAACATTTATTTTGAACCATTTAATTTTTTTTGTAATCTCAGAATTATTCTTCATTGTCCTTTTAACGATAAACCAGTTCTTTACGGCTTTTTTTGCATTCAAAATTTGCATGGATTCCTCAACAAAGGTAGACGATTATCTATATAAAAAGGAGAAAAGTCGTATCTTAACTCGTTTAATAGAATTTTTTGTTTTTCTTCTGTTAAACTTGTGGTTTTCAATAATTACATTGAGATTTTTCAGCAATACACCCACTCTATTATTTCTATTTGTATTCCGTATGCTTCAAATTCTATTTTTGGTAAATGTGAGTTTAATCGTAATTGTTATTCTTCGCTTAATTTTCACTAAAAAGTTTTCGGCTTATATTTCTCTATTTTTCTTGTTAACGCTATTTTACGCATTATATATTCTTATTGATTATCTATATGGTGCTTTCTTCAGCTCTGAATCAGTAGATCCAATTTATGTGTTAATCTCTTTTGTCGTTGATTGGTTCTTGTTTTTATATATATTAGGAACAGTTTATTCGAGAGCTGGTTATATTCAAACCAAACTAAAAATCCTTAAGGTAGACACAATAGCACTTTTTCTCATTATAATGAAGATTTATGTCCAAGTTTCAAAAATCGTTCCAAAAATTGTTGCAGATGAGATGCAAATCCTACAAGCAGGAGGGTTGTTTGTAATTTTTGTGTTTTTCAATCTACTTTTTGGAATTCATTCAATTTTAGCTCATAAACAGAAAAAAGAAAAAAAAACACAGAAATAAACTAGTACATTTCAGTTTTAGTAAATAAAAGTGCGAAACATCCGTAAAATACTCCGTTTATCGCGGCACTTATACTTAATGTGATTAATAACATAACTGGTTCTGATACCATAATACCATAATATAACAAAGTACTAGGATTAATAAATGCCAGTACTCCTAAAGCTGAAGAACCGATTAAACAAGTTATCATCCATCCACCGAAACTTGCTCCTTTACTTCCACCAGTACGACCCGCTATGAGAGAAGCTAAAAATGGCGTTACGATAAACCCAATTGTTTGAATCAAAGTTGCATCAAACATCCCTAAAGCAATCTGCGCATATAACATATATATAACGGTACCGGGTATAATAGTAATAGGTCCGAAGAATATTAACAATATTATTAATGGATCGCTTGTAATATCAATAAATAGTGGATTTAAATTCCCGCTAATAGTTTCGGATATTATGACAAACAAGAAGTTCAAGCCGATATACGCCAGCAAGCTAAACCCAAGAGCTTTTCCAAGTCCCAACTTAATCAACCTTTTTATAAATTTGTGTTTACAATTTAATTAATTAATACTATGTATAAAATAGAAAATATAAGCTATTTAAATTTATTTAACTCAAAAATTAAATATCATATTTTACTAAATCTAATAAATAACGAACCAAATTAACAATTTCATCTCTAATATACCTTTCTTTTTTCACCTACATTCAAAATTTAAATATTTAAAATCTCTATTTGTAATGATATGGAAATGAGCGAGAAACAAAAACAAAATAAATTTCTTATTGGTAAGCTGAAACACAAGTACCTGCAGAAAATGTTAAGTGAATTTGTATCAACCACTCATCTAAAAGATGATCGCGTTGTTGTAGGTTCTAGTATTGGAGGAGATGCTGCTGTTTTGGACATGGGAGATAAATATCTCGTTGCAAAAACAGATCCTATTACATTTGTAACTGATGAAATTGGATATTACGCCGTTCATGTAAATGTAAATGATGTAGTTTGTACGGGAGCCACTCCAAAATGGTTCCAATCAACTATTATATTACCCGCAAAAAAAACCGATGAAAATTTAATCGAATCAATTTTTAGAGAGATCCATGATACTTGTAGATCTTTAGGAATATCCATTATAGGTGGCCACACAGAAATTACGAAGGGTATTGATCGACCAATAGTAATTGGTTCTCTTCTTGGCGAAGTGGAAAAGGAAAAACTAGTTTTATCATCAGGAGCAAATGCTAACGATTCAATTATTCTCACCAAGGGGATTTTTATTGAAGGTACATCAATTATAGCTCGCGAGAAAGAAGATATATTAAAAAAAAAAGGTTTTAATAATGATTTTATTGAGAAATGTAAAAATTATCTTTATAATCCAGGAATCAGCATCTATAATGAAGCAATGATATCCAACGATAATTTTCTTCTGACTTCTATGCATGATTTGACTGAAGGTGGTTTATTTTGTGGACTAGCTGAGGTAGCAATCGCATCTAATTTAGGCTTATTAATCAAAAAAGAAAAAATAAATGTTTTACCAGAACCATTGGAATTAAGTAAACTTTTCAAAATAAATCCATATAGTACAATATCTTCTGGCTCTCTTTTAATCTCAATCATTAACGAATTAGCTGAAGATTTAATTAGTTTATTAAGAAGGAATGGGATTAATTCTGATGTAATTGGAAATTTTACCTCAGTAAAAGAGGAATATTTAATTCTCGATGAAAATCATAAGAAATCGCAAATGAGTTAC
>Ga0307376_10004585_pt1 | contig 12618 bp, 13 predicted proteins | sample TR2MG_FD_202536 | JGI IMG/M metagenome (GOLD analysis project Ga0307376, IMG submission 202536) | Soil microbial communities from Risofladan, Vaasa, Finland - TR-2 | ecosystem: Environmental > Terrestrial > Soil > Coastal area > Acid sulfate soil | place: Finland: Risofladan, Vaasa | collected... | reverse complement strand
TCCACTAGTGCCAACAGCACCATCAACTTCCACATCGCTCGCATCTTGCAAAATTTACAAGCTGGTCACTATTTAAATTCTACTCGCAGTAATGAATACACATCCCGGGCGATGTCAAATCTGTGCACTTCCTACGCTTGATGATCTCAGCAAAGCAAAGCAAAACTGGTTGCTTACCTACCTTTGTCTGGGTCTCAACTGCAGCGAACCGCTTCTGCGATCTATTGCGGCACATAGTGTTCGCAAACGCGCACACCAGTTGCGCGAACACTTCGAAGTTCTGACAAGAAATTGTACACTTGCCGTTGTAGCAGAATACTGTACTACATTCTACAACAATGATGTACGACCACTACTCTGGGACAATACGCCAATTACAGTGAAACAATTTGAAGTTTGTTTAGCACAACATCGGCTGTCGAAAGACCGACAAGCTGCACTTGCTCTAAACCATCTGGACTTGTTGCAAATGAACATGTACTCTGTGCAGGATGACGGCATACGGGTACGCCTGGATATCTACAAAGCCTATCTGAAAGCGAACTTACATCATCACTAAAAAGTGAACGATTTCTGTCCAGATCAGACATCGAGCAAATTTTGCAAAATATTTTCGGCCGAATATTTTTTTATAGGAGTACCCTTTGAGTGTCTGGGCACAGACCTAGGAACGCGCAACAATATAGAGAGGTAGCCATCAGTCAGTGTACGTCGAAGTTCGATAAGTTTGCAAACAATGCCTCAGTACCGCGTTTGTCACCATCATCATGCTCGAGGTTCAACCTTCTGCAATAAATGCAGAACAACCAAAGTCCACAGAGATCAAACATGAGCAAGCAACGTGACGCATCACCAACACGAAGTCCGGTGCCAGTTGACAAAAATGGTATCAAACTTGAGTTCGGCGATATGCTGATGTGTCCGTGCTGCTACGAGAGTGATATCCATCAGGACAAAGTTGTGGTCGAGTGGCGAAATGAGGAAGATGGTGATGGAAAACGAATCACCAGCGGCGATGAGCGTTCACCCACAATTGAGCACATCAAGAGCAAAGGTCTTGCCAATCGTCGACACAATATCTACATCCGCTTATGGTGCGAACACTGCGAGACTCGCTCGTACCTGCAGATTGTACAACACAAGGGCAAAACGATCATGCGCTGGGGTCAGAAGGGCCGATCGTTGAGTGCCAATTACAGCTCGTGAGCACTATCAATAAAGACCTTGCATATCACCGGAGAATATGCAAGCATGTTGTAGGCTGGTAGTGATCGGTCTTCAGGGATTGGTGATCGTGTATTTTTTGCGGAATATTTTTTTCGGCCGAATATTTTTATAAGGGTACCCTTTGAGTGTCTGGGCACAGACCTAGCAACGCGCAACAATATAGAGAGGTAGCCATCAGTCAGTGTACGTCGAAGTTCGATGGTGTCGAGGTTCGCTGTCAGAACTTGGACTTAGTGGTATAGGCGTTGGGTGTGGTGGTGCAGACTGGTGCCGTGCACAAGGAATGGAGAGCGGTGCAGCACTTGGTGACCGTTCGCCACCTGTTGGTGTTGTTGTGCGCCGGCACTCGTCGAAGGAGTTGTTGAGGATGCGAGCACGACAACACGCATTTATGCAGAGCAGTGGTGAGCACTCTCGACTGGTCGAGACAACGAGCACAGCCGCGGAGATTGGAGAAATGGGCGTGCGGATGCGACAGACCAAGCAATTTTGAATTTACTAAAGCACATGAGTGAGCTGGGTTGTCCAGTAGCAGTGTGTAGGCGACAACGTGCGGCCGGCGGAGACGAGTGTGATGGCAGCAGTGATGATACAACGCACTGCCGTTGCTGTTGGTTGCTGATGTTGCTACATTGTCCAGAGTGCGGTGATAGGTGGTCATACAGACAGTGTCCAGCATGCCTTGATCGAGTGGACTTGATCTACAGTACAGAAGCGTATCCAATGGCCGTGTGTGCAAGCGGGTGTAAGCCGTCGCCAGACTAAGGCAATGCGTGCAGCGGCTGTTCGAGATTGAAAAAGTCAAATTCCGAGAGCAACCACGCAGCACTGGGTCGATGCATCGCCTCGAGCCGAATGGTGTTGAGCAGCACAGCCTTGCACTCCATAAAAGCCAGTGCACCGATATCGGATTCCTGCACTTGTCGACGACAAGTAGCAATGCCTTTGCACATGATGTTGTAGCGTTTGTCGGGATCAGTGTCGCGGTCCCACACATAAGGAAACGCAGACTGAAGGATGGCATAGAGCAGTATGCCATAATTGAAGATGTCGCAGGAACGATCTAGCGAACGGCCAATGCTTTTCTCTGGCGCAGAATAGGGAGGGGTACCGCAGAAACCGCGCGTGGGAAGATCTTTCTCCCAACAGGCAAGCCCAAAGTCAATCAGTTTGACACTGGTGTTTTCCGGCAGGGGACTGACGAGATTGGCGGCATTGACTATGACATTGTCCAGCGTCAGATCGTTGTGCACAATGCTGTTGACGTGCAGGCAGTACAGAGCGCGCAAGACACACGTCGCAATGTACCGGCAGTTGGCGAGCTGCGGCGGCATCGAAGCGTGGCGACGCTGGGGCAGCGGTGGGGTGTGATCAATGAGCAGTTCGCCGAGATCAAGACCTGGGGCAAATTCCTGAACCAGCCAAGAGATATTACCGCGACAAGAGGGCTTGGCAAAGCAGTTTCGGATGTTTGGATGTCGAATGCCTTTCAGCAGCTCGTATTCACGCTTGCTGTGCTTGAGGTGCTCGGCTTTGAAAGCTACTTTAACCGCGACAACAGCGCCGTAGCGCTTGCTGCGCACTCTGTAAGTGCCATGGGAACAGCCGCCCCGACCGAGATTAAAGACAGAAAAAGCGGAGAGGTCGGGCGCAGGTTGTTTTAATTCAGCACGAAGAGCACTGTAGCGCGGCAGCTGCATAGGCGGTCCTTTGAAGACAGAGTGACGATGCGGATCGGTTTATAAAGTTCAGATGGGGATGGTGGAACCCTTGCGTGGTCGATTGCGCACTGCCCAAATGGTGATGGCAATGAGTGTGAGGACCACGATAAGGCCAGCAAAATGACCGGTGCTGAGCTCTTCGAGGTCGGTCCACTGCATTGTGTATGTTGCTGCAATTTTTACATTGGCCCAATTTAGTTTAGATTAGTTTTCGGGTTGATTCCATCATCTGCTTCATTTTATTGCAGAATATGTTGTGGCATCGCTGGGTGATTGCACTGCTCGTGCTGGTGATCGCGTTCGAGACGTACATGCTGTGGGAGGACTATCTCTACGTGACTAGCGTCGCCTATGTGATCGTGTTGCGTGCGATGCAAGTCGACCCGGCGGTGCGCTGCGTTCTGTGGGAGCACAGCATTGCACCGGTCGAGGATCTCGAAGACTACGCCAACAAGTACAGCGCGCAGACCAATACGCCCACGCTGCGTGAACAATGCAGCAAGCGGACAGGACGAGATCCGCGTCGATCGACAGCACCGCGCATTAGACAGTAAAATTCATTTGCAAAGATTGCAGAACAGATCAGTATGAAACGAGTCGAGTCGGAACATTCATTGCGGACAAGCAAGCGGCCAATACCACAGCATCTCTCAACGCCACAGCAATGTTTGCTGGACTACCTGCTTGATGCATCGCTGTGCGAGGTGCATGATTTCTTCAAGAAGGGCGGCACTGAGTTGCTGCCTTTTTTCGACATTTATCTGCACAAATCTGCGTACAGCCACATCTGCGAGGAGGAGCGGGTGTTGTGCCGCTGGTACTTTCTTTTTTCGCCCACACGGATGCTGGAAAAGGACAAACAATTTCTATTGCTGAAGCAGATCACTGAATGCGAGTATCGGTTCTTGTTTGAAATGCTGCTGTGCAATCGGATGCTGTTTTGGCAATGTTCTGAAACCAATTGGATGAATCGCATCTGTCGGCTGTCGCTGTGCTTGAACCAGCTTGTGGAACTGGATTGTGCCTGGGCGATAGAACGCGTGCGCTGCTATGCCGAAGAACAATGGCAGGAATGGAGTCGCTGCGATTTGATCCACCTTGTTTTGATCAAACCGCGCACCTGGCGGAAGGAATACCCGATGCGCGTGTTTCGCGTTAACCGCCTCAACATCTTTGTACAGTACCCACAACATAAGCCCCTTCAACATCTCAACACAATTTGCAATAACCAGCTGAACCTGCTCGAAAAAATCCGACACAGCATTCCACCGGCGCTTTCAATGCGAGAAAGCGAGAACTGCAACGAGTTTACGCTCGCCAATTTGATAGAGCTGCACGAGACCGCCCCCGACCGGTGCTTACCGCTGCTCGTCGCTAAATTTGTCTGCTGGTTTGATCAATCAAACAAGACAACGCACAACTACTTTCGTATACTGGATGGGTTTGCCAGGCATTTGGGCGCCAAGTGGGACGAACAATTATTCTGGTTTTTGGTGAGAGAAATGTTCTACGTGTTTTCCTTTGGTCTGCAACCAACTGGGGACTATCACTTTTTCAGAGGCCTCAGTTGGTACTTCAATCGTCATTCGCCGTCCGCCGAAACAAGACAAGAGCTGAGCGCGCTGTTTAGCCGACTGCCAGAATTTTTGTTTGTTAGCGATCGCAGCAACGAGCCGTTGACCATTGCAGAGTCATGCTATCAGCAAGCGTCAATGTCACTGTGGAAAAATTTCAAGCTCGACGACATACAGAGTATGTTGGCGCATCCGCAACGACAGCTGTTGTTTTTCGATGTCTCTGAGCCTGCCACAAATGTGGTGACATTTTTGTTGTTTTGGGCGTTGGTTTCACAGAGAAGCGATGTGACCCAGTTGATAATCACGCAATACATCAACGCTGTGGATTACAAAACACTGCGCACTGAGCGCATTGCACGGAAGTCTATACCTCGTGCGCTATCTGCCTTGTTGCAGAGCAAGTAAAGCTGTAGAAATCCTTTGCAATGACTACTAGCTTTCCTGTATTGTCCTGCTATGGCAAAGTTGTACGACATGGGCTTCTGCACAGTGTGTGGAAGCAGCACAGATCTGCTCTGCGGCGGATGCAGTGAAACCCACTACTGTTCGCCGCAGTGCCAGCGTGCAGACTTTGCGCAGCACCAGCCAGTATGTCAGATGGCACAGCTGACTATTGCGGGGAAGTTTGATCGGCCAATCTATCGCAAAGTCGCCGCCACTGTGAATCTGACGCGCTTTCTGAGCGATCCAGTGCAGCTCATCTGGGACGACGAATTGAAGAAGGGCCGCGGCAAAGACACGAAATTCAAGACCTCAGTGGAGTTCGACAAAGACAATCATGTCATTTATCTGCGCGCACATCCGAAGGCGCCGCTGAAGAAGGCACTGGACAAGCTGGAGCGAAAGCTTGAGCGTGAAGGTGCCGCTGTGTGGGAACGCAAAGCACGCAAACCAGCCGAGCGCGAACGCTCCCCTGTGCGGCCGACCGATCCGCGCCAATCGCGTCTGTGGCAAACATTGGACGAGCCGCCAGAAGAGGAAGAAGAAGTTGTGCCAACGCCAGTCCCCGCATTTATGCCAACGCCTCAACCAGCTCCAGTACCCATGACTGTGCCAACGTCTGAACCAAAGGCACCAAAACGACCGCGCAAACCACGAATGACTGGACTCGCCACTAGCAGCGACGAACTGCTTGTGCAGATCGACAAAGCTATTCGCGGAAAGACACGAGATGCTTGGGAGCGGACTGATGCGATTCGGGAGGTGTTGAATCAGTACCGTGGTGGCCAGTACAATGACATGATTGTTGGCTTGGCTGAGAAAACTACAGACTTGAAAAAGCGCGGTCGCCAGATTCAAACCAGCGTTCTGGCCTGGATGCTAGACCAGGCCATACCAATAATTACTATGCGCAAAACAGAGCTGCCACCAGCGAAACGCAACTCTTATGGTATAGAATTTTCAACCGATTATTACGACCGAACAAAATTTCATTTTAGCGCTGAGCATTGGCTACAAGAGCTAATCTACAAATACTACGAGGAGGTGGTCAACTGGGGGCGTGACTGGACAGCTGACGAGATTGTTGCCGATTGGTTGAAGATGCGCTACGACGAGCTGATTGAGGATGACGATTGGATCGAGGATGATGCTACAAACCTCATACCCATGATTCAAGATATCAAAGAGTCTGGCGGCAATGCCCCGCCGAGAGTGTATGAGTAAACAGGAGTTGAGTTTAATTTGAGCAGACGAAGCTGCCATTGAGAATGTGCCAAGCTTGGAAGATCTGACTGGCGCACTCTTGGGTGTTGCATGCAGCGCTCTGTGTCTGTTCGCTAGTAAAGTTTGTAAACTCAAATTTCAGCCGACTAACGACGTTCTTGCGCTGCTGTCGTCGACAGAGGATGTTCTGGTCCTTGACGTAGACACTGCCCTCGGTGCTCAGCAGGCGCAGATTGTACAGTGCTTCGTACTCGCCGTGTGGATGGAATAGGCGCGTGACCAGCATACAGCCTGGCTTGCCGACGTGCGCAGCGGTGAGCAGTGGGTAGTTGCGAACAGTAGCGAGTTCAGCCAACCGCTCGGCAAGCGGGGCATAGAACTCTTGAACTTGATAGTGCTCAACAGGTACGCAGCGTTGTGGGCGGTATTCTTTGGGCTGGATGAGTGTGATGTGGCGCGCGGTGTGCGCATTGTCGCGGCGTTGGGTGCCGGGAAAGCTGCCGTTGCCCGCCTCCAACAGCGCTGCTTTGTCGGGTACAAGATAGTAGAATACCGCAACCAAAAACAGCACAAAGAAATAGCGAAATACTACAGCATAACAGGGTCGGTACTCCTGGTCTTCTTCCACTTCGCCATCAGCGATAGGTTGCGGCATCGAGACGGCCGTTGTCTGTGTGTCTGTGGGTGAATTCTGTAATAAATGCTGAAGTGATGTGCTCAGAGTGCAGGTTTACTTTCCAAGCGCTGAGTGATGCTTTCGCTGCAGTCCTTGGCCAGCCGGTCGTAGTCAGTGTAGATGAATGCACTGGTCTCGTAGGACTCGAAGCTGTTCACGTTGCGACCGGGCCCGTAGATTACAGCAAGCATTGGCCAGTCGATCAGTAGCAGGCCGAACAGACCGTACCAGTTGTACGAGCTCCAGAGAATAAACGGGGCAGAGAGCACGAACAGCCACACCGATACGTAGGCTAGGCTGTAGAGCAGCACAGGCTTTTTGTTGTGCTCAAGTTGCACCGAGTGCAGCCAGAGTTCAATGAGGCGAGCAGCGGCCGCGCGATCAATGCGCTTCAGTTTCGCAATGCTGTTGAGGATATTTCGCGTGAAGAAAGAGTAGGAGCGACTTCGATCGCGGTGTGCTTGAACATAGGCACTCGGTAGACTCTGCAGCACCCGCTTTGTGTCCCAGTCATCGATATCGTCGGAAAACGAGATGAGGTGCAGTTGTGTACAGAAGCTGGCAAACAGGCGACTGCGACGTTCGTTGTCTTCGTAGTTCTTTTTCACCACCAACAGCCCCGCAACTTGCAACACAAGAATGGCCAAAATCACCCAGAAGAATGCTGAAATTGGAAACAGATTCGGAAACCAATTGGCAAACGGTATTTCGAACAGTACAAACCACACAGCTGTCCAGCCAGCGGTGATGAGCATTGGCACAAGCGCAGCGGAGAATGCACTGCCGAGCACCCACACCGTGGAGCTGCGTTTGGTCATGACGACATTGGTATGTCCAGTGTCATGCATCATATGCGTGCGTACATGCTCTTCCTGCTGGTCTGGGGCTGGTCACTGCCAGTGAATATATATACATGAATACCACAGCCAACACAGTTCGTAATGAGCAAAAAACCAAACGCTGTGAAGGACCCGTTGGTAACTACGCTCGAGAAGTTGCAGACGATTCTGGACAAGCAAGCACCAGACGGCGTGGTTCGCTATCACGAGAAATACGAGTTTCACTTGGTGCTGCAGAAGGAGGCCGACCTGAACTTGGTTGCGGTTGGCATACTGAGTGCACTGAAAGAGAGGAACATGCATGTTTATTCAGTGGCCGGTGGACGCACTTCAGACGGCAATATCGTGGTTGTCGTCAAGGGTGAATAAAGGCGGCAGTTTCGGCGTGATGTTGAAGCTGATAAACGCAGATGGCTCTGATGACATGGTTTCATCGCAGTAAAGGTGCTGTGCTAGAGCTGCATGCTCTGCTGTCTTTGGCGGCAGGGGTTTGCCTTTGCGACCGCGTCGCATCAGCCACTTCTGGCGATGTGTATGGATTTGCTTGGGCGTTTTGGTGCGCAGAAGGCTAGCAAGCAATTTGGTGTTGGTGTAGCCGAGAGAGTACACGAGGTGCTTGAACTGCTGGTGCTCGGCTGTTGACCAGTACCGTGGACGCTTGTTATGCAATGTTTGCAATACACGTCGGTTGGGCGTCGAGCGAAGGTGCATAATTTGCAAGAAGTGAGAAAGACGAGTTTTGCAAAAATTGCAGAATCACCACTGACCTCAGTTCACTTTACCATACGCAAGAGAACATGTCGTTGCAAAAATTGCAGGAAGGCAAGCTGGCCAAGGCTGTTGATCGGGGCGCTGATGGCGGTGTCGTGAAGCTGGGCCGAGACAAGATCATTGATATGCCGCCTGAGCGAAAGTTCCCCAACGAACTGAGCGACAAGTACCTGCAGGAAAACAACTTGGTCTGGCTCAAGGTGAAGATCGAGGACTTTCATGAGCACCTGCGTGCTTGGCCAGTTGATCTGGGCGACAAGGGCCAGTTGCAGCTGCACATCCCGACCAAAGAGGCAATCAAGAAGATGGCCGAGCGCACTGGCTTCACGCTGGCTGAGATATTCAAGCGACGCAATCTGCGTTCGCCGACGCCCGGTGATCCAGAAGGCAAAATCATGGACGATTGGGCGTTGTGGTGGTACTATGTGCACGACCGCGACAACTGCGTGTCGAAGGAGTTTCCCAATCGCAATCTTGGGTCGATGAAGGAGATGGTGCGGTGCTTGGATACAGTTGATGAGCGCCGCAATGCAGTGCATCACTCCGTGCTCAACAACTCGGTGAATCAAAATCGCATCGGCAACATGCCAGTGCCAGTTGTCGAGGACAGGAAGTTGAAGCCAGCGCGCAAACGCGGTGGCAAGAAGCAGGTCGCATTCGACGACGACTTGGACGGGCTTGTTGAAGAAGAAGTCGACGCAATGGCAGTCGAGTCATTGGCGCCAGCAGCTGCGGTCACAGAACCAGTGCAAGAAGAGGATCCAGCGCCAACGCTGCGTGTCAGCAAGGGCAAGCGTAAGAAGAAAGACGAAGCACAAGCGCCAGTGCCAACAGAGCCGTCTCCGAAGAAGCAGAAGATTCCCGAGCAGCAACAACATGAGCTGGAATACTTCTTCGTTGAGAACATCAAGAATGCATTCGAGAAAGCGCACCGTGAGAAACCGATCGGCATCAAGCTCAAGCTTGACAAGCTTGCGAAACTCGAGCAGACCCAGGACCCGCTGGCCGAGGAATACTCGTTGGATTTCATGCTTGACGAGACGAAAGAGAAAGCAAGCACCGAGGAGGCGGAAGTGTGGATGCACATTATGTTGGCGATTGAGATTGCGCGACCCAATGCCAGTGCCTTGGCGATTCCACCGCAGAAGGAGGCAGAACTTCCAGATTTGGAAGCATTGAGCTTCGAAGCGATACCGGCTGCTGGACACAGTGCACAAGAGATGATTGATGCGGCGAAAAAGCGTGTTGCAGCTGTAACCAATACCACTGCGGAATACATCAAGGCGCTGAAAAAGCTTGAAGGCGGCGACGATTCTGCCAAAAAGCAAGCTGCTGTTGTGAAGAAACAGGGCACACAGACTTGCGACAAATGGGCCAAGGCGATTTTGAAGCACAGCACACTGCGCTCGATGTTCTGTGCCTTTTTCGAGAAGCTGCCACTCGAGAATGGCTTGGCTGGTTTCATGCAAGACCGACAATATCTCGATGTCCGGGATACGCTTTGGATACGCTATTTGCACCATTTCAAACCAGAGGTGAACGACGAAGACCAGGACCCTGATGACATCTAGCCTAGTAAACTTAGCTTTACTCGGATGCAATTTCCAGAGGCGCTGGAAAGCGTTGGCTGGCTTGTAGATACCAGAGTGCGCACTCAGCATAGGCCAGGTTTAGGCCTGCGTGAAAATCGGTGCACTCGGCAACCTGCTCTGCACTGGGTGGTGCTGGCATTTCCTTCGGCTGGTTCTCGGATTTTGCGTAGTACTCGCTTTCATCGAATTGCAGCTTGTAGAGCTGGACCGAGGCTTTGGTCACCTGTGCACGCTGCGTTTCAGTGAGCTCAGCCAGCGTCCTGGTGCTCATCGTCGCGCGGGCTGATTCCTCTTTGACATAGAACAGCGGGCTGAGGCGAAGCATTTGGCGCTCAATGACTTGCAGAGTGCGCAGCGTGTACTGCACGAGAATGCGGCACAGCGCGTCGGGAGCACTGGCATGTCGATCGTCCATGAAGTAGTGCTGCATCATGCCGCAGTTCATGGTGTTGTTGAAGAAAGCCTGGGCAACGGGATTTGACTCTTTGTCGCCGACTTGCATGATGAGATCGATGATTTCGCGCGGCTGTTGACCAGGTGCGGCAAGACCGTGCATGGGACTCATATTGAAGACGGCAATGAGATACTCGCGGGCTACCTCGGTGGACAACACGTAGGCTGGATGTTTTCCATAGAACATCATGGAGAAGAAAGCAGGCGTGGGCATCAGAAAGGGCACTAGATGGTTGCTGAGTATGAACTCCTTGGTGCGCACGATCACGTCTTTGTTGTACCAGGCCTGCTTGAATTCAGTGTGTTTTGGGTTCTCTTTGCTGTAGAGCGGCAAAGGGAACATCCAGTTGGTTTCGAGTAGTTGGTCGGGAAACCAGCGCTCGGTCTTTTCGCATTGCTCTTTGAGCCCATCTTTTAGCTGCTCCCAGTTGAAGGCAACCGTGTCTTCCTCGGCATTGTGCACGATCAACGGCTGGTAGAACAACTCGTCGCCCTGCTCTGGCTTGGGGTCGTCAACAAACCCATGCTCAGGCGCCCATGATGTGAGCATCTGCACTGTTTCTTTTATTGAAAAGTTAAGTAGTAGAAGCTGAGTGTGGAAAGAATTAAGATGAAAAATATCGCCCAGGGAAAATTGTGGCGCTCGGGCAGCTTCAGCTCGTTGGTGAGCAGCGCGTCAATGCGTTGGTGGAGATGCGCAGGGCCGTCGAGGCTGTTGTCGAACCAGTAGAAGTGCTTGCGGTGCTCGGCTTTCATCAATTCAAGTGTCATGATGGGCAGTGGCGGTGCCTTTGGTACTGGCTGCATGGCCATGTAACGTTCCGTGCGCTTTTCAGCATGCACGTGAAGATACCGCAGCGAAAACTGCTCGCCGATTTGGTTGAGCGCTGTGATGTCGGCGAGATACTGGAGGTCGGGCACAATGAAGAAGTTGAACCCACGTTCGACATAGAAATGCAACTGCAGACGCAAGTGCTCGGCAAGCATGCTTGGCCATTCGGTGCGTGTTTCGAGCTCAAACTCCCAGAGCAGCTTGTGCGCCGTAGCATTCTGTTTGAACTCGCTTGCACTGAGATAGCTGCTTTGCATCATGATTTCCAGAGACGGGATGAGCTGTGGTTGATCTTTGTTGCGTGCGGAAAGCGCACGAACAAGCACCATGTCAAGCAGCGAAAGCACGGCAGGCTGCAGCTTTCGCGCCCGTGCGGCCTCGAGTAAGCGCTGTGTCAAATAGCGCCGGCCTGCATGTGGGGCGCCCCAAATGACGAGCAGCGGCACTTTGACTGACATTGTTTGGTGGATGCCAGTTTTACTTTTAACAAAAGTGACTGAATGCTGGACTCAGAGACCGTGGCAACGTGGCAGAAAATCGAAGCGGACGAAGACGTTGACCTCTGGGAGGCAGAGCTAACATCGACCATCATTTGCATACTGTTTTTAGTGAGCTATCATTCGCTGTGGAGAAGTTGAGTGAGGTTGTCAATCATCCCAACAGCCTCCGTTTCCACCCGGCTGACACACCCCACCGCCTTCGCTAATGCACTTGCGTAATCCGAGCTCTCCATAAAATTTGGAGCCGTGGATATAGGAGGCTACACAAGGTTTGCCATCGTGCTTGCCGCCATTGCACTGTGATGCACTGCAAATGCCAGCGGGGCAGTCTGCATTCACTGCACAGTCAACACTGTGAAAAGGACCACCAAAGCAGGTTTTCGGTACGCAGGGACGATATCGTTTTTTGTTGAACGCACAATAGTCATCATTAGGCCGGATTTCACAATAGCCCGTGTGCGTGTTGCAGTGGGTGTCGGTGCAAGAGATGTTGTCTTCACAGTCGCTGTCTTGCCGACAGCCTGGAACATCGAACCACGGTGCATCCAGCAGCGTCAAGCGATAGCTGAGTGAGCCTTCCAACCTATCGCTTGGCCCGAATTCACAGCGGCCAAATTCGCCAGGAAAGTATGTTTTGGTGGCATCTGTGGCATTCAAGGAGAGTTGATAGCGCTGGCCATATCCCCTTTCTGGACTTTCTCTGTTCAAGAACGCAGCTGAGTTGAAACGTGCAGACCAGTTGTACATGTAGTGCCATGGATGAAC
>Ga0307376_10004581_pt1 | contig 12626 bp, 19 predicted proteins | sample TR2MG_FD_202536 | JGI IMG/M metagenome (GOLD analysis project Ga0307376, IMG submission 202536) | Soil microbial communities from Risofladan, Vaasa, Finland - TR-2 | ecosystem: Environmental > Terrestrial > Soil > Coastal area > Acid sulfate soil | place: Finland: Risofladan, Vaasa | collected... | reverse complement strand
TAGTAAATTACAAAGAAGTGTTGAACCGCTTCTTGGGAGACCTGCTATTAAGTTTATTTTTCTCATTTTTATTTCCTATTATCAATAAATATAGGAATTAATAAGAAAATTATCAATAACTATTTAATTTTAAAAGTCATCTATTTATATTTAATCAAATAAAATTTATAAATTTAGAACTATGAAATCAGTAGCAGAAGCATTAAACACGTTAATCTCAGGTGTAAACGTAGCGCAGAACAAAGGAGTATACTCTCTTGAAGAGGCTCACTATATTTACACAGCAATCTCTTACCTTAATTCGCTTCAAAATCAAGAAGCAACACCAGCGCCAGCACCAGTAAAAGCTCCAGAAGCTCCAGAAGCTGTAGAAACACCAATGGAAGCTCCAAGAGCGCACACTGACGATTATCCACAAGGATACTAAGAAATTAGAAAATATTAGACAAAGAAAAAGAGACTTAGCGATAAGTCTCTTTTTTTGTAACTATAACGGTCCTAAAGGATAGGGGTCCGTTATCGCCCCAAGGTATCTTTATTCTTCGTCTTCCTTAAGGAAGTCAAGAACTATAATTGTGTTTTCATTTAAAGTGTAAAGCTCTTCGTCATCTGCACCTTCTTCGATTGTCTTTTGTTCGAATTTGTGAGTTTCAAAATCATCTTTTTCCTCTGACTCATTAACTGGAATTGGATTCCCGTTAATATCTAAATCACCAGGTACTTTTTTGGTGTCATTAGAAGCCATCATGTCTTTTGCCATAAAAGTGGCCCCATCTTCAAAAGAAGAAACTCCTTCTTGAATAGTCTTGAGAGATTTGTTTTGGCTTCCCTCTGCAAATCCAGCAAGTTCTCTCATTCTTCTTGCGTAGTCAGTAATGTTTTCCTTACCTTCTGTTTTCATTTCTTTGTTAGCTTCTTTTTCCATTTTGTCAAGTCTTGTATAATAATCTGGTATTTCAAATAAGTGGTCAAGAGCAATTTCTTCAGCAAGAGCAGCGTCATTAACGTGCTCCATTTCAACTTTTATTCCCATTTTAATTTGAGCTTTAATATCCTTAACGCTCATCTTATGTTTTTTAGCAACATCCTCTGGTGTCATCCCATCAGAAAGTCCGCCTTTGATTTTATCTTTTGCCATCACTTTTTCTTATAAATACCTTGAAAAAATAAGTTTTACTTACCCCATTGTAAAAACTTAGGAGAATAAGATAATCCAATTCCGAAATAAGGACCCGTAGATACCTTTCCATTTTTAACATCTACAACTGCTCCGTATCCCAAGTTAAGCCCAAGACCCCACGGCTTGCGCATTTGTCTAAGAATTTTCTTGTTTGCTGGGTCATCCATAATACTTGCCCCCTCTATACTTGTAAATGTAACTCCAGGATAATCTGTGTCAGCCATGATGCTTATTTTTCTCGTATTCTTATCTTTGAATAATCCTAAATTAAGGTTCATTCCCAATGTAAGGTCGAACGCCCCAACATCTGGAACCACTTTGTATGTGGAATCAACTTGGTCGAATACTATTTTGTAAGGAATCCTTCCGCTTAAAAATCTATAGTTGGTCATCAGTGAATCATGATAAGTACTATCGCTAAATGCAAGGCTTGTATTTCCAAAGCTATCAACTTCAACAAAAACAGGAACTTCTGTTAAAACCTCTTTTATCTCGTATATAGTATTTATAACAACCTTTGGTGGCTTATTTTTCTCAACTTTAAAATCACCAAGCAAGTCAGCGTACTTGCCTTCAAGCTCATCAAGAGTTAATTCATATCCTAATTTTTCAGCCCTCCATGTGTTGTCATCTAACTGTCCTTGCTCAATAGTGTCCATAGCAGCTTCATAGTTGTTGGTTATCCTCTGCGTTTCTTGTTTCTCAAGCTCAACCTGATTTTTGAAGTGTTGTGTACGATTACATTGATTTAAGAATAAAAGTAATATAATTACAATTACACCCAGCATTATCATTCTGGTGTTTTTAGGGTCTGTAATGAACTTTCCTATGTTTTTTAGTATAGTTATCATGATATTATTTATTTGCTCTTAGAGCTTGTGTAATTGGGTCCTCTGCTGGAGCAAACATCTTTCCAGTTCCTCCAGATGTTTGATTAATTGTTTTAACAGGAGTTTCCTTTCCAACTGTCTTAGCTTCTGTGTTAACCACACCATCCATTTGAAGAAACGTATCTTCAAGTACTTGTTGTATAATTTCTGCAGAAACATGCTTTAGCGCCTCTTGTCTTTCCTTATCGGTATTAAAGTCTTGGTTGAACCAAGAAGCAATTTTAAAATAAGTCTTGCCAACCATGTCAGCCATTTCTATGTCAACCTTTTTCTTATCCATCTTGTAGTGTTTTTAAATATTCATTAATTTTATTTTCTTTAATCCTGAAACGAAAATCATACAGTTCTCCGTTTTTGAACTCAACTTCATATTTCTCTCCATCTAAGTACTTTATTCTTTTTTCGTACTCATTCATGCTGTCGAGATTTACTGTTGTTCGCACCTCTTCCATATCCTCTAAAAACTCCATGCATTCAATATTGTTATCCGAAACTCTAATATGTTTTTTTAAGTTTCCTCCAACTTTGCTTGTCATTTCATAGTATGCATGCCATTTTTTGACATCTCCAATTACAAACTGATGAGTATCAATAGTTTCTCCATTGTATTTATAGATACTAATGGTTTTAGTAGCTTTTGAATAACTGACAGAGAGCTTTAATTTGTCTTCTTTGTTGTATACTTTTATAGGTGTATTATTAACCATGTGGAAAAATAAGAAAATAAATAGTAAAAATCAATAATGAATGTAATTTCAATATCAGTTGAAGCTTTAATAAGCAACATATTCAGTTGGCACTGGGAAGAGCTTCCACGCTCTATTTTGAAGCATCTGGCTAAGATTGTGAACTATAACAAGGTTCCAGATAGAGTCATAGCAGATAACAAAGAAGTTCGGAGCGTTGTTAGGTGGGACAGAGTTGATAAGATGAAAATGATTAGAATCTTGATTAGATGCCTCGATAATGGCGTTGAAATAATGGATGAAGTCAAGATTGAACAATACGAATATAAAATTAAGCACCTTATTCATCTATTGAAAAGGAGACCTGAATACATAGAGCTTTTCAAAGTTGATATTGATAAGATTACAACTTCTGAAGCAGCAACCGTTCTTTCCCTGGGGGAACAATATTTTCTTGATAAAATTAACCTTTCAAAGTACAAATTCAACTTTAAAGAATCTATGAATATTATTCAGGGATACAATTACGACAGGGAGATAATCAAGCAAGTAAACCACAGGTCTCTTAAGGGTTATCAGGTTTCTGAAATATTAACTCACACAGGAGATAAGAACATTGACTTACTGGACATAAATTCTTTAACGAACATAGACTGGGTTAACCTGTTGATGCATAGACCAGAACTTCTTAAGCATTGTAATTTCAGCAAGTTTCTTTCTGGAGATATTTTCTACTCAATAAAACTTTGTTGCATGTTCGACAGTCCAGACCTTTCTTACCTGGTTCTTGATAGAGACATCAGTGATATTTCTCCTTTCGGTTGGGAGAAGCTATTAATAGAAAAGCCAGAAATATTTCTGGCTCATTGTAAATTTGATAAGTTAGATGACAATAACTGGAGCAATATCCTAAAGAGTCAACCTGACCTGCATGTGTATAAGGTAAATTAATCCCTCTTTTCTCCCAATGTTAATTCGTCATAACCAGGCTCAAACACCTTCATGCAATCACATCCGTCACAATCACATCCTTTGCAGCTGCATTTGCTACAATCTCCTGTGATACATTCTTTGCAATCGCAAGAGCAGATTTCTTTTGCTTCTCTCATTTCCATTTTGTTAAGTATTAGTCGATGAATTTTTCAATCTTCCTCTTCCAAGTTTGAAGCTTGTGTACAACTGTGTCAATTTTACTCACACCCTCTTTGTAGTCATCATTCTCAATGTTCTTAAGTAAATCAACAAGCAAGGTTCTAAGTTCTTTAGATTCCTGCTTCCATGCTTTTTCTTTAGAGTATAGTGCATCGTATTCTTGGATTCCTCCAGCAAGCATTTCTCTAACCATTGCTCTTATGTCGTCTTCTGATAAATTCATTATATAAATTTTTTAAAGTACCTTAAATCTATTGTCATATTATGCGGAGATGCTATTTTACCTCCAAAGTAAGGATACAGTCTATAGATAAATAGTCCAAGAAAACCCTTTTTGGTGCTATTTTTTTTAAATCTGGCTACAGAACTTTCTCCATTTTCTTTGATAACCTTAAATGTGTAATAACTTTCTGTTTCTTTGAAATTCAGATGAACCCATTCATCTAAACCCATTTCTAATAGGTTCTTGCTTTTTCTAACACCATCAATATACACGTAAGCTAAAAGCTCTATGTCATCCCCATTAACACACCTCCACCCAATCCTTACACTATTCTTGTGATGACCAGGTTTCCATGACTTAGTTTCTTTGTCGTAGAATGGAAAAAAGTTGTACGACCACCCAGTTAGTTTGTTGATTTGGTCATAGTTTTCGCTTAACCTATATCCGCAGTCTTGATGAAATAAAGCCTTTACATTAAATTCCTCTCTATTCTTTCCGATAAAGTTCCATCTTGGTCCTCTGAATGATTTCTTGCCTTTTTTGACTTTAAATTTTGCCATGTTCTTATTATTATTACTCATAAATATGTGACAAAATTGTCAAATAATTTATAAACTATTTATAATAAAATCCCATATGAATAAAAACATAGAATTTGATTTCTGTATTATACCCAATCCATTTGCCAGTGGTGGAAGAAATATGATATTTATCACTAAAGCTGGAGAGAGTTTTCTAAACAGAGAAGTGTCAAGCAATAAAGAATACGAGGACATAAAAGAAGTTCTTGAGAAATTCGGGTACACCGAAACAGACTACCTTCAATTCGAATCTTCAAACAACGCAACTGATTCGACAATCATGGAGATGAAGTCCTTACTCAAAGAGTTGGGTCTTTCTTACAGTAGAGAACTCGAAGTTAGCATTGTAAGTGATTTAAACAACCTTAAAGTCGAGACAGATAAGGTTGCTCAAAATAATCTCGAATTCATTTATGGCGAAGGTGATTTTAATTTAGAGACCGAAGATTCTCCAATAAAAGATAAAACAAAAAATAAGTTAATCGAGTCTAAAAGTGAACTATTCAAGTTCAAATATAAAGAACCAGAGCTTCAAGAAAAAGTATCTCTTTATTTCTATTTGTTCCTGGAGTTCGGATTCAATCAAGCTGGAAATCCTATTATACAATTTGGGGGCGATTTCAAAGACTCTGGAGATTATGATGACAGAAACTACATCAAGATAGTTAAGTCAGATTTCTTAAGAGTAAAAGACGATAAGAGCCCAAACTCAATCATACTTCAAAGCTGCAAGAGTCAAGAAGACTTTTTGAAGGAAATTGGAATACTTTATAGCGGATTCTTCAAGTATCAAAAAAGACTTGAAAAGGGAGAGTCTATGATTCTTAAGGAAACAAAATTCCCATACAAACTTGCTGAAGTAAGAAAACACCTTAAGCCAGACCAATCAATTGTGGTAGAAACAAACAGAATGGGGTACGATAGACTAATTAAATTATCCAAAAAGATTAAGACAGAATCTGTTTATGAAGGAAATACGTTTATTGCTACTGGAGACATAGAGTACGAAGCGGAAGAGTTAAGCAAATTTCTTTCTAATAAGATGGCTTTACTGTCTGATAACGAAGAGTTCGAGGAGGCATCTAAAATAAAAAGAGATGTCGAATTCATAAGAGAAAAGATTGAGTTCATCAAGAGTCTTAAAAAGCCTGAAATCACAACAGAGGAGTACTTCAAATTATTTTCTATTTCCTAATTTGTTTTTCTAAACATATTTTCTTAAATTTTTCTAAAATTAGAAAACGTGAGAAATCCATACAATGACCCTCGACACGGTGGAAAAAACAACAATACACAAATCAACAAATCCAGAAAAGATAAAGTTGAGAAGTATATATTGGACATCAACAATAAGCTTTGTGAGCTTGCTGATTTTTTATTCCTTGACATCAAAGATGAGCTTGACAATGAAACAATCAGAAAAGTAAAAATATCCCAAAACCAAACCCCTTTTAACGACATAAAGTTTGGTGATATAGGAAAAAAAGCCATTATAGACGAAGTTCTTTCTCAAGAAAAGCAAAAAAAAGCAGAGGATGAAGCTAAAGAAGCTGCTGGAATTACAGCAAAAGATATTGCAGCAGAATTAAAAAAACCCATTAACTCTATTCTCAAAGCTGCTGCTTCAGAAGGGGAAGATAAATATAAATACGTTATGTATGGAGGCTCTAAGCGTATTTATGATGAATCAAAAAAAGGAACTCCACCACCAAAAACAGACTGGAAGAGAGAAGGTCTCAGTACAAGCGAAAAAGACAAGATAATCAATTCTCTTAGGGCAAATCCAAAGAGTAGCGTTTTCTCAAAAGAATTCAAGTGGCAACCAGAAGAGTTTTTAAAAGCATTTAACTACCTTGAATCTTCCGACAAGTACAATGGGCAATTCATTGTTTCTGTTGTTGACAACAAAAAAGAACTTATAAGATACTCAAATGTAAGCAGGCTTAAAAAAGGTATTAACAACATGTATCTTGGAAAGTATGTTTTATTATCTATGTACGACATCACAGCAAAAGAAAGCAACGACAAAGAATCAAAGTACATCTATATGGGTCTAAAGTACATAGGAATGGCTGGTAGACTTGAATTTGACTGCATCGGTTCCACAGAGAGTGGAATATCAAACAATCAAAAGTTATCAATTAAAGAATATCTTGATGCAATGGACATATTGTATGACGAGGATGACGACAATTTAAAAATACGCATATGAAACAATACATAGACTTAGTTAATAGAATCGTAAAAGAGGGAGGGGCCTCTGATGACCGAACTGGTACAGGAACAATAAAGATTTTCGGACACCAATCTGTATATGACATGGATGAAGGGTTCCCTCTTCTAACTCTAAAGAATACCTGGATGAAAGGTGTTACACACGAGTTGTTATGGCTTCTTGGTAATCACCAAAATCTCGATGCGTACAAAAATCTTGAAATGACCAACATTAAGTATCTTGTAGATAACAATGTTCATATCTGGGATGAGTGGGCCAATAAAAGCGGAGACCTTGGTCCAGTATATGGACAACAATGGGTTGCTTGGAGAAAAGCAAAAGCAGTTGGAACTGGTAGTGGTGATTTATTAAACCCATCAAAAAATTCCCGAATCATATATGAAGGAATTAATCAAATCCAAATTGTGATTAACAAATTAACAGAAGGCCACTGCGACTTTAATCCAATGGATAGAGGGCTTGTTGTTTCAGCGTGGAACGTTGGAGAACTTGATGAAATGGCACTTCGCCCTTGTCATGCATTCTTTCAATTTCAAGCAAGAGAACTTAGTTTTGAGGAAAGAGAAGAAATGTTTTGGAGTAAGGTGGAAGTGTCTACAATGGAAGTTAAAACACATGAAAGTTTTGATGGTATTGTGCCAAGGTATGAATTATCACTTCAACTTTACCAGCGCTCTGCAGATACATTTCTTGGAGTTCCATTTAACATTGCATCGTATTCACTATTGTTGCATATGGTGTGTCACGTAACTGGAATGAAGCCTGGAAAGTTTGTTCACACATTTGGAGATGCACACCTTTATTCAAATCATAAAGACCAAGTTAACACGCTGCTGTCAAGAACAAATAATTATGAATTATATGCTGCCGACAATCCAGACACATCCAACTTCAAAGACATAGAGCCTGTTGATTATTTTTCTGCTGGTAATAGGTCACCAGTTCAAATGTATATGGGACCAAAGTTGCCAGAACTTTGGCTTAACCCAGAGATTAAAAATATATTCGACTTTCAATACGAGGATATAAAGGTCTTAGACTACAATCCACTCCCAGCAATTAAAGCGGAAGTTGCAGTTTAATTTTTTTGTTTGACATATTATCTCTAATTTTGTAGATGAGAAAAAAGAGATAATATGTTCAATCATCAATACGATTTTGAAATCGACATACCTAAAGAGGTAATTACAAAAGAAAAGCACGACATCATTTTCGAGAACCTTCTTGAGAACAAAGTTCTGATTGGTCTTTGTGGCTATGGAAAAAGTGGGAAAGATACCATTGCTAAGAAATTCATTGATGACTACGGTTATCATCGTGTAGCATTTGCTGACAATATCAAAATTGAGATGAATAAGTATCTCAAAAAAGCTGTTTACAACTATCTTGCAGAAATAGCAACAAGAGAACCTCTTGACCCAACTGTGCATGCAGATGTTGCGGACGCACTTCTTCTTGAGGACATGAGAACTCTTACAATAGATATGATGGACTTTCAAACTGAAGACATCCCAGTTAAGAAAAGACTTCGACCATTTATTATTTGGTATGGAGAAAAGCTTCGTGAAATCAACGGAGAGTACTACTGGATTAACAAAGCTATGGATGTTGATGCAGCTGGGTATAGCAATATTATCTTATCTGATGTAAGAAGAATAAAAGAGCTTGACATCTTCATAGAATCAAATGCCTTTAAGAGAAGGTCTGAGCTTGGTTTTGCTGCAGCTGGAGTTCCAGGCGGATTCCCAGATACTAAATTGAAAAATTACTCTTCTTTACTGTTCCATGTAAGTCAACTTGGCCTTAAAGATAAAGACGTGCTCACTCATGATTGTATCAGAGTGGCTCAAGAGAAGTGGTTATTCGACCACACCTTCTATATTGACCCAAGACTTCCTGAAGCTGGAGCATACAGAAATAACTCAATCAACTTCCAAGTAAAAGAAGTTGCAAAGAAATTTGGAATCTCTAAGCCAGATAGAAAACTTAATATTCCTTGGAGACAAACAAGCCTACTTGACTGATGAAAAAATATGTATTTGAAATAACACTCACAGAAGAAGACCTTTGCGGTGATGAAATGTGGGAAGAAATAATGGATGAAACCAATTCTGAAGGAGTTGCTGAACTAACAAAAGCACTTCAAGAGGCTTTGCTTGGCGATTTTACACTTCTACCTCCTCATGGAGATGAGATAGCAAAAGGAGCTGTGAAACTTAAGAGCTTCACAGACCTTTAAATATCATAAATGTTGTCGTAACCGTAGTTGTGAGTGAAGTCTTTTATAAAGACTCCAGCAACTGAGTTTGCCTGGTCCTCAATATGACCTCCAATGTTTTGAACTTGGTCTCCGCTTCCGAACATTCCAACTTCTCTTTGTCTGTTGTGTACAAGTTCGTGAGCAAGACTTCTTAAGATGTCAACAAGAGCTCTTCCACCACATCTAACATGGTTTTCGTTGTCTTGAGGAACGTATGAAGCGGTTGTTGCAATGTACTCATCTCTACCTCTTCTAAGGCAAACATTCACAGGCTCAACCATCCCAAGTTTCCCACAAACAAAGCTAATAAAATCTTTTATTATTCCAACTTTTTCTGGGCTCATATTATCAATACCACTTTGAACCTTAAGTGTGTGTACCATAGGTGTGGCCCCAAGATTTGTAACCTCAGTTTCTTCTTTTACTTTGTTTGGAAGACCTTTGTGTTTAGTTGATGCGAAATCGTCAACATCAGCTGCACTCATTGAATCAGCTGCATCTCTAACAGATTTGCTACCACAGTCTCCAGTGTCTTGACAGTTTTTTACTGCTCCGAAAAATCTTTGTTGAGCTTTGCTTTTTGCCGACTCATTAAGAGAAAGCCTGGTATCAAAAGCATCATGTTTAGCGTCCCCCAATTTATCAAGATACCCAGTTCTTCTAAGAGTTTTGTAAATAAGGTTTTCGTTTGAATATTCTCCACTTTTGTGAAGTCCAATATTTCTAAGTCCACCAAGTTTTTCTTTAAGCTTCTCTGCAGCTTCATACTGCTGTGTATTATCTTTTATGGCTACAATCTTATCAATCTCATTCATAATGCTTGCAGACTTCTCCCTAACGGTCTCAAAATCAATTGCAGGCTTATCTTTTCTTGGCGCAACAACCCATTCGTTGTTTAATATGCTGTAAATAGCTTTGTAAGCAAATTCGTTTTCTATATCTTTTGCAAATGGCTCAACCTCAAATCCATAAATAGAAATGTTGTGACCATCAAGCCAGTTTTTCTTTTTAAGATAAAGGTAGTCCTCAAGAAATGCGATTTCTCCAAGGTCTCCATATTCTACAATAATGTGAAGGTCAATATCGCTACCATCTGTCCAACCATAGTTAGCAAGACTACCAGTAAATAACACATCTTTAATCTCCAGGTCAAGGTCAAGCGCTTCAAAATAAGATTTAGCAATATCTACTAATGCTTGTCTCACTTCTGGTCTTAATTGATTATCTGGAGTCCATACTTTTTGATTAAGTTCATCACGCAATGGCGCAACAGGAACTGATACATCATCTGGCTCTACTTCTTCGTCCATTACGATGTACTTAAGATTCTTATACGGCTTGAAGTACTTTGCAGGCCCTTTTTTGTTCCTGTACTTAGCGCTTCTCTTTGCTGTATGAGATAAGTTCCTCCCTTCTTCTGGTATGTTATTTCCTTCTTCCACCTAATTTTCCGCCTAAGTTCAAGATTCTAAATTCGAAGTATTTGTCTGAGTGGTCATACTTAAGTCTAAGTACGTCTATTGCACCAAGTCTTAATCTAAATTCCCACTTATCCCACTGCTTGTTCGGGGATGCCCATCCGTTTAAAAATTTCATAATAAGTTTTATCTATAAATAGTAGATAAAACTTAAAGTTTACAAGCGATGAATGGCTCTATAGTGTTTTTCGTATTTCTTGATTTTCATTAGATAACCTCTGGTTCTTAAATCATCTCCCATTTTTACAGTAGTTAGACTTTTTTTGTCTCTCTCGATAATCTCCTTAAGAACATTGGTGTATATGATTCTAACTTCCTTTTTGTCTGGGACTATTGACACAAAGAAATCTGCTGTAGTTACAGATACTCCGCTGAAGAATAGGTTACCCTCTTTATCAAACTTTGAGTGTTCTATGCACAGGTTTCCAGTTTCGGCAGCTCTCGCATCTGTTTTAATCTCAAAAGTATATTTATTTCCATTATACGATGCCTCAACATCCCATTTGGCCATGTCAGACCTTTTTCCTTTTGGATTAAATTTTATATCGTAAAACCCTTTGCTTAGAAGAATTAGTTCCATTAGTCTTTCTCCCAAGGCACCCAACTCATCATTATCGGGCCCAAAATTATTACTTCCCCTTTTGCCTTTTAATTCATTTAGAATTTTTTGAATCTCACCTTCCATTGATTTTGTCTTTATCTCCATGAGCAAAAGTAAGAAATTATAGGCATAAAAAAAAGCCCTGGATACCAGAGCTTTTAAATATTATTTTGATTTAGATTATCTATCTTCGTCTTTAGGAACGTTGTAGTTCAACATTCTCTTAATTCTATCTTTTTCGTTTTCATTAACGTGGTTGATGTTTTTCTTTCTGTTATGTTCGATAACATCAAGAGTTCTATCTGGCCCCTCTTTCGATTCTTCAATAGTTTCTTCAGAAACATTTTCAGATTCATCTAAAATACTAAGACTTAAAGATGTGATAGAAGTATTCATTTCCTCCATTTCTTTAATAAGGTTATCCACCTCGTCAATAGACAATCTTTTAGATTCGGTCTTAACTTCTACTGCAGGAATAGACTTCTTATCCTCAGAGAAGATTTTTTTTGCTTCTTTGATTACCAATTTTTTAAATTGCTCCTCATTTATTATTTTCTTATCCATAGTCGTTAAAGATACTTTCTCATAAATAGTGAAAAAAATGGAATTTTAGCTGGTTTCTTGCACCGATAAAAAAAGTTACTTACTTTTGCTTTATAATTTACCCTCATATGGAAGCAAGCGAAAGAGAACAATTGAAAGAATACCTAATGGAAATGGACCCATGTATTGAATTTGATGAAGAAAATGAAGACAAACTCATAGGCTACGCTGAGAGGTTTGGTGGCACAATAGTTCCTATGTATGATGATATAAATACATTTATACTTGATTGTCCAGATAGCACTCAAGACATTGTTCAAACTATGAATCCTGATGCAAGAAAAGCTGATGGGTTTGAAAACACAATCATAGGTCATATAAATATTGGTGGAGAAACTTTAATTCTTCACGATAGAGAAAAAATGATAGACCAAATGATTGCAGAGTATGAATCTGACCCAGAAATGGAAGAAGATGAGGATTATAGTTTCTATACTATGGCGATAGAAAACTACGAATACAACATTATCGGAGCCTACATGAAAGGAGTTCCAGCTTTTGCTGTTCTGGAAGATTGGTGATTAAGCCATCCATTGATTAGTATTATTAACTAAAAAGTCTTTAATACTATTCGCATCGTTTGGAACCTCTCCACCATAAACAGCGTTTAGTACCAAGTTCTTGGCTCTACCCATTTTTATGCCATCACGTTTTCCATTGAAGTCGCCTTCTTTGCTCGTAATCATGTCAACAATAAAATCTCTGAATTCATCACCTTTAAATTGTAGGTCATTTT
>Ga0307376_10004580_pt1 | contig 12628 bp, 11 predicted proteins | sample TR2MG_FD_202536 | JGI IMG/M metagenome (GOLD analysis project Ga0307376, IMG submission 202536) | Soil microbial communities from Risofladan, Vaasa, Finland - TR-2 | ecosystem: Environmental > Terrestrial > Soil > Coastal area > Acid sulfate soil | place: Finland: Risofladan, Vaasa | collected... | reverse complement strand
TAGCACAATCGACAGCAGCACTTGGTAAAGAGACAGTTAAATATTGGATGCACAACAATATGATTACTATAGGGGGACAAAAAATGGCCCGGTCTCTTGGTAATTTTATTACCCTCGATCAGCTTTTCAGTGGTGATCATCCATTATTGGAAAAACCATATAGTCCCATGACTATAAGATTCTTCATTCTGCAGGCACACTATCGCAGTACGGTTGATTTCTCCAATGAGGCTCTTCAGGCTGCAGAGAAAGGTTTACAAAAGCTGATGAAAGCCATTGAGACTATCGATAAACTCAAACCTTCGTCTGAGTCAACAATTGATATTGATATCCTTAAGAAAAAATGCTATGAGGCACTTGATGACGATCTGAATAGTCCCATCCTTATATCACATCTCTTTGAAGCTGTAAAGTATATCAACTCTGTGGCTGATGGTAAAGAGAAAATTGATGTTCCGGGTATCGAAGCATTGAGGAGTCTTTTTCACATTTTTGTCTTTGAGATACTTGGATTAACAGATGAAGAAACCAATAAGGGAGATGAAAAATTTGCCACTGAATTAATGAATATCCTAATTGGATTAAGACAGGATGCCAAAAACAAAAAAGACTGGCCCACATCTGACCGAATACGAAATGAACTCAAAAATGCCGGAGTCGAATTGAAAGATCTGAAGGATGGGGCTTCATGGGAAAGAGTGTGAGGGAGGTATGTGGTATTTATGATCCATTTTAAACAATTAATGATCTTTTTTCGTAGCATTAAGTTCGACACACGACGTAAAGATTTTCCATTTATAATCCCCTCCTGGGAGGGGCGAGGGGTGGGTTATTAAATAATTACATGTCAAGTAAAAGGAAAATAATACCATATAATCCTGAACTTAAAATTCTTGCAAAAGAGTTAAGGAGAAATATGACACTTTCGGAAGTACTACTTTGGAACGAACTAAAACAAAAAAAAAATCTTGGATTTGATTTTGATAGACAGCGGCCAATTGGTAATTATATTGTTGATTTTTATTGCAAGGAATTATTTTTGGCTATTGAAATTGATGGTGATACTCATTTTTACAGATATGACTATGATGAAGAAAGACAAAGTGCGCTTGAAAAATTGGGAGTAAGATTTTTACGATTTGAAGATATTGAGGTTAAAAGGAATATGAACAATGTGCTGAAGATTCTTGAAAATTGGATACATAAAAACCAACCCACCCCTAACCCCTCCCAGGAGGGGAATCTTGAGAAGAGATCGACTACCATGCTCTCCAGAGAAGGAAATCAGGAGAATAAAATCTCTGAACTCCTTAATAAGGGGGACCTTAGGGGGTCAAACAAATGAAAAACAACCTTAAAACACTATATCTGTCCATCTCCCAGGAGGGGAATATTATATAGAAAATCTCTATTTACAAATTATTATGATTTCAACAATTTACATAAATCCTTACATCTCCACCCCGATCTCCATCGGCTCTACTCCTCTTGGTGGAGACTATCCAATACGTATCCAATCGATGACAAATACAGATACTCTCGACACTAAGAAATCTGTAGCACAATGTATAAGGATTATTGAGGCTGGTGCTGATTATGTAAGGCTCACTGCACAGGGAATAAGAGAGGCAGAGAATCTCGCAATCATAAAAAAGGAGTTACGAAAAGCGGGCTTTGAAACACCTCTAATTGCTGATATCCATTTTAATCCGGCTGCAGCAGAGACAGCGGCGCGACTTGTTGAAAAGGTGAGAATTAATCCGGGCAACTACGCAGACATAAGAGCCTCCTTCGAAAAAAAGATACTTACCGAAAAGGAATATGATGAAGAACTTGAGAGAATTCATGCTAAACTACTTCCGCTGATAAATATCTGCCATGAGAATAAAACTGTAATCCGTGTTGGTATTAATCATGGATCACTCTCCGACCGGATTATGACCCGATTCGGTAACACCCCATCAGGAATGGTAACTTCTGCAATGGAGTTTATAAAGATATTCATAGCCGAGAATTTCAATAATCTCGTTCTTTCAATGAAATCATCCGACACAGCAATAATGATAGAGGCTACCCGCATGCTTGTCGGGATGATGCAAAGCGAAGTTTTATCATATCCTCTTCACCTTGGAGTTACAGAAGCAGGTGAGGGTGAAGACGGAAGGATAAGATCGTCAGCAGGAATTGGAGCACTGCTTTCTGAAGGCATTGGTGATACTGTAAGAGTCTCATTATCTGAAGATCCTGAAAATGAGATACCTGTTGCAATAAAACTTGCCAGCTATTATCCCAGAATTACTACAGATGTAAAGCCGGGGAAAACTGTCAGCTACAAATCGCCATCTTCAAAACCTGAGATCCTTGATGGAATAAATGGTCCGCTGATAATAGCTAATATGACTTCCTATGCTGAAATAGATGGCGATGGCTATGAAGCTGCAGGGTATGATGTAAATCCTAAAACCGGTGAAATTAAAAAAGAGGATAGTTCCGCAGATCTTATAATAGCTAAGAATTGTCCTGATAACATTCCGGAGAGTGCTTACATAGTACTCCCTTATAAGATTTGGTACGATAAAAGGGAAAATATTCGTTTGTTTCCCCTGTTCTCGCCTGAAACATTTCATGAAAGTGCTTACAGATCTGATAAATTAAATATTTTACTTACAGGATCACATTTCAGTATTAAATATTTTCAAAAACCTGATCCCTCCACAGTGCTTGTCATTTTCACATTTGATCCTGAAAAGGAGAAGTATGCTCCCGACATCTTTCTGAATACCCTTGAAGAGAACAACCTTAACCATCATGTTGTGATTAATCCTGTTTTCCATGAAAACAATATTGAGGATCTGCAGATCAAAGCTTCTTCTCTACTTGGACGATATGTTATTGATAAGAGAGTTACAGGCATTTCTGTTACCAACTTAGGAGAAATTGATTTCAGGCATGTAACTGCAATTGCATTTTCTATACTTCAGTGTACCGAGACACGTATAACAAGAACATTATACCTCTCTTGTCCTACATGTGGCCGTACAAAATTCAATCTTCAGGAGTCTGTAAAAAAGGTGAAGGATGCTACCGGTCATCTTAAAGGTTTGAAAATAGCTGTAATGGGATGTATTGTAAACGGCCCTGGTGAGATGGCTGGTGCAGACTATGGATATGTAGGAGCAGCAAACGGGAAGGTCCACATTTACAGGGGCACAACTCCTGTTCTTAAAAACATACCGGAAAAAGATGCTGCCGGGGAGTTGCTGAAGCTTATTGAGAGAGATTTACCTGGTCGGCATGCCATCACACCAGTCTGAAATCGAGCTGTTTCTTCTGGAGATCAGCTTTCACAACTTCTATTGTGACACGGTCGCCAAGTGTATATACTTTCCCCGTTGAACGTCCTTTGATGCAATAACAATCTTCGTCATATTCATAAAAATCATCTGCAAGTTCACGAATATGGATCATCCCCTCACACTGGTTCTCAATGATCTCAACATATATACCCCATTCGGTAACTCCCGAGATAACACCTTCAAACTCTCTTCCGGTCTTATCGCTCATATACTCAACCTGTTTGTACTTAACAGATGCTCTTTCTGCTTCTGCCGAAAGTCTTTCCATCTTTGATGAATGGTCACATAGTTTTTGGAGCTTTTCCTGGGAGTCTGGCCTCTCCTGGGCAAGGTATGCAGTTAAAAGCCTGTGCACTAACATGTCGGGATAGCGACGTATTGGTGAAGTAAAGTGGGTATAATGCTTAAAAGATAACCCGTAATGTCCTATATTTTCTGTAGAATAAACCGCTTTGGCCATTGACCTGAGAGCAAGTGTTTCAATTATGTTTTGTTCCTTCTTTCCAGCTACTGAGTGTAATAACTTATTCATTGCTTTTGGAAGCGAAGTTTTATCATCTTCAATCAGTTTATACCCAAAGCGGGTAATAAAATGAGCGAAGTTGCTGATCTTTTCAGGATCCGGTTTATCATGAATACGGTAAACAAAAGTCTTTCCTCTGAGCTTTTTACCAACATATTCAGCTACTCTTTTATTAGCAAGAAGCATGAACTCCTCAATAAGTTGATTTGCAGTACCCATCTCACGGAATTTTATTCCTAAAGGCTTTCCTGATTCATCCAGGTCAAACTTTACTTCAACCTTCTCAAAGGCAAAGGCACCCATGGCAAATCTTTTTGCCCGGAGCTGTTGTGCCAGTCTGTGGAGCAAAAGTATCTGCTCCTTCATCTCTCCTTCACCGGTATCAATTACCTGCTGAGCCTCATTATATGAGAATTGTTTATCAGAATTTATAATAGTTCTCCCAAACCATTCATTAATAACTTCTGATTTATCATTCAGCTCAAAAACAGCCGAATAGGTCAGCTTATCTTCAGCCGGATTGAGGGAACAAATATGATTAGACAGACGTTCGGGAAGCATTGGGACCACCCTGTCAACCAGATATATAGATGTAGCTCTCTGTTTTGCTTCCTCTTCAACCAATGATCCAATTTTTACATAGTGAGTTACATCGGCAATGTGAACCCCAACTTCCCAGTTTCCATTATCAAGTTTCTTAAGTGAAAGAGCATCATCAAAATCCCGGGCATCAGCCGGATCAATTGTAAATGTTGAAATATTCCTGAAATCACGACGGGACTTTACATCAGCTTCAGTGATCTCAGCAGGAATCTTCTCTGCATCAGATTCCACTTCATCAGTAAAATCATAAGGTAATTCAAATTCTGCAAGTATTGCATGTATCTCTGTTTCATGCAATCCGGGAAAACCAAGAATATTAATAATCTCTGCAACAGGATTTTTAGATTTAGGATCCCAATCTACAACCCTTGCAACAGCTTTCTGGCCTTGCAATGCACCATTTAAATTAGATGATGGAATGAAGAGATCAAATGGCATATTCTTATTATCGGGGATAAGAAATGCAAAATTGGGCATGATCTCTACAGTCCCGACAAATGATGTCCTCCATCTTTCAATTATCTCAACAACTTCGCCTTCCGGACGAGCTCCTTTTCTTTTGGCATAAAGCCATACCTTAACCTTATCACCGTGAAGAGCAGTCTTCAGATTTTTAGCTGTAACGAAAACATCCTCCTCAATATCGTCCGTTGTTATGAATCCGTAACCCATCCGTGTCATATCAACAGTGCCGGTGATATAACCGCGGGATTGCTTAATCCTGTATTTACCTTGATATATTTCCTGAACACCTCCTCGTTTGATAAGCTCCCTCAATATATCGGAAATCATCAGCTTTACAGGTGGATCGGTAATATTAAGTCGTTTTGCAATTTGCTTATAGTTGAATCCCTGTTCAGGACTATTATTCAGTGTTGAAAGTATCTGTTCAGTAAGAATTTCCTTTGAAACGCCAGGCCTTTGTCTCCCTTTTCCTTTTGTACCCATAATTAAATTTTTACGAAGGTAAGAAAAGGAAATATAAATTTTGATACATTATGGTTACAATTACAACATTTTCAGGTGTTCAGCAATATTGACCTACTGGTTTATATTCAGCTCATCAGGAAAGTGAATGCAAAAATAATACTTCAGGCAATTTTGCAAATAAGGAAAATCCGGTTAATTAACAATCTCCAGATATTGTTGTTCAGTAAGTACAACTGGAATATACTCTATTCCATAAGTTTTTAACACCCTGGTAAAGGCTCGTAAATGATTTTTGGAACCAGAAATAAGGTTATTGTATACAAATTGTATATCCTGGTTATCTACATGATTATCCAATTCTCGCTGAAGGTCCTGAATATCTATTTCTTCAATAAGAGCACCCACCTTCAATGCTTCTTTTACATCCACCTTCCCGGACTCTGTAAGTTTCGTGAACAGTCCCTGCAAATCAGAGTTGGTGAATTCACCAGGACCTTTACCATATGCAGGATCCATTAATTCATACCTGTCAAGAAGAAATTTAATAGCATCCATATGTTGCTGTTCACTTTTTGGAATATTGATAAATGGGCCTATTGGGAAAAACTCATACATAGCCTGGTAAACATCTCTGGCTAATTTTTCTTCCTCCCTCAGATAAATAAGTCCCTCAGTCTCTTCTTTACTTAAAATTTCCTTAGGCAATCTCTCTAAATTTACAAACATTATACTTTTCTTAGATGAATTCTGATCAGACTCCTGTAGATCCAATTCATCTTTGATTTCCTGTTGATTAATTACTTTTTCACATGCTACCAGTGAAATATTTAAAAACATTAGAACTAATATGGCAAACAAGACTGGTTTTCTGATATTCCTTTTCATTGCTATATAATTTATATAGTTATTTATTTACATATATAGATTTATCAATACAAATAGTATGCCAGAATTTCAATTTATTTGGCGTTTATAATTCAGTATTCAGGAAGAGAATAAAAGATACCAATAAATTTAATACATTTGATTTATCATTAGAATAATATGAAAGGATTGACCTATATACTTTCTCATTCTCCATCAATAGTTGCCCGGAAAACCGGAAATGAATATGTTCTTGTTCCTATAACTAATAACATAGCAGATATGGACAGTGTTTATACGCTTAATGAGACTGGTGCATTTATCTGGGAACATATTGATGGAAAAAGGAATGTAGCTGAAATAATATCTGCCCTTATTCATGAGTATGATATTGATAACAAAACTGCTTCTAATGATGTTTTTTCATTTATCGATAACATGAGTAAATATTTAATAATCAATCAATAACGGGATTTGTGCATTTAGTTTTTTATGAAAAAGTATAATTTAAACATAGCCGGATATAATATCAGGATAGAAGCATCTCCTGATGGGCCGGAGCTTCTTCCTTCAGCTCGTTTTATCAAGAATATCACAAAAGAGAACCAGTCGGATATCTTGATACGCATACATTCCGGGTCAATTGAACTTCCCGAAAATGCAGAAATGGTTTTTCATGCTCCATATTTCGAAGAGATAATCGGTCTCCCGATACAGAATAATATGGAATTTTGGAGCATAATGAAGCATCGTTCAGATCTCTACATCAAGACTACCTTTCCATTCTCACCTGTGGGGAAAAAAGCAATATTGAAATATTCGCTCACGATCAGGGAATGGGACATCTGGATAACTGGTGCAGAAAAAGAGGTTGATCCTCTGGAATATCCTATGGATGGTTTGATACTCTATTACCTTACAGTTATGCATGGCGATATAATGATACATGCCTCCGGGGTAAATAATATTGGGCAGGGATATATCTTCAGCGGTGTTTCAGGAAAAGGAAAGTCAACAATTGCTAAGATCTGGGAAAATTCAGGGGCAAAAGTTATTCATGACGACAGGCTTATATTAAGAAAGAATGCAAGCGGGTACAGAATGTTTAATACTCCAATTCATCTAAATGATGAACCGAAGGAGTCGCCGTTTAATAAAATCTTTATAATTGACCATGGAACTGAAAATAATCTGGAGCCTGTTCGGGGTGCATCTGCAGTTAGTCTCGTTATGGCCAATTGTATTCAGCATAACTGGAGTTCGGAAATTCTTGCCAGGCTTATGGGATCCATATCGATCATGTGCGGAACGATTCCAATTGTAAGATTGCACTTCAAACCAGACAGAAGTGTAATTGATTATATCCTTGAAAATGGATAATTCCAGGAGTAATCATAACATTATCAGGAATATTGGATTAACACTTTTATCTGAAGGTAAGACAATAAGAATTAAAGCTCATGGATACAGCATGTATCCTTCAATTAAACCAGGTTCTTTGCTACTTATAGAACCAATCCATTTGAAAGGATTACCTGCTCCCGGGGAAATAATTGCCATTCAGAGAGAAAACGGACTGGTTGTACATCGGTTAATCAAAACAGTTGTTAGCAATGGTATTACAAGTTACATCGCAAGGGGAGATAGTAACGCTTTTGCTGATAATCCAGTAATAATTGATAAAATTGCCGGGAGGATTGTAGGTGCATTGACAACCGGAGAAAATCAAATTCCTGCAGACATTAGGATAAATATTAAAACAAAATATTTCTATAATAGAATAAGAGTGATAGGATTGCTTATATGGAAGAAATTCAGATAGTTTTGCCAAAAATCTCCCCGGCCTGGTCTGACCTTACAGTCGTATCAGGGTTTCTTGCAGATGAGAAAGCTTCACTCCTTAAGAGGGAATATGTTGTGTTATTTAGCTGATTTGCAATATGCTATAAACTATTTTATAAGTAGAAAACGAGGGAAAAAGAATCAGATGAAGGAAAAATTTACATTTTTCAAAGAATCATTACTACTTGTATGGAAGAGCGCTCCGGGTTGGACTTCTGCCAATATCATCATATCGGTTCTCAGGAGCATGCTACCCCTTGCACTGATTTGGCTTTTAAAGGTCCTTATTGATAGTATTACCAAAGCTGCGACAGACAAAGCCGGGATCCCTTTTGATAATATCCTTTGGATGATCATTGCAGTTGTTGTTATCTATTTTATTGATGAAGTAGTGTCTGATTTCAGCAACTATGTCAGGAAGAAACAGTCCCTGAAACTTGAAATTTACATGTATGGACTACTTCACGCTAAAGCAATAAAACTTGACCTGCTCAATTTTGAACGTCCCGAATATTTCGACTGCTTGTCAAGAGCTTCCAGGGAGGCCCCCTGGAGGCCAAACAGCATTCTCAATAACCTGGTTGCCATGCTTAAAGGATCTATATCCCTGCTGCTGATGGCCGGACTTTTAACAACTCTTCACTGGACTCTTGCACTACTTCTTATAGTTTCAAACATACCTGGAATTTGGTTGCGGCTCCATTTTGCTGATATCCTCTATAATTTTCAAAGGCAACAGACTCCGGAAGCCAGAAAGTCTGCATATTTCAACTGGTTGCTAACAGGAGACAGACCTTCGAGAGAATTACGTTTGTTCGGATTGGGTAACTATTTTATCAGTCTTTTTAAGAGGTCATTCCTTAAACAAAAGGAGCAAGAGATAGATATTATACGAAAGAGAACAATAATAGAATCAATTTCTGATCTTTTTAAAGCTTCTGCACTGTTGGTTACATTATTGTTTATTGCACGCCAGACAATCGGCGGACAACTATCTCTTGGACAGATGGCAATGTTCCTGTTGGCATTCAGGCAGGGCATGATCTACATCAAAGATCTTTTCAGCTCAATGGGCGGATTATACGAAGACAGTCTCTTCATTGGTGATACTTTCGAATTCCTGGACCTGAAAGAAAATATCTTTGCAAAAGAACCGGTCATTATACCCTCCCCTCTGAAGAAAAATATTGCTGTAAAGAACCTCTCTTTCACATATCCCGGAAATAAATACAGTACTATTAATAACGTCTCTTTTGAAATTAAAAAAGGAGAGATAATAGCCCTGGTAGGACCTAACGGAGCAGGAAAAAGCACACTTGTCAGACTTCTTTGCAGGCTTTACGATCCCGATTCCGGAATTGTAAAATACGATAACAACGATATCAGGAATTTTGATCCGGAAGAGTATAGAAAGTTCTTCTCCGTTGTATTTCAGGATTTTATGTTATACAATCTCTCTGCTGGAGAAAATATTCGACTGGGTAATATTAATGAAGAAAATCCGGAAGAGAGAATTAAATCATCAGCTACAACTACAGGCGTTCATGAATTAATTTCCAATCTTCCAAACGGCTATGAAACAGTTATTGGGACGCTTTTTGATGACAGTCGCGAACTTAGCTGGGGTGAGTGGCAGAAAATTGCGCTTACAAGGTCTCTTTTCAGGGACGCTCCTGTCCTGATTCTTGATGAACCATCAAGTGCTCTCGATGCTGATTCTGAACATGATATCTTCAGCCGGTTCAGGGAAATAGCAAAAGGACGTACATCTATTCTAATCAGTCACAGGTTTACCAACGTTAGCCTTGCCGACAGGATAATTGTGCTTGACAAAGGAACAATTGCAGAAACAGGCACACACGATGAGCTGATTAAAAAAGGGGGGAAGTACTTTAAAATGTTTTCAAAACAAAGCAGCAGGTTTAGCACATGAACAAAGTGGTTGAGATAAGGGATGAGGAGATGCTTCTGCTGGGCTTATGCCGCCTGGAGTTCAGTGATGAGCAGATTAATAAGATCATGTTTCTTATCACTTCAGTTACCGACTGGAATTATTTCAGCACTCTTGCTAATGATCACGGTGTAGCCGCTTTGGTATATTATAATCTCGAAAAATATAGCCTGCTTAATAATATCCCGGTGGAAGTGGTTACTTTCTTAAAGGGAACACTGATGAGGAGTCTTAGCCGGAATGCTTTCAACACAGAAGCAATGAGAACTGTATTGCGACTGTTAAACAAGGAGAAGATCAAGACTGTCCTGCTTAAAGGGCTTGCACTGGAACTCTCTGTTTATGGTAATTCAGGCCTGCGGCAAATGACAGATGTAGATGTTCTACTCAGCAGGGAACAATGCATGCAGGCAAGAAAAATTCTCATTGAAAACGGATATGTTTCGCTTCCTGCAAAATCAATTTTTCATGAATTTATAATTGCTGATATTGGAAAACATCTGCCATCGCTGTTGAAGGACGGAACTTCTGTTGAGATCCATCACGAACTGTTCGGAGCCAGAAAGAATGGACTTACAAGGATGTTATATGATAACAGTTATGAGATCGAAATAAAAAGTGAAAAGGTCTATATTCCTCAACCTCAGATTTTTTTCCTCTATCTGGTAAAGCATCTTTACCGGCATGAACTGAATAATGAATCCCAGCTAAGATTATATACCGATCTTGTGGTCCTTATCAGCAAACATCGTGATGAGATAATTAATTATGACCTGCTTTCATATGCTTCGCAGGCGGGTATGTCTGAGATACTTGCCTGGCGTCTTGAGCCACTAAGAGATCTGTGGGGAGTACCCTTTCCGGAATGGCTGGATGATTTTATTAACAAATGGTACAATCCAGATTCTATCAATAAGTTTATTTTCTTTCTTAAGAGTCCTAAAAATAATCCTCCCATTGACAAAGCACGGTTTTATCGTCATATTATCAGCGATATTCCCGGATTCCATCGCAAATTATTTTATCTGTTAGGAGATATCTTCCCATCTATTAGTTTTATGAAAAAGAGGTACAAGTGTTCAAGTACCTGGAAAGTCCTGGTCTATTATCCACACAGATTAGGCAAAGTTTTATGGTTATTTGGAAAAAGAGCTTAGAGCACAACCATCAAGTTGGGACCCATTTAGAATACTTCTTACTGAACCTCTCAGAAAAACTCAAAAAACTTGGCGGATTTAAATTTTTTTTCTATTTTTATTCTTGAAGTCATTGGTCAATACAATAAACATTCATGTATTTATGAACAAGTTTCAGCGAGAGACTTTAAAAGTCCGTTTATTAAAACTTGCGACTTTAAAAAGCACTGGGGCTCCTGCCGATCTGGCTTTTAGATTCGAGATAAGTGAGAGAACTATTAAAAGGATCGTTAAAGAGCTCCGTGATGACGGTATTGAGATCAGGTACTGCCAAATCAGGAGGTCGTATGTGACAGGAGAAGATTACCAATAATATGTTTAATAACATATTAATAGTCCATTTTTCTGTCCCCGGGGTTTTTTATAATTGTAATAGAAAGAAAATGTCGACTGCACAATTAGGGTTTTGTTGAGGTTTAATTTAACATCCGAAAATGTTTTTTAGATGAAAACTTAGGGGTTAAGTTTCTTTAGAACCATTTGATTTTTCGAGCAACTCTCGCTGCATTGTGTGCTATTAGTCTCGTTCTTTTGAACTGATGGTCATCCCGACCAGAGACCCCTCCACCCCGGAATATTACCGATTCTATTCCGGGGTTTTTCATTTGTTCATCTCATTGAGGGAGAATTATTCGATAGCCCCTGGCTTAAGCCCGGGAGCTGCTAGTCAACCACTTATGCCGGAATTTAGTTCCTGTTACAAAACCCATAAAGTGACTCTTATGCTTCTAATCATCTACCGGCATTGTACGATATTTATTCCTGATTTTTTTTACTTTATGCGTGACAAAAAATATTGCCACAGTAGAAAATGAAACTTGATACCAAATAAAAATGTTTGGATAAATCATTAATATTCTATCTAAGTACCAAGCAGATAATTTGAACAATAAGTTCTCTATATTAAATAAATAAATAAAATGAAGATAATTATTTATAACTAAAAATGCAGAATAATAAAGATGTGAATAGAAAGCACATAGTATAACAATACATAACAACAACTTTTTCTGCTTAAACACCTCAACAATAAAAGAATGACGATATGCTAGATGTTCTTGAAAATTCTTATGTATATAGTCTAATGCAATTAATAATACTAAAGTTAAACTTAGAGCAATAAGCGAATCTTTGATAATTATTTCCCCCCAGCTTAAATGAAAATATCGAATAAACCAGTTACCCTCATATTTCAAATCCGGGGAAGCCAGATAAGTTGTATAATTATCTAGTATTCTAAATAAGTAATAAAGGACTATTGAAAAAACTGGTGCCACTTTGGCACCAGCTTTAATTCGATCAATAAACTTCATTAATATCCAATTGGCACATCAAATGTGCTCCCGTTTAATGTACTATCCGC
>Ga0307376_10004579_pt1 | contig 12629 bp, 11 predicted proteins | sample TR2MG_FD_202536 | JGI IMG/M metagenome (GOLD analysis project Ga0307376, IMG submission 202536) | Soil microbial communities from Risofladan, Vaasa, Finland - TR-2 | ecosystem: Environmental > Terrestrial > Soil > Coastal area > Acid sulfate soil | place: Finland: Risofladan, Vaasa | collected... | reverse complement strand
ATTTCAACCTTCTGGTGCTTGATCGGCAGAAAGAGCTTCTGACCAATTATCTTGAAGTGATAACAAAACGTATTTCATCAATGCAATCAGCTCTAATAAACGGAGTAATATTAAAGTCGGATATTGATGTTCTCTCATCTGAAAAAATAAAAATTGAACAACAATTAACTGAAAATGATATCAGAAGAATTACCTTATTGAAAATATTGTCAGAACTGACAGGTACAGACATTGATACTTCAACACAATTTATCCTTCCCGCACAGGATGGTGAACTGACTGATGAGTTATCGCGACCCGAGCTGCAATTGTTCGATCTCAGAGCTGAACAACTTGCTACTGGCCTGAAAGTTACTGAAACTAAAAGAATGCCAAAAGCATTTGGCTTTGCCTCATTTGGATATGGGAATCCTCCCGGAAGTAACTTTTTTAAAGATGAGTTTGCTCCTTTTTATGTATTAGGAGCCGGGATCAAATGGAATATTTTTGACTGGAACAAAACAAAAAACGATAAACAGGTTATTACACTTCAAAGAGGGTTAATTGAAAACAGAAAAACAGATCTCTCTGATAACCTGAAAAGAATGCTTGAATCAAAGAAAGCAGAGATAACTAATTACCAGTCACTGATTGAAACCGATAACGAGCTAATAATCCTCAGAAAGAGAATTACAGCATCTGCAAGCTCGCAATATGAAAACGGAACCATAACTGCAACAGAATATCTTAATGAACTAAATTCAGAGAGACAGGCAGTAATAAATAATGAAATTCATAAAATAAATCTTGCAATGGCCAGGATCGAATATCTTAATATAAGTGGAAAAGAGATAGAATAAAATTGATAAATAACAACCTAAAGACATGAAAACCAAATTATTAATAATTATCACAACTCTCCTTTTCGGGGGATGCAATAGCAAAACTGACCTGGCAGATGCCTTCGGGAACTTTGAAGCTACTGAAATTATGATCTCGTCCGAAACCAACGGACGAATCCTCTTATTTGATACGGATGAAGGTACACAAATTGCGAAAGGTGACCAGATTGCCTTGATTGACACTACCCTGTTCAATCTTCAGAAAGCAGAGATCGCAGCAGGGATGAAGAGTGTCAGAACACGCATCAACTCGATCAATGCTCAAAATGGCATTCTTAATCAACAGATTGAAAATTTAAATGTTAATATAACCAGGATCGAGAACATGATAAAAGATGATGCTGCAACGCAAAAGCAATATGATGACCTTAACGGACAGGTTGCTGTTCTTCGAAAACAGATAGCAGCAAACAATACCCAAAAAGAATCTGTTGTTGCAGAGCTCTCTGTTCTTGAATCAAAAAAAGCTATTCTCAACGAACAGATAATCAGGAGTTATGTCATAAGCCCACTAAAGGGGACGGTAATCGAAAAATACGCCGAAGCCGGAGAAATGACAGCTGCAGGCAGACCACTTATAAAAGTGGCTGACCTCTCTTTGATTAAATTAAAAGTATACATCAGTGGAGCACAACTGGGCAGTATTAAAATTGGTCAGCAGTGCACAGTAAGAATAGATAATGGGGAAAAAGGATTCACTTCATATCCAGGTTCAATAAGCTATATCTCCGGCAAAGCCGAGTTTACTCCCAAGATAATTCAGACAAAGGAAGAAAGGGTTACACTGGTCTATGCAGTGAAAATAGATGTATTAAATGATGGTACACTAAAATCAGGGATGCCCGGTGAAGTAATATTTTCAGCATCCAACAACTAGTCACATGCCCAAAGCAATCGAATCAACGGGTATAAGTAAAAATTTCGGAGCTACCAATGCTCTGAATGATATCTCCTTTACAGTAAATGAATCGGATGTATTTGGCTTTATTGGACCCGATGGTGCAGGCAAAACTACTCTTTTCAGAATCATTACAACTCTTATGCTTCCAGATGAAGGCGAGATAAAAGTTCTTGGAATGGATTGTATCACCCATTACAAAGAACTCAGAAAAAATATAGGTTATATGCCCGGACGCTTCAGCCTTTACCAGGATCTTTCAGTTGAAGAGAATCTTAAGTTTTATGCAACAGTATTCGGAACCACTGTTGAGGAAAACTATGATCTGATCCATGATATCTATTCACATATTGAGCCATTTAAAAAGAGACTTGCCGGGAAACTCTCCGGAGGGATGAAACAGAAACTGGCATTATCCTGCGCCCTGATCCACAAACCAAAACTCCTGGTTCTCGACGAACCAACAACCGGCGTTGATGCCGTTTCAAGGTCAGAATTTTGGGATATGCTTGGTAAATTGAGGAAACACAACATAACCATTATTGTATCAACACCCTACATGGATGAAGCAATGAGATGCGACAGGGTTGCATTGATACAGAATGGGAACATCCTGACTATTGATACTCCCAAAAAGATAAGAGATGGCTTCAGCAGCAAACTATATGCCGTGAAATCTGTCCAAAAATACAAACTCATCCTTGCTCTCAGAAAATACAAAGGAACAATTACTGCTTATCCTTTTGGCGACTCAGTACATGTAACATTTATTAATGATAAGGTAGAAGATTCATTTTACAGTTTTCTTCATAGTGAAGGCATAAGTGATTTTGAGATTGAGGAGAGTGAAGCTGGAATTGAAGACAGGTTTCTGGAACTGATGGAAAAAGGCAACAAGTAACAGACATCAGGCGACAGGTTATAATATGAAGAGTTTAAAAAACAGAAAATAAATTCAGGATAATTAAATGAGTGAAGAGGTAATATATGTTCATAACCTGGTAAAGAAATTTGGCAGTTTTACAGCGAATGATAGTCTGAGTTTTGAGGTATATGGAGGTGAAATTTTCGGATTCCTTGGAGCAAACGGAGCTGGAAAAACTACAGCTCTCCGTATCCTTTCAGGTCTTTCAAAACCAACATCAGGAGATGTTAATGTTGCAGGTTTCGATGCATACAGGCAGACCGAACAGATTAAAAAGAATATCGGGTACATGTGTCAGAAATTTTCTCTTTATGAAGACCTTACAGTAAAAGAGAATATTGTCCTGTATGGTGGGATTTATGGAATGAGTAAAGCTCTTATCAGGGAAAGGTTAACTGAACTACTTGCAAAACTCAGGTTTCAGGAATACGAGAACCGTATTATCTCAGACCTGCCCCTGGGACTGAGACAAAAACTTGCCTTTTCTGTTGCAGTACTTCATGAACCTAAAATTGTGTTCCTTGATGAACCAACAGGCGGAGTTGATCCAATTACAAGGAGACAATTCTGGGAGATGATATATGAGACTGCTGAAAGAGGAATAACTGTCTTTGTTACAACTCACTATATGGATGAGGCGGAATATTGTGACAGAATTTCAATAATGAGTGAAGGAAGAATTGTTGCACTTGATACACCCTCAAATCTAAAGAAGCAATACAATGCTGAAAATGTGGAGGAGGTGTTTATAAAGATTGCGAGACCGGTTCCCTCGTGAACTCACCCCCCATGGGCGTGACGGAATATAATTTAGATTAACTTGACTGATTATTAGATAATTATATGAAACGATTCCTCGGCTTTGTTAAGAAAGAATTTCTGCATATTTTCAGGGATTACAGAACCTTGTTTATCTTATTTGGTATTCCTGCAGCCCAGATATTGATTTTCGGTTTTGCAGTTAGTACAGATATCAAAAATGCAGGAATTGCTATTCTTGATCTCTCTCATGACGAGATCACTCAACAATTAACTGACAAGATAATATCCTCAGGTTTTTTTAAAAAAACCGATAACCTCCTTCATTACAACGACATAGATAATACTTTTAAAAGGGGAAAGACAAAAGCTGTTATTATTTTTGAAAAAGATTTCGGAAAAAAACTGATTAGTGAAGGTAAAGCAAACCTCAGTATAATTGCTGATGGTTCAGAACCCAATACTGCTACTCTGGTCACAAATTACACCATGGCTATTGTGAATGATTTCACAAAAAGTTTTGCCGGACCAGTACCAAATAATTCTCTACGGATTAATCCTGAAGTCAAAATGTTCTACAACCCGAATCTTAAAAGCCACTACATGTTTGTTCCCGGCGTTATAACACTTATCCTTATTCTGATATGCGCACTTATGACTTCAGTCACAATAACCAGAGAAAAGGAATTCGGAACAATGGAAGTACTGCTGGTCTCACCTCTTCGCCCCATCCAGATAATACTTGGTAAAGTGATGCCCTATTTCATTCTTTCCTTTGTTAATGTCATTCTGATAATTGCATTATCATGGTTTGTATTCGCTCTTCCTGTAAAAGGAAGTATGCTACTGCTTCTTGCTGAGAGTATGCTTTATATCTTAATGAGCCTTACACTAGGAATATTAATATCAACTGTGTCATCAAACATGCAACAGGCTATATTCATTTCATTGATCGGACTGATGCTGCCTACTGTTCTTCTTTCAGGATTTATCTTCCCAATTGAAAATATGCCCAAAGTATATGACTTCGTAAGCATGATATTACCTCCAAGATATTTCATTGTAATTATCAAGAATATAATGATTAAGGGCACCGGATTGCTATTTATTTGGAAAGAGACACTTATACTGACAATTATGACAATGGTTTTTATCGGTTTGAGTGTACGTAACTTTAAGATAAGACTTGAGTAAGAAGAAAAGGAGAAGAGGAGAATGGGTGAAGGGGAGAATGAGTGAAGATAATATTAACAGTTAATTAGATAGAGATTGCCACGACCTCCATTGTCGGTCTCGCAATGACTGAGTTCCCGGATAGAATCCCTTCCTGGAAGGAGCTTAGGTGGGTTAAAAAGGATTTGGATAGAAATTGAATTGAAAATAAGTAAATAAGATGCGAACAATACTATATCTTATACGAAAAGAATTTATTCAGATATTCAGAAATAAATTCATTTCAAAAGCAATTTTTGGAGTTCCAATTATTCAGATGTTGATATTGGTACCTGCAATTACATTTGAAATAAAAAATGTAAATCTTGCCATCATTGATAAAGATATGACCTTTGAATCGAGAGGGTTGATAAATAAGCTTGAAGGATCAACATTTTTTAAGGTTACTTTCTCGACCTTTTCTGAAAATGAGGCTAACAGCATGCTTCATCGCAATAAATGCAATGCTATCCTTCAAATACCCTCCGGTTTTGGAAAAGATATTGGAAATGGCAAACCCGGCAAATTACTTGCAACTATTGATGCAATAAATGGTTCAACAGCACAACTTACCTGGGCCTACCTTAATGGAGTTATTCGTGATTATAATATGGATATCGTAATGAACGACATAAGTATTAATCCGGTCATTCCTCTGCCACAGATAAATATTTCAAACAGATACTGGTATAACGAACTTTTGAACTACAAATATTATATGCTCCCGGGAATCCTTGTGATACTTGTTACTGCAATAGGATTTCTTCTTGCCGGATTAAATATGGTGAGAGAAAAAGAGATAGGTACCATTGAACAGATAAATGTTACGCCTGTAAGAAAATACCACTTCATTATAGCCAAAATGGTCCCATTTCTCTTAATCGGACTTGTTGACCTTGCCCTTGGTCTGGTAATCGGTAAAATAGCTTTTAATATACCATTTGAGGGTAGTATTCTTCTAATGTTTACAGCTGCTACTGTCTTTCTTATCGCAGTTCTTGGGATGGCCCTTTTTATATCGACCTTCTCCGGGACTCAACAGCAATATATGTTTGTTGCATTCTTTTGTATGATAATATTTATTCTGATGAGTGGAATCTTCACCCCATATGAAAGCATGCCACAATGGGCCCAGGATTTCAACCTGATCAATCCGGTAGCATACCTTATGCGTATTAACAGAATGGTTATGCTCAAAGGTTCATCGTTTTATGATATCAGCAGGGAATTATACTCGTTGGTGGGACTTGCCATATTCTTTTCATTATTTGCTGTAAGACGCTATCGTAAAACAGCTTAGATCCGATCCGGCATCACCTGATTCATTGACAATCTTATTAAGAAAGCTGACCCCGAGCATACTCATGAAAGCTCCCGGAACTCCATGACCGGTGCAATCTGCTGCTGTGAAAACTAAATGACCATTTTTAAGACTCATCCAGTAAAAATCGCCACTTACAATATCCTTAGGCCTGAATAAAATAAAGTGGTCTTTAAAGTATTTGTAAAGAATTTTATCTTCTGGAAATACTGCTCTCCGGATTGTTTCTGCATAATGGATGCTATTGATTTCCTACAGGAAGATTCCCTTAATATTAGATTCATACCTCCAGCCAGTAACGAAACTGATTTCATAAATATGAAAAGAGCCCTTGAAGACGTTGACCATCTTCAATATTATGCCTCCAAAGATTATGATGCTTATAATCTGACTCTATTCTTTTATATGCTTAACTCAGGATTAGTCAAATTCAAGTATGTTGAAGAGCTTACCTATCATATTATTGATCTTCCAGGCTGGTGTATAAAAATAAAAGAATTCAACAGGATTGAGATGAATTCAGGATGGCTCATATCAGATATCTCAAAAAATTCTGCAGATAAGGCAGGCTATCTTAAAATTCTTAAATGATACTTTTTTCGAATTTTTTATTTATTTGTTCGAAAAATCCACTACCTCCAGAACCCTGACCACTATAGAGAATTAATTGTCTTTTAGCAGTATCGTCGCTTTAACAGGCCAGTGATCAGAGAGAAAAATACCTTTTTCCTTTTTAATTACAGCACTATGATCCAGTACTTTCATCCCATTTCTGATAAAGATATAATCAATCCTCCCAGGTCCGGGATTATCATTAAATCCATTGAAAGTATAAGAAGGGCCTGTTGGTTTTTTCTCAGAAATAACATATGAGTCCTTCATTAACGGTACACTCTCATCAGGGCCTGTGAGTATTGCATATCCCTGGCTGGGTGGCAGCATATTAAAATCGCCTGTAATTATGAACGGGAACCCCTCTGCAATCCTACCCACCTCTTTTAGAAGTATCTTTGAACTCATTACCCTGGCAGAATCTGAAACATGTGAAAAATGAGTATTAAAAAAGAAAAAATGTTCATGACTATTTTTATCAACCAGCTCCATCCATGTTACAATTCTTGGAAGAGAAGCTCCCCAGCCAATAGATCCAGGAACCTCAAGAGAATCGGAAAGCCAGAAGGTTTTTGTCCTTACCATATCAAACCTTTCCTTTTTATAAAAAACCGGATTCATCTCCCCAGTTCTTACACCGTCATCACGACCAACTCCGGTTGATGCATAATCGGTGAGAGTGGAATCAAGAAATTCATACTGATGCCACATAACCTCCTGCATGCCAAGGACATCAGGTTTTTCGCTCTTTATGAAATTGGAAACTTGTAATGCCCTGTTAGGCCAGGCATTAATACTGTCCCTGGGATTATCGTACCTGACATTTAATGTCATTATTTTAACCACATCATTTTCTGAATAGTTGGAACAACCTGCCAGAGAAATAAAAAATATGACACAAAAGTTAAAAAGCTGCTTTTTCTTCATAATATAGTTTAATTTTTAATGGCCTGATAGCCTGTCCAGCTCAATAGGGGGAACCAACAGGTCCTAAGATTATATTTAAATCTGTTTATGCTTGCAAAACATGGGGGTTTCATTATATATATTTTTACAAAGATAATCATCTGAACATTAATAATCATAATTGTCTAATAATGTCTGCGCTGTATCTATTCAGAAGGTTATGTACCATTTATTTATATATTTGTAAAACTTTTTTAAATGGGATACCCCCTGCACTTTTTAATAAGCTGTATCCCAGCTATTTGTTTATCATCTAATATCAAATTTTTCGAATTTATGCCTGACGTAATAAAACTTTTGCCCGATTCGGTAGCTAACCAGATTGCTGCAGGAGAAGTTATTCAAAGGCCGGCATCTGTTGTAAAAGAGTTGATGGAAAATTCAGTTGATGCCGGGGGAAAGAACATCAGGATAATTATAAAGGATTCTGGAAAAACATTGATCCAGGTAATTGATGACGGATCCGGAATGTCTGAGACCGATGCAAGATTATCGTTTGAAAGGCATGCTACATCAAAAATAACCACAGCCCAGGATCTATTTGCAATAACAACAAAAGGATTTCGTGGAGAGGCTCTTGCTTCAATTGCTGCTGTAGCTATGGTTGAGCTTAAGACCCGGAAAGAAGATAACGATACAGGGATAATATTGGTAATAAGTGGTTCAAAGGTTGAGAAACAAGAACCCTGCAGCTGTCATGTGGGATCAAGTCTCTCAGTAAAAAACCTCTTCTTCAATATTCCGGCACGACGTAAATTTCTTAAGTCAGATAACACTGAAACAAGGCATTTAATAAATGAATTTCAGAAGATTGCATTAGCTCATCCTTACATACAGTTTTCTCTCCATCACAACGATAGTCAGATCTACAATCTTGCCCCATGTAACTTAAGACAGCGAATTATTGGAGTATTTGGGAAACAGATTAACGTGGACCTCATTCCCCTTGAAACTGAGACTAGTCTGATAAGTCTTAAAGGATTTATCGGCAAACCTGAGAATGCAAGACGAACATACGGGGAACAATTCTTCTTTGTTAATAACCGTTTCATGAAACACCCCTATTTCCATAAAGCTGTTGTTGAGGCCTATCATAATATACTGCCCGTAGAAGCAATCCCCTCATATTTCATCTTCATGGAGGCTGATCCGGCTTCAATTGATATTAATATCCACCCTACAAAGACTGAGATCAAATTTGAGGAAGAAAGATCAATATGGCAAATACTTATGGCCTCTGTTAAGGAGGCGCTTGGACGTTTCAACATTGTGCCTTCACTTGATTTTGATAATGAAATCCTGGTAGATATCCCTGTAAGAAGCACATCAGGTATAATTCCCGAACAACCTAGAATAGATATAAATACAGATTTTAATCCATTTGAGGGAGAGGAACGTTTATTTGACAGATCTGCTATAGTTGAACGGTTTGAAAGAGATAATTTATCAAATTGGGAAAAACTCTACGCCGGACTAGAACAAGGAGATGAATATCCGGTCCAAAATGAAAAAATCAAGGAACCACAAAGGAAGTTCTTCCAGATAAAATATAAATATATTATATGCCCTGTAAAGTCGGGACTCATGGTAATTGACCAGAAAAGGGCTCATGAAAGAGTCCTTTATGAAAGGTTTCTGGATAGTTTAAGTAATAACCATGCTGTTAGTCAGGTCGATATGTTCCCTGAAACAACCGAATTAAACCCTTCAGATTATTATTTGTTAAAAGAAATCGAAGGGGAGTTGGAATTGCTTGGGTTTAAAATTAAATATAGTGGGAAGAATAAGATTACGATCAACGGCAGACCTGCTGGCACAGGATCTACCCATCCGTTAGAGATGCTGGAGATTTTACTTGAGGAATATAAAAATACCCAGTCAGATCCCTCAGCTGGTGCAAAAGAAAAGGTTGCAGCTGCTATGGCAGGAGCTTCAGCTATTAACTATGGGAAAATATTGGATCAACGTGAAATGGAGGATCTTTTCGATACCCTTTTTGCATGCCAGGCGCCTAATTATTCACCAAAAGGGAAGCCTGTTTTAAGTATTATTACTCTTGAAGAAATAGATAAAAGATTTTAATGATATTATGGTGACAAATTGTCGGAAATATAAAATAATATGAAATTTGGTCCGACTATTGAAGTTTCAAAACTGTATTAAAAACTGATAAATGAACGGATTTGGCAGAGGCTTTTTCGGATTACCCCCGGTAGTTAAGAATATAATTCTTATAAATGTTTTAATGCTTTTAGTTGATTATGCAGCAAAAAGCGTATTTGGCATAGACCTGACTATGGTTCTTGGCCTGTATTTCCCTAAATCAGAGCACTTTATGCCTGTGCAGATTATCACCCATATGTTTATGCATGGCGGTATATGGCATCTTTTCTTTAATATGTATGCTCTATATATTTTTGGGCAGGTACTTGAAAATGTATGGGGCCCTAAAAGATTTTTTATATACTATATGGTCTGTGGACTGGGTGCTGCCTTCATTCATGAGTCGGTTATTTTGTTTCAGTATAATAAACTAATGAATGCAATCAGTCCTGACCAGCTTCAGCTCGTTCTGAATGAAGGCACTGAGTATTTCATGCAGGGAAAAGTATTTACAAATGAAACTATGAAGAGCCTGCAATTACTACTTAATGTGCCTACAGTAGGAGCCTCAGGAGCTATATTCGGCATTCTGCTGGCATTTGGCGTTCTGTTTCCGAATACCCAACTTATGCTTCTTATACCCCCTATTCCAATCAGAGCTAAATACTTTGTCCTTATATATGGTGCCTTAGAGCTCTACCTTGCTGTAACACAACCTGGCAGTAATATTGCACATGCCGCCCACTTAGGAGGGATGTTATTTGGGTATATACTGATCAAATACTGGCAAAAAACTACTAATACATTGTATTGATGGGCATTTGGGACGACATAAAAAAGACTTTCAAAAATGGGAATAACCTTTCAAGGCTTATATACATTAATATTGCAGTATTCATCATCATTACCATTATAGCAATAATAGGTTTCCTTCTAAATAATCCCATAATTTCTTCCACAACCCTTGATCTGTTTTCTGTTCCATCTTACTTTAAAGCTTTGCTTTTAAGACCATGGACATTAATTTCATACATGTTCATACATAAGGATATCTGGCACATTCTTTTTAACATGCTATGGTTATATTGGTTTGGAAAGATATTTCTCGAATATCTCGATCAAAGAAAAATTGTGGCAGTATATCTTCTTGGGGGAATAAGTGGAGCGGTGATTTATATTTTATCATTTAATATTTTCCCTGCTTTTGCCGGAGTGGTCACAAAATCAGTAGCCATTGGAGCTTCAGCATCTGTAATGGCAATTGTTGTGGCTATTGCTGCCTATGTGCCTGATTATACCATTCATCTGTTTTTGATTGGCAGGATCAAGATCAAATACATGGCCCTTGCAATTTTTGTACTTACCTCAATTATGGATTTTTCAGTGAATTCAGGCGGAAAACTTGCCCATATTGGAGGAGCACTTTTCGGGTATTTATATACAATTAATTTAAGACAAGGACGTGATTTAGGGAGAGGTCTCAACAAGATAATAGATTTTATTGTGACAATTTTTAAACCACGTCCAAAACTTAAAGTCACCTATAAGAAAGCAGCAAGCGACTATGAATACAATAAAATCAAATCCGAACACCAGTCCAAAATAAACGGAATCCTTGATAAAATCTCAAAGGGTGGATATGACAGCCTGACAAAAGAAGAAAAAGAGACACTCTTTAAAGAGAGTCAAAATAAAAATTAACCTTTTGAATTTGTCCATTTATACTACCATTGAACAAGCTTATCAAAAATCAGATTCTATTAACAGTTTTTTTCTTAAATACTGCTAAATTCGTAATACCATAACAGGCTATTTGAAAAAAGTCCTTTATAAAATTCTTTTGGTTGTAAATGCAATTTTTGCTTTTGCACTTCTTATCTCATACCTGGCAGTTCACGTAAATCCTGAATATTTTGCGCTTCCGGCTTTTTTCGGTCTTGCATATCCATATCTTCTGTTTTTTAATGTCATCCTGGTTATTATCTGGACTGCTCTTTTAAAATTTGAAGCTTTTATATCATTAATTGTAATTGCTATCGGATTTTCCCACTTCACAAATTATATCAAACTCCGAAAGCCTGTTGGAGACAGGGCTGATACATTCAATGTTTTAAGTTATAATGTCCGGTTGTTTAATTACTTTGAAAATAACAACAGCTCCAGCTCAGAGAAGAAAGTAATGGAATTTCTGATAGCTCAGAAGCCGAATATCATATGTCTGCAGGAATTATATATTATAGGTGATCCGCATGAAAAAGAGGAGGAAATAAAAAAAGCTCTTGGTGGAAAATACTTTTCCCACATGAAATTTATTTCTAACGGTAGTAACAGATTTTATGGGATTGTCACTTTAAGCCAATACCCTATAATCAGAAAAGGAGAAATAATTCATCCCAAATCTTCAAGTCTTTCAATATTTACTGATATACTGATCCGGAAAGACACATTTAGAATTTATAATAATCATTTACAATCATTCAGGCTCAAGAGGATGGAACGTTCATTCATTGAGGAAATAGCAGCGCCGGATGAGAAAAAGACTATTACCGATATAAAAAGCCTTTATAAAAGTCTTAAGACAGGATTCGTTCGTAGAGCTATCCAGTCAAAGACAGTAAAAGACCATATCAACCAGTCTCCTTTCCCTGTTATTGTTGCGGGTGATTTCAATGACACACCTGTATCTTATTCATACAGAAAAATCCGCAATGGCCTTCATGATTCTTTCGTCCAATCAGGATATGGCGCCGGATTTACATATAAAGGTAACTACCCTCCTAATAGGATAGACTACATTTTATATGATAATACGCTTATTAACAGTTATTTCGAGATAATAAAGGTAAAGTATTCCGATCATTATCCTATAATTGCAAACTTTAAAATAAATGATTAAAAAGGCAGGTTACTTAAATCAACGTTACCCCCTGATATTATCAATCCTATTTTTTT
>Ga0307376_10004573_pt1 | contig 12634 bp, 18 predicted proteins | sample TR2MG_FD_202536 | JGI IMG/M metagenome (GOLD analysis project Ga0307376, IMG submission 202536) | Soil microbial communities from Risofladan, Vaasa, Finland - TR-2 | ecosystem: Environmental > Terrestrial > Soil > Coastal area > Acid sulfate soil | place: Finland: Risofladan, Vaasa | collected... | reverse complement strand
GTCATGAGTCGTAGAAATGTAGTTCGTGAGCGTCTGGTAGTTGACAATCTCTGTGCCAGCCGATGCATCATCAGATACGTGACCACTCACCACATACAAGTCCTTGAACGGGTGGCTTGACCTTCCAAGACTGACTGTGTTTGACGAGTTCGGCTGCAAGGCTGCGGATTCTACACCGCTGTTGAATATATATGACCCATCATTCCTTACAATAAAATCGGTATTCGTAGTCAAGCCTAGCCTTGCTCTAAGGCTCACCGTATCGAGCCAATTCGTACCACCCACAAGTGTAGAGTTTCCGGCACTAACAGATAGATAGTCACTAACCCCTGCTACATCACCAGCAAAAATGGTAAAACTATCCGTAGGAGACGAACCCAGCCATCCTTGGTTTCCTTCGTACTTGATACCAGCACCGAAGCTGAAGTTGCTCCAAGTATTCCCGAAGCCATTTACGTTCCCGCTCTTATCGAATGACCAGCCATTGTTCCCGATACTTGTCGCCAACGCAAAAATAGCCGTATTCGTATTCGCCAGAATAAGTTCAAAGCCACCACCATTACCTACCCCCTGCATCTGCAAAATGCCGCCCGCTGACCCGCCTCGGAAGGTAAGTGAGCCATTCACAGTTGAACCAGAAAGAATGCGCTGCCCAGAATATGTCGTACCCGCATCAAACAACTCATCCCATGTCGGAACGGGAGACGTTGTGGCTATGGCGTTGGTCATCGTCTGCCAGTTGACTATCTGCTCACCCTCTGTCGCGTCGTAGGACGTACCCAAGAATCCGTTATGCCAGTAAGCAGATGTTGCACCATTGGTACCAACAAGACCACGCCCGGCCCCTGTAATCGCAATGGCAATACCGTCGCTCCCGTCACGCACAACCACGCTTCCCCCTGCCGATTTTATGCTCCCACCACTGGAGAACACAATATCCACGAGGTTCGTGATATTCCGGCCATCCGCATTATTTCCGGCCCCCAAAACAGAAGCAAGATTCGGCAGACCAGCCCCACCAACGTAGTTCGTCATCGTCTGCCAGTTGACAACCTCAAGACCATTTGAGGCTGTACCCTCAGTCTGCCAGACACCGTTCTTGAGAATCCTACTATCAAAAGCAACAGACTGAGCAGTGCTCGAATCATACAATACCCTAAATCCTGTAGACAGTATGAGGTCACCTGATGCGTCATTCAGACTTCCAGAGAGACTGAGCTGATTGAGATTAGTGATTGTGCCACCAGCACCATCATTCCCGGCAGCAAGAACAGCGGCAAGGTCGTGCGTGGTCGTAACATGATTCGTCATCGTCTGCCAGTTGACAACCTGCGTACCATTGGAGGCTCCTGTAGCCACCGTAGCACCATCAAAGTTCCACGTAGAACCACCAGCCATTGTCGGTGAGTCGTTCGTCGTGAGGTATCCAAGAGCGATGACCCAGTTGGTCGTGGCAAAACCATTGGTGATGCTCGCCGTCACAAACCCAGCATCGTTGTTGTACTGATTAAGATTTGTCCATGCGCCTATGCCGCCTGTAACAAGATAGTTCTGTCCTGTCATGGTCTGGTAGTTGACTATTTCATTCGCTGCGTCAGCTATGTTTGTTGAAGTCCATGTTCCGTACAGATAGCCACCACCGTTCTCCCACTGAAGGGAATTGAACGAGCCATATCGCAATTCACCCCTAGTGCTGAACCTAATGAACGAATTGGGTGCATCCCCGATGTCGTATCCATCTATTGTGACGTTGGCTATCTTGTTGCTGGAAGTGAAGATGTTGTACTGATTTAGATAGGCAATGTTCGTATCGCCAGCGAGTGAAGTCAGGAACACATTACCAGCACCGTCCGTCAGCCCTCTATCGTAGGTGAACCTTGCAACCGTAACGCCACCAGTGCTTGTTAGTTCTCTTGTTGCCGTATTGATTCGGATAGCAAGAACATCGTTCATGTCCATAATATCCATCGTGCCGAGCGAATCGTAGATGTAGCCACCAGTTCCGAAATAGACGCGGTTGTTGAAGATATTACTGGACGAGAAGATGTTGTACAGGTCTTTGTCGGCATAATTCATACCTGTCATGGTCTGGTAGTTGACAATCTCAATTCCAGAGGATGCCGTATTGGTGATAGTCGCCAAAGCGAAAGCCCATGTCGTACCTGCCGCCATAACTGGGCTGTCATTGGTAGTCAATCCCGTGTCAGAAGGAGTATTCCAAGTCCCATCAGCCATTAGGAACTTACCTGCGTCACCACCTACCGAAGTAACGAGGCCCGTGGTCCCTAACCCAGCGAACAGAGTGGTAAAGCCAGTGATGAATCCAGCATCATTATTGTATTGGCTCAGGTTCGTCCAAGAACCCACACCGCCAGTAACAAGGTAGTTCATCCCAGTCATACTCTGGTAGTTGACAGCTTCTCGCCCAGCGGTTGCGTCATCGACATACACCAATCCTGAAACATCCACATCTCCATCAGCCTCGAAGATTGGTCCTATCACAAGCCCATTGTTGACAGAAGCATCGAAGAAAGATGCAAACCCACGAATGATTCCGTTCGCTACCGCATTAGTTCTGTTCTCTGACGTGCCATAGAAACTGGCGTTACCTCGAACTTCGGATATATTGACTGAATCCGTAAGGAACACAGCATCGCCAGCAACAACGGCACCAAGGTCATTAGGTATTGAAATGGGCTTATTTATGAACACGGTCATACGAGCGTTGTTCGTGCCAGAGTCGGGCCAAGCTGAACTGGCATCGGCATCTACAATTGCAATGTCGCCCTCCGCTGGAACGACCCCTCCAATCCAGTTCGATGAGTTATTATACTGGGAACTACTAGGCCACAGAGCCCCGCCCTTCCAGACAACCTTGTTTACGGAAGTCGTTGTTACAAAGCCCTGAGCCGTCATGGTCTGCCAGTTGACTATCTGAGTGCCGTTTGAGGCAGCAGTATCCACCGTAGCAGCGTCAAAAGCCCACAGGGTACTTCCAGCCATCACAGGGCTGTCATTCGTCGTCAGACCAGACCCACTTGCAGTATTCAGTATCCACGCCGCACCATTCCACTCATAGCCCTTGCCTGCGTCGCCACCGCCTGGTAGCGGGAGTGCGCTCCCGTGAATACCTGTTACCGTGGTCGCATTGGTGGTGCCGGAGAGGTCCCCAGCTCTGCGAGCAATGAGGTTGTTCTCAAGAATAGCTCCCTGGTTCCTGAATACCCAATTGGCGTCAGCCATCACGGTTCTGTCATACTGGGCAGAAGCCGTGCCGGCAAAAAGCATCACGCATAGTAATCCAAGAAAAGTGCGATTCATCTTCATCCTCCCTTAGGGAACAGGCGTGACACCATTCTGGCCAATTTCAAGGAATACCGCCCCATCCGGTCCATTTATCCTTACGGGATGCCACAAATTGGTTGTCATATTCTGCATATACATCGTTCCGTCGGTAGAAATCTGCATCTTGCCATTGGTAGGCAACCCGGCTCCCACATTTCCGAACTGGTCCTCCTGAGCAGAGCCTATCAGTATGAAAAAGCCAGCATTTGATGTTCCCAGGGGTGCAGGCTCTACAGCGTAGAACCAAGTCACGGTACCTGGAGCCGTGTAAATGAACCCGTCGGCAAGTACGCTGAAAGGGTCTTGGTCGGTTCTCGGAGCATCATCAATAACTATCTTGGTGACATTCTCGTATCTGGCTATCCGAGCCCCAACAGGCAGGAATATACCGAGAGGCGTACACATGAACCGCTTCACGCAACGGTAGATTTTCATATCGTCTCCCTGAAAAAATGAACGCTAAATCTCGCCTCCGGGCATATAAGCCTCCACCAAGGGTATGAATATCAAAAAATTATTCACAGGTCCAGAGAATCAGAACTTACCTGGCTCCCACCACTCCTTGGACATCCTGTCTGAGTACGACCGGTCCAGCCCTCCCCGTTTGCAAGCATTCCTGGTTTTCGCCCAGAAATGCTTCACATAATCCAGCACAGGGAATCCAATCAGCCGTTTCGTAAGACCTTTGATATGAAGGTCATACATAGCTGCAACCGTCGGGGCACCGTGGTCGGTAAATGGCTCGAACTTCCGGTACTGCTCCACATTCACAAGACACACGGCTGGATGCAGATATGCTATCGACTCGCCGCCAATTAGCACTTTCGGCACTCCTATCTTGCCGATTCCATACCATCGTTCCGGTCTGGTTCTGGCCTGCGACAGGGCATCCTCAAGCAGTCCGGGCTTCCGCATCTCGGTATCCGTGTCCAGAATGAGGAGAACATCAGCATCTGTAGACCAAAGAGCCACATTCATTCCTGGTCCGTGACCGATATTCGAGCCTACCCGGATGAGTTTGACCCGGTTTTCTCTCGCCCAGGGTCTGAGGTCAGCCGGAACGGTGCCATCGGTGTTGTCCACCACGATGAAGTCCATTTCCGGGTAAAATCGACGAACCGAGGCGATAGCGTCCTTCATCAGGCTGTAGGTCCGGTAGACCACCATCGCTGTTTGGACATTATATCCGGCTACTTCCATGACGGCACCACATCACCGAAAAACTCGTCAATACCCTTCAGGAGGAGTATCTCGTCCATATGGCTCCGGTAGTATTGGTGCGTCAATTCGTCACGGGAGTCCATTTCATAGACCTTTTGGGTTCCTGGTCTCACGACACCGATGCCGTGGTCTTCTCGGATGGTAAACATTGTCAGGTCAGGTCGAGTCATCCTGAGAATGGTGAAAGCCCTCCAGACGGTTCCGTTCCACTTCGGGGTGAACTTGGCTGTCGCCCTGGCTGGATTGAGAGCCATACAGTCGTGCATCAGGATGGTTCCCTGAGGCTCCAGTACCTTCAGGGCGTTCAGGACATCTCGGAGGGTCTGGGGCCATCTATGGTCGCCATCCACGAAGACCAGGTCGAAGTTGTGAGTGTTGTGGGCAAAGAACTCATCTGAGCCTGCCTTAATGATGCCAGAAATCTTCGTTGTCGGGTCTACTCCGACTTTCTTATCGACTTCGACTCGCCGCCAGGAGGCGCCATCGGCTACCCCGACTTCGAGGTACCGCTGGTATCCCATTTCCTTCACGAGCCTGTTGATTATGTCGAATCGTTTCACACCTATGGTCTGAATATCAAAGAAAAAAAACACGGAATGGGTTCCCGTACTATCTGGCGGAGAGGACAGGATTTGGACCTGCGGTGGTGTTACCCACGGTCGGCTTCCAACCGACTGCCTTAAACCAGACTCAGCCACCTCTCCATGTGGTGCTCGGAGGGAGATTTGAACTCCCACGCCCGTAGGCACAAGCTCCTAAGGCTTGCGTGTCTGCCAGTTTCACCATCCGAGCAATGGTGCCGATGGAGAGGGTCGAACTCTCATGGGATGAACCCACACGGTTCTGAGCCGTGCCTGTATGCCAGTTCCAGCACATCGGCAAAAATGACGGTCGAGTGGCGAGGCACCGCTATGCCCCGCTATTTGGTGCGACTTCGCTTTTCAGTGGCCACGCACAGGATGGCTATGCTCCCGTTCCCTGCTACTTGCGACACGGCTCCGTTTCCAGTTTACCATGCCGCTCACCAGCTCCTGCCGGAGCCAGATTTCACAGCGGTGCCACCCAACCGTCAAAAATCACTTCCTGTTACTCCACCATTCCCTGCCTCCTGGCTTCAACAGGCACTCCGAACAGATGACCTCCTTGAGGTTACTGTTACGATATAACCCGTACCACTCAGCAGGAATCACGTGCTTCGTCGTATCCACTTCTTTTTCACATTTGCAACATTTCATCTCACTTACTCCTTGGTGCAGCCGAAGGGACTCGAACCCCCAAGACCGAAGTCACCAGCCCCTCAAGCTGGCGTGTTTGCCAATTTCACCACGGCTGCGTATTCTTGGTGCCGGTAGAGGAACTCGAATCCCCACGCCCGAAGGCGGCGGCTTTTGAGACCGCTGCGTCTGCCAATTTCACCATACCGGCATTACTCTCTCAGAAATCTCTCCTTGTCGTTCCTCGGCCGCTTCTTGACGGCTATCTCCAGCTTCAGAGCCTCCGACTTCGTCAACCCTCCCCTGGACGCCATCAGCCTGACTGGACCCCTGCCACGGGTGTACTTGGCTCCCTTGCCGGCATCGTGCTTTGCCAGCCTCGCCGCCAGGTCCTTCGCAATCCCGCAGTAGAGCGTACTGTCTGAACACTCGACCAGATATACTGTCCACATCTTACATCTCCTTGGCGGAAGGTAGGAGAGTCGAACTCCTATGTGCTTGCACACGCCGGTTTAGCAAACCGGTCCCTTACCATTCGGGCCAACCTTCCTCTCCTTGACCTCGTACACGACCAGACACTTCTCCTTGTACCTCGGACAGTCTCGGTTATTCGGATGGTGAAACCTATCAAGGTCTACCATGCAATCCGGACACCGCCCAATCATCTTGTTGAGGCATATTTTCACGACCGTCATGCCGCAAATTGTATCCCCCACATAACTTCCCGTCAATGGTGGGAGCAGAGGGAATCGAACCCACTCGGCCCATATAGAGACCGGTTTTACAGACCGGGGCGCCTACCTTAACGCTCTACACTCCCATTTGGAAGTCCGTACCAGAATCGAACTGGTGTGACTGGTTTTGCAGACCAGCGCCTCAACCACTCGGCCAACGGACTATCAAGTTCTCAGCACCAATGGGCACCAAAGGTCTTTTAAGGACTGGTGCGTTTGCCAATTCCGCCACACGGCAGCGAACTGCCGAGGTGAGACTCGAACTCACAGCATACCAGTTTTGGTTGAAGTATCCCTCAGTTGAAGTGTGCCTCGAACTCAAATTGTCAAAGAACTTTGGCTCCAGCGGCAAGACTCGAACTTGCGACTTTCTGATATTGGCTCCTCCGGCTGGTCTTGAACCAGCACCAAGGGATTAACAGTCCCACGTGCTACCAATTACACCACAGAGGAATCTACAACACAAAATCCTTTGCCCACCTAGTTCTGCTTTTCTCTTTATTCTTCGGTGCTTCCAATCTCAGGACACATTCCGTCACCGGGGCAACATTGACAGGAACCCAGTAACATTCGTTCGTCCCTTCACAGTAGACCCCAAAGAAATCAACCTGTCCTCGGTAGTCTTTTCTTCCCCCTCCACGGTGATAAGAGGAGCTACTCGAAGGAAAGGAAACTCTCCCATCCTTTACTCGTCCAGTCTTGCATTGAACCCTAACAAACTTACCATCGTCCTCCACGACAAAGTCATATCTCTGATTGTCCCCGAAGGGTATCAAGACCGTCTTGCCCAGACTCAATAATCTTGCAAGAACCTGACCTTCACTTTTTTCACCTATCGCCTTTGGATTGAATCTACCTGTCTTCCTCGTATCCATAAACCGTCCTCCTTGTTAGACTTCCCGATACCATATCAGAATGTATCGAATATGTCAACAGTCAGACGTTCTACCAACTGAACTACGCTGGAATCTAAAATCTATCTGGCGGAAGGTGAGAGATTTGAACTCCCGTGTCCTTTCAGACGCATCGCTTTCGAGGCGAGCCCTTTTAGCCAACTCAGGCAACCTTCCATCTGGTGGTCCCGACGAGAGTCGAACTCGTATGCCCGAAGGCAGCAGGGTTTAAGCCTACCGTGTTTGCCTGTTTCACCACAGGACCTGGTGGACACAGCAAGACTCGAACTTGCGACTTCCAGCATGTGAAGCTGGCGCTCTGCCAACTGAGCTATGCGTCCATTCCCTCGTTCACTCCACAGCATTTACACTGGTCCCACAGTTCCCCAACACCATCATCCCAGTCGCCCTTTCCAAGCAACCAGCAAAATCCGTTGTCTTGCTCCGGCCTGTTGGCTGCCTTATCCCAGTACGGACAGTTGCCGTTCTGGTCATAGCAGTAGATTCCCGCCGGAATGACCGCCTCGCCCTTCTCGACCCTGAGATGCGCCATCTCCTTAGCACTCTTGCTGAGTCCCATCCCGAACTTCTCGACCGACTCAACCAGCCCAGCCTCGATTTCCCGCATTTCAACCTGACGCCTGTTTGACATTCTCATCACCTCAAAACTAAGTTATGCGTCCAATGACTGAAACAACCTTCGTCCTTCTCCCATACTCACGCAAACGCCCTTACCACAAGCCTCACGAGCGAACTCAGTCGCATCCTCGTGTGAGGACCGAAGCTCCCGAAGTGCCGCCTGACGTTCCCGTTTACGACACGCACGAGCTTCATCTCGGTTTGCCATAGCCCAGGAGCGTGCCCCATCACCCGGTCGTCCTGCTTCTCGTCGTATAGCATCCATCTTCTGTCCTCCTCACCCTACTATTGCGATGAGCCGTCCCGAATCCGGTGGTGAGCGGTGAGAGACTCGAACTCCCGACTTACAGGGTGTAGACCTGTCGCTCTACCAACTGAGCTAACCGCCCGTATCTATTCAGTTTTCAAAGACCATCCTTTGGCGGAAGGTGAGAGAATCGAACTCCCGTGCGCTTTCACGCAGCCTCGGTTTTCAAGACCGCCGCATTCCCGCTCTGCCAACCTTCCATGATGACGACACCGATAATCGCTAAGGGCGACAAGCATGTCACCAGAACACCCGGAATCTTTTCCTTGGCTCCGGGTCCAGGAATCGAACCTGGCTCGCTCAATTAACGGTTGAGAAGTAACCCTCATGCTGAAGGTGCCTATCATCTGGAGCACCAGACGAGTCTCGAACTCGTGACCTTCACCTTGGCAAGGTGACGTTCTACCAACTGAACTACTGGTGCATTGGTGGTACGAGAGGAAATCGAATCCCCGACACCCTGGTCTTCAGCCAGGTGCTCTACCAACTGAGCTACCGTACCATTCGTGTGCAATAAAAAAGCCCCTCCCGGTTTCCCGGAAGGGGCTTGCGTGTCGCTCTGTTTATCTATGAAGTCAGAGCAGACCCCTTCCGTGGTCGCTACCATTAAGATAGCAACTCGACAAAAAGGATACTGACACTAACTTCATCATCTTCATTTCTTCTCCAATCAACAGCAACACTATACACCCGGCATCGCCAGATGTTCAACTCTTTTTTCAACTATTTTTCTCAGGCCAGTTTCAGACAGCCAAAGAGCATCTGTCCCGCCTCTCTGGTCATAGGCGGCAGAGCGATGGCTGTCCACCCGAAGTCCTCCGGGAAGTCGTCATCAATGAACGGACGAAGCCGTTCCTCTCCGGAGCTTCTGAGCTTCTCCGCTGTGGCTGTCATCGTTTCCTCATCTGCCTGGAGACAGATGATTGTCCGATGGTTCTTCTGCCAGTCCTGAATGTCAGGCACCTATCCAAACTCTCCCATCAGTTCCGCCATGGCGTGAGCCGCCTGGGGAATCCTCTGGGACTTGGTCAGTTTCTGACTCAGGAGGATGTAGAGGGCCTTATCCATTGGTCACCTCTCTGTCCTTCTGTGCCTGTTCCATCGCCAGCTCGAAGGTTCCCTCACCGAGATGCTTCTCGATGAGCCTCTTTGCTGTCCAGTCGGACTGGTTGGCGTCGTAGGTCTCGCCGATATGCGGGCGACGATGCCTCAGCCGGTTGTGGATGATGTGGATGGCCGTGATGCTCTTGGCAGAGATGAAGTCTCCACCATTGAGCTTGTTCAGACCAATCTCGAAGCCCTTGTCGAACTCAGGCGTCCGGGGTTTGGTCGTGTGATAGGGATGTCCACGGTACTCGTTGTAGCCGCAGATGACTCCCTTGAGAAAGGCACAAGCCTTGCGATGTGCAATTTGCGCCTGCGTGTATTCGGTGGTGTTTTCGATAGTCGTGGTCATTTGATTCTCCTTTTTGGGTTGTTGACCGTTTCAGTTCACCGTTGCGACAAACCTGAACCAGCCCCCATCGGAGGACCACGAGCCATCTATGTGAAACCCTAACGCATTTCCATTCTCCATGAAATCATGTCATCTAAGAGTCTGTACCTTGCACCAACATTATACACCGGGTCAAGTCCCTTTTTAGGAACTATTTCCATCTTTTGAAGAAGCCGCCCTGGAGCCTATGTTGCTGTTGCTGAGGAGCCGCCTTGGGCTCATCCTTCTTCGGACGGTATCCATACCATTCCCCATCCTTGCCCTTCAGATACATCAATCCGTTCGTGGTGGTAAATCCCCACACATTCTTTGGAGCCAGCAACTTGAACGAGGGTGGAACCTTCACCTTGGTCGAATGGTCGATGGACTCGAAGTCCACCTCGTTGACCTTTGTGCCTGCCTGAAACGCTGGATGATTCGTCTCTGTGACACGATTTGTCACAGCCGTGACACGATTTGTCACAGGAAGGTCTTGAGCATAAGCCGATGGTATCAGCGAAGGGAAACTCCAGCTCGTCTGAGGAGAATTGTTGATTGCTTCCTCGCCTACCGACAGTCCGCTGTTGACGCCCCAGGCTGCCGCAAAGACGATGGCTGTCGCTATCGGGTACAAGACAACCTTGAGAGGATTCGTGTATTTAGCCTTCACCGTCGGGAATACCGCCACCAGACCACTAAGCAGGAGCATTATCGTCGGATATGCCCAACTCGGCGGGTGCTCCATCGCTGCCGCCAGAGCCGAGTACAGGCTTGCTGTCAGCGTCGCCAGGGCTGGACCTATCGCTCCCATCCCCATTATGCTCGGTAATTCCAGGTTGATGTAGTCCTTCTTCATCTGACTCCTCCTTGTATCCATATGCTAATGCCAGCTCCTTGATGACACCGCCCATTACCGGGTGTGCCTCAATGAGGCCGTTGTAAGTGAGAACCGGTCCATAGACATCGCTCTTGCTTCTCGAATGAACCGTCTTCGGAAGGCTGCTTATCTTCTGAGCCGCCTTCTTGCCAGGAACCTTGGCGCCCATCTCTTTCAGTATCTTCGGGAAGACCTTGGGCAAACTCTCGACCCGGTATGACCATCTGGCATTCACCTGAGCCCGCTGGTTCCAATAGAACCAGTATTTCATACACCGAAGCAAAAGAGGCTCTCCCCGGATTATCTTCGGCTCATTCTTGCAGATGAAGTCCCAGGAACGCCCCATAATGGTGTGACAGGACGAGATGACCTTGAGCGGGTCCCGAACCTGATGAAGCGTGACACCGTAAGCGGGGTCCTTCTCACAGGTCTTGTGCCAATCAACGGTCCCGTTCTCGGCATCCTTCTCGTGGCCGACCTTCAGGCCTGCCAAGGTAAAGAGCATCTTCGTGTACTTGGTACCGCTCCGACCACATCCAATGATGAGTATTCGCTCCATCCTTCCTCCACTAATGACCAGAATATCAAAAAATTATCGCTGGCGCTTGAGTTTTTCTACCTCTCCAACGACTGCATCCATACGCCACGGCTTGAATCCCCGGACATCCACGCCAACATTAAGGATGAGGATATTCCCCACCCACTTGTGGTCCCAAGCCTCATGGACGTGACCACACAGCACGACATCACAGAAGTCAGGGATTTCCTCAATCCTGGCTGGAGGACGATGGATAAGCAACATCTCGTAGCCGCCGGCTTTCATTGTCGCCGAGGTCAGCATTCCCTTGATGTCACGGCTCCGGTCGTGATTGCCCTTGAAATGGACAATCTTCCCATTGAGGCGGGCTTCCCAGTCAGCGGGAGTCCTTCTCTGCTTGCTACTGGTGAAGCAGAAGTCCCCGATGTGTTTCACAGTATCTCCTGGATTGACGACCTCATTCCACGACCTCACCATCGCCTCGTTCATCTCGTTGGTTCTGGCATCTTTGATGTCGCCGGACACCCAGGCTGGTCGGTCGCCGTCAGTCTTGTACCAGTCCCCGTCCCGAAGCCACGGCCGCTTGCAGTAAAGCAGGATATTCCCATGTCCAAGATGGACATCGGATGTCACCCATTCTGTTGTGCCTTGCTCTTTCATAAAGTGGTGCTCCCGGCGAGACTCGAACTCGCAACACGCAGATTTAGAGTCTGCTGTTCTAACCAATTGGAACTACAGGAGCTTGTCTATCAAATACCTTCCCATCCGGCACTCATTGTCCGGTGACCGTTCAATCTGTCCGTGAGCAAAGCACGGCGTTTCCTCATACCACGGCTTGTCGTGAATTGCACACGAATACTCACCTGGCTTATCGCCTCGCAAATGAGGACATCTCTCAGGACCATTCTCTCCGACAACCTTGAGATTGTCCTCCGTTGGCGGCAAGTCGGGATTATCCACGACAACCACAAACGAGGTCAGACAGCAATGTCCGCATCGAAGGCACTTCATTTCAAGCCCTCCGACCACGCCTTCAGTTGTTCGTACTCCTCCTCTCCAATGTGATGACAATGGAAAGGCTCGCCCTTCTTGTCATAACTCCACATCGTGAAGAAGTAGCGTGGATACTTGATGTCGCCAACACAGAACCTGTTGAACGCCTTGGTTGCCCACTGGTCGTGAAAGCCCGTATGCCCTATGCGTTCCTCGACCTGTTTCCGAACCGCAGGCCACATAGGAGAATCCGGGGCAAGTATGAGCGGCTCACCCTTCTTCGGATGCTCAGACATACTGACCAGATTGGCAAAGCCCTTGTCGTGGACAAGCGACCAATCACCGGTCTCCATATCGAACAGAACCTTCGGATGCCCGTCAATCTCGCCCAGCAAGTTG
>Ga0307376_10004572_pt1 | contig 12636 bp, 4 predicted proteins | sample TR2MG_FD_202536 | JGI IMG/M metagenome (GOLD analysis project Ga0307376, IMG submission 202536) | Soil microbial communities from Risofladan, Vaasa, Finland - TR-2 | ecosystem: Environmental > Terrestrial > Soil > Coastal area > Acid sulfate soil | place: Finland: Risofladan, Vaasa | collected... | reverse complement strand
TAACTGCGTGTTACCCGTATTCCTTGAAAAATCACCGAATACAGAATCACCAGCTGTTACACCAGCTTTACCTTGATCATACTGAATGTCCAAGTAATGTGCAAGACCACTTGGTAGATCCATTGGCTGTACAGAGACAATATCGTTAGCAATAAGTTGGTCACCAAAAGCTCTCCTAACAATAGGAAGAGCAACCTTATTGAAACCAGCAATGTTACCAACTTCGTTGGCTTCATTCAGAGTCCTAAGAGTCTGTGCCTGGTTTTCAAGAAGTGTAGCCATTCTAACACTACCGTCTCTACCGCCTCTAAGGCCTCGTAAGAGTTTCGTTCTGTCCCACTTCTAAAGAAGCTTTCCAACGTTTCTCCTAGTGCCCCTGACTGTCTAAGTCATGAGTTTGTTAATTTTTGACATCTTAATTCCTTTCAGAAAATTTATTTTCAGTCGTCATTCAATCCAGCAAGTTCACGAAGTCTATCTATCTATGGAGATACATCACGTGCTTCCGCTTTGTTGTTTAATATGTTTTGCCTTAATTTATTAAATTTGCCCGCATTACTTTCAAAAATTTTCTTTTGTTTTTCGCTCGTTTTACTAGCCTAACTTATGATTCCAACCTAACATTGTCTATATCGCTATTTTAATTGATTAACATCTCCTCGTTTATTCATAATCTTAACTGCTTGTTTTATCCTATTTTCGTTTAAACTTGAGAAATTCTTTATAATAAAATTGGCTAAAGTCTTAAGTCTGTTATTCTAATTAATTAATATAGCATTCTTCTTTTTTAATCCACGAGACTAATTTACGGGTTGCTAAGGTGTCACCTATCGCTAACCTGTAACTCGCTTAGTAGCAAGCTTATATATCTAATTCTACACTGAATGTTTATCATAATTATTCTAAGCAGCCCATTGGTGTACAGCATTATCATCAGGATTTGGACTTGATTTTATAAACTATACAACTCGCTATTGCGGAACCTAAGTTATTAGATTCTTGCCCTACGGTTGCTAAACAGCACCTTCTTCACGTTCTAGTGACTAAGCTGGTGACTAAGCTGGTGACTAACTAGGAACCATATCGTCTTCTGTCTAAAGATCTTCTAACATCTACAATAATTGATCTCTATCTACCTCTCGCCTCGCCATGTCTGCTTTAGAGGCTTTATTGACCCTCTAGATGTCTACTTCGCTAGTAGGATCGTCTTGATTTGCAGACAAGAAATCATTTATTCCTTGGTCTATAGCTTTGGGTTGCTAAATATTTGATGTATATTGATCATTCTAAATTGGAATATCATCAGCATCAGTAAAAGTCTAATCGATGACCTATAAATTAGGTCGACCATCCTAAATATTAGGTCCCACATTCTAATATATGTTTCGCTTCTATAGGCTCTACAGTGACTATTTTATCCAATCATCGCCACTCTTATTTTTTGTAGCCATTTTCTATATCTCCTTTTCTTTCTGCTATTCATTCTACTAAGTAGAAGTTGGTATCTATGAAGTTGGGTTGTCTAATAAAGATGTCTATATCTATGATTTCTTGCTAGACGTTCGCAATGAATCATCTGCATTATCTATAGAATTACTTAACTAATCACCATCGCCCTATATTTGCTACGGAGTAGAAGGCAAGATATCACCCATCTAATCTTCACCATTAATATCTGTCTATTGAAAAGTCTATTCATTAGAATCTTCTTTAATATCACCAAACTGATTAGTTCTAAGACTAACGCCAGCCATCTACTTCTGTGGATTATAAGGATATCCTTGGGCTGTATCTATTTCAGTTACATTCATGTCGACTCTAGCATTATTCTATCGTCGAATATACTAATCGTCGTCCATTATTGGCTAATTCTACTAAGTAGGCAAACCCGGTACCTAAACTCCAAGTATCTATCGTACCTACTATGCTGTAAGCTATGTATCTTGCTACTGCAAAATAGACTATGTAAGTAAGCTCTTTACCTTTGGTATAATGCTTTGCTAAGCTATCTATTTTATTAACTTTCGGTCTCGAATTGCCTATTTTACAAGAGTTGGTTTAGCAATCATTTTCATTTCTCCTAATCATATCTAAACACCGTACTTCTACCTGATATGTTTTTTCTTGGCAGCTTTATCATGCCTAAGCTTAGATGGTTTAACAAAATATTGTTTCTTAAAAACTGTCCTAAGCTGTTTATCTTTCATCATTATCTTTTTTATTTTTTTTGTTGCCCTCTACACAAAAGCTGTATTGTCCATACCAGGCCTAGTTTTAATAGTAATCATATTACCCCTTTAATAACTTATACATCTAATCTATATATTTCTAATTCTATTTGCCCGTTAAAATTGGCATCTATTTATAAGTTGACTATTTCTTCATAAGTTTCCTGCTTCCGTTCTAATCATACAAGACCCAAGCATTAAAACTAGACGGCCATGAAACAGCATCGTATGTGACTAAATCGAAATCATCATCAACAACATCTGGGCTGCCACCATAGCTCTATATTACTGAACCTGCTCCCCTAGAACTGAAACCTAACTTAACACCATTGTTTAACAAAGTCTTAAGAATCTGTCCCTTGGGTGTTGGCAATACAACAAACTTGCCAAAAACAGTCTTTCCCTGCCACCATAAGTCTGTAAAAAGATGAGAAGCATTTCGTAAGTTAACCTAAAAAGTCTATGGATGATCAAGCTAACCTAACCCTCTTCCCTATTTTATCATTTGAAAGAACTTGTCGTTCTATCTCTTCATTATCCTATAAGGATATATTCTATCATTTCTATTCTATACATCAGCCTACGAAAGCTATGTAGGAATCTACTGCATAAAATCTATATTTCTCTTAGGAAGTTTTATCCTAGTAAACTATGTTAATAATTGTTTCTTTAATCGCATCTCTTAAATCCCTAAAGAACCGATGTTAACAGAAAAACCTTATCAAACTTATCCAACTTTGCTGTGTTCTAAAGTATATATTGTAATTTGTCTTTTCCCTGTTTGCTAAGATTTTTTCTAAGCTATGTAACCTATTTTAAAACCTTCTTCTACTATAAAACGTTTCCCTAGAAAAAGTCTTTGATAAGTTTTCTATTAGCACTTGGCAACTATTTATATTTCTTGTTAAAGTTCTAACATAAAACCTATATATTTTTAGCTTCCTATTTTATTATCTTATTATCTTTGTTTATTAAACTCTATCTTAAAACATCTTTAACCTATGACTACTACTATTGATAAAACCGCATTCCATAATATTTAGAATTATTAAGCATATTACCAATGCTCTATTGTATTTTATTAGGTCTTATCCAATAACTCTATTTTACTCCAAACTATTTTACAAGCTATTTCTTAACTTTAGAGTTGTCTATCCTTTTGGCTACGCCTATAACTGACTATACAAGCCTCTATCGAACAAGCTAATCTTTTACAGCCATCGACTATAATAAGTTTCGTATCTTTAACTATTTTTTAAGATCTGGGTTTTTGATAAACATCTATTTTAATATCTTTATTCTTTTATTAAGCTAAGATTTTTTGCCATTATTAAAAGCGTGGATGTTAAACATCTATCTTGAAAGAGACTACATAATGACGAGTAAGTTAATTTTATCTTTAAGCTTTCGCATTATTTCTAACCCCCTTCTCCTTCACCAGGAACAGGACCTACCTACTATCCTGGAATCTAAGTCTAAGGTGATCCCTATGGAATTGGAGGTAATGTCTACTAGGTTCCCCCCGGAAGATCCATACCAAGTCGCTATCCTCCAAATGGAGCCCCTCCTAAAGGAGCCCCCATTTCACCCTAAGCTGGGCCCGCAATAGCGGCGAGTGCAGCATCGAATTTAGCTTCATTCAATAATTGCTGCTATGTCTATTTCATCATTTTCTAATCCATGCCCAAAATGTTCTTTCTTCGCCACATCTTAGAAACACCTTTTCCATCAATTCGTGTAGTATAAACCTAAAACTTCTTTTGTGTAAGCTATAACCTATTTTGCTATAAAACAGTAGAAGATGGAAAGAATTTTATCTTTATCTTTATATCAGCTTCTGGCTTATCATATCTTGTTAAAAGATGAACCCATGCTATATGCTAAAGTGTAGCTCGTATAGTCTTTTGTATTCTCTATACTGTTTTTGCAAACCTAACATCTTGAACAGCAGCAGTAGCTCTCGCTGTCAAATCCCCCGTATAATTTAGGTATGCTTTTGGGACTTTGATCGTAGCAAAGAGCTTCTGCTGTAAATATTGAATATCCTATATAGCTGTTGCATTCTGACCGCCTGGGAGAGTAGTTATCTCAGATTTCCTATCGCCTCTTTTTGGTATAAAATAATCCTATTGTACTGATGTAGGCTTGTATCGCAGTACTACGTCCCCTACGCTACTGTCTACAACGAATTGAGACTTCAATTTTGTTTTAACTTGGTTCATATAGTTCTAAACGTCTTTTGGCTATATGTTACCAACCTATATATTAAAGACTCTTCTCTATGGAGCTCTGACCATTCTATACACTAGCATTCGATCTTCAGCAAGAGTAAGTTGCCTCCAAACCCTTCTTGCAGTCTATAATATGCCTTTACCATAGGGTAGGTATCGAGTCTAATTAAGTATTCTAAAGTGAGCGACCTAATATTCGTTAAGCTATATCTTTCGACCCTAAAGTACATACTTTGTCTGAAGATTACTTTCAAACACCGGATTCGGTTCCTAAACTATTGCTACATCCTAAGCATCAAGAACTCTATGATCTATGATACCTAACTTCTAATCTATTATAAGACCTAAAAAATGGTCACCGTTCCTAATTCGCATTCTAACCCATTGCCACAAATTAAGATTTATATCAAGAACATCATAAAATAATTTGTGTAACTACTATACTGCTTTTCGATCACCGCATATTATCTAAAACATCTAACCTGACTAATTCTATACTGTGACCTAATCTGCGTATATGTCTAAAGCAGTAGAAAGCTATGGAGTATATTCCATTAAGGCATACTATCTATACCTTCTTCTTCTACTGGCACTGTCTGTGTAATTTGCTCGATTATCATAACCAAGAGCATTATTGACATATTTCTAATATTTCTACTATAACTAAGATCTTACTGTGCGACCTGGAAATGCTAACCTTTTAAACCATGTTCGTCTATAACGTGTATCACCTAACTTTGTAATGTCAGGTAAAGAAAAATAAGCACTTAATCTTTTTTGCCAGTTTAGTCTTGCCATTATATTATCCACCCGTTAAATTCGTTCTATGATGACTCATTACCTGAGCCCTGACGCTAAACTTTGGAAGATGAATATCGACCTATCAAATCCCAATCTGTTTTTCTCATTAATATGTAATTCCTAAGATAACGAAATATACAAAATCGTATAACTAAATCATCGTTGTAACCCGATAAGTGCTAAGCTTTTCCGTTATTGTCAACAAATGTTTTAAGCTACTATATTATCCTTAAAGATTTTATTATAGAATCACCTACAGCAAAGTCATGCTACATCTTAGCTACTATCAATGGTCTACTTTTGCCTGTTGTCTCGAAACCGGGTACGTGTAGTTTAAGACCCATCTAATCTTTTCTCTGCTTATGTAGGTAGTAAATGTTTTTATATCTCAACTACTACAATTTAGCATTTACAGCAGAGCCGTCTTTATTTCGCTAAACTACAACAAAACGATCGTAGTAAAACTTTCGCACTTGATATATTATATGTGCAAATAAACTAGGTTTTACTTTGGCTTTAAACTATCGAATTTGCTAATATGTCTACGTATCCCATACTATTATTGTCGAATAATCTTCGCCAACTCCAGTTGAAGTATCACATGAAAGAGCGTAGAGTATGCCAGGCTCTGGTAGGTCCCATATCCACAGTTTCTAAATTGCCTACCTAGATATATTGAAACCTTTTTGCGAAACATAATCTATGATTCTGTTATATAAATCGCTTATTAAGGGATTCTTTGTAATAGGCGAAAAATTTTTTTTGATATGCTACTATACCTATCGTATCCTCTAAAGATCTACTATAGACCTGCCACTCGCCTGAAAATCTATCTAATGCTATTGCCTAAAATTCCTCTATCCGTCTAAATTCCTTATCTATTGCTGTTTCCACTTCTAACCTCTCTACGGATGAAGATACCAAGGAAGATCGACAGCAATGAATTCGTTCTAATCATTCCTTCGTCGGATATGCATCCTATGAAACCAATTGATACCATTCGGAGTAGAAAGTATAATTCCTGAACCACCGGTCGACAGCGTAGGATATGCAGCTTTCCATATCTACTAAACACCGTCAATAAATCGAGCCTAATCCAAAATCAACAGCGAAAGAGCTTCAGACCTACCAGCATTCTATGTTGTTCCCTATGCATAACATTGGGACCCGTTTGATAAAACTATTGATTTCTAATTGTTTTTAACAACACTTGGTTGGAGCCAACGAGGAAGCTATTTGTATATTAACTTTACTTTTTTCAATAAGTTAATAGCAGTCTTCTATTTGGTGCAAATGATTGAAATCTATTTGTCTTTGTTAAACATTAATAACCATGCACAATAACCCGCGACTACGGTTGATATGCCAAGCTGTCTAGACTTTCCTATAGAAACGAACCTGTTTTCTTGAAGGGCTCTGACTGTCTACTATTGGAATTTATACAGCTTAAACGGGATCTTTCCCCTCATTGGGTGTCTAATAATAGCAAACCTCTTTAGAAAATATACGGGGTCTACTTTAGCTCTTCTAAGTTTCTAATATATTAGTTTCTTTTTACGATCTGGCAGATGTCTTATCTTATCACGGATAATTCGCATTATTAATACCTTCCGGGCTGGGCGTATCTTTTCCTTATTTTAGGCTTTGGAGATACAGGCGGCTCCTAATAATTTTTCTTTTTCTTTTTATCTGGTTTATAATTAACAAGATAGCCTGCAAAAAATGCCCCTGAAAATACTGTTAGAAGACCTCCTAAAATTAACCACTACATAAACCCTCCATTAAATTTGTTCTGTGTTAAACAGCTACTTTATCTTTTTTATCTACCATTCAATCTAGCCTGTGTAATCTTTGCCAGTGTTTTGCATTCTGCCAATTTGTATATTCATCTGCTATATATGATAATTAAGACTCTGTCTTCTCTATCCATCTAAAACTAAATCTTGAGACTATTGTTCCAAAACAGGACTCTGTTGTTGCTTAAAGCCTCGACCCATAATTATATCGCCGATGCGCTACTTTAAGAGTGATTTCTTTATTTTTATTTTCATAACTCATTCCTCAATATGTATACTAATAACCGTCTTTTGATTGAATATATCTTGTTGTATTAAAAGTCTTTGGTTGACCATCCCATTGTGATTGGTACTAATCAGGGTGATTCTACCCTTTGTACGATGGTAATGACTAAACAAAATCAATTAACGTTCTTGTCTACTACGAATCGACTCCAACATTAATACCGAACATACTTAAAAATTGAACCGCTCTCTATGCTAATTTCTTCTGTTCCTAGTCTATGCCAGCAATCTATCGTAATCTGTTTTCTTCCATATAAATACTCCTTAAACAATAAATTAAGATAGACCCTAAAATTACAAAACCCTAGCTTTCGCATAGGGTCCTGCATAACAACGGAAGGTAAACTCTATTATTTTTTGATATTATGCTATTTACATATCATATCATAAAACAGTTTTCTTTTATCAATATTCTATGTCAAACCATATTCATTCATATTGAACTAATAAACAAAATCTAAAAACTTAGTTCTCTTTTCAATAAACTCTGGTTCATTCCACTTCTAAATAACCTAGGACATACCCCTTACCCAAGTGTCTACCATATTAACATTATGTATGTTATGTGAACAAAGGTTGAGAAATCTTCTCATCTAAATGCCCTACTTGTCATTGCCATATTTTTTCTTTATATATGTTCTACATTTCTAATCCCACTATGAATAAGGACCAAAATTATTATAAACTGGAATACATCTATTTAAAACAGACTAAGTTATCTTAATCTAAGACTTAGCTTTATTGAATTTTGTGGGTTGAACGACTACAAAAGATATATCTAAATCTCGATAAAGCTTGCCGTACTATGATAGAGGAACTGCATCAACATAATGTATATTAGAATCTTTAATATCTGAAAAAAGATCCATAACGTATTTAGAAAAACCAAATATGCCATCTCGATCATTCTTCGGTCTAGTAAAAGTTAATCCTGCCTATTTATCTCTAAACTAAATAGCTTGTGGGCTTGGCAATGATATAACAAACTATATCTTGTCTTTATATTTCTAAGATAAAGGCTTCCAAATATTCTTGATATAAATTAAATCGATGTTATGTGATACTAGTCCGATCCAACCAATCTTTATTTTTTTATTCTGTTTTTTGTTTTCTGAATAACACCATTGTGGAAGCTACGAATCTATCCAATTGGGAAACCTATGAGTCTTGCCATGTATAACATTGTAACCTATATCTCTCTATATTGTCTTCTAATAATGCCAAGAAGTTATAAGATTATAATTACTCTATCGAAACATCTTTTTTGACATTTTGTCTTTGCCAGCCTATATCCACTACTGATACAAATAATGAGTCTTTGGTATCTAATACTAAAGGTCATCGATATTGTTTATTATAATAGGCTTTTTTGTCGACTAGTTAAGACTTTTGATGTAATTTATTATAACATCGTGTTGCGGTCGAGCCCTATGCAACTAAAGTATATCGCATTTAACTCGGTCTGCTATTGTTGCTGGCTATGCATAGATAAAAATATAATCATTTGGATATTTATTAACTATTCGTCTTATTGGCTACTATATCCTATGATAAGACGTACCCGTAGCCTTCGGTATAGACAACAAAACAACAGGGGAACCTTTTTCATTCTATACACACTACCACATAACTCTATGCTATTTCTAATTCCAATATAATCGTTTGAATACTGCATATCTCTACTACTAATTGCTGTAGGTCTTAGGCATTAACTAAGGGCCCCATTCAACATTAACCATTCTCTTCCTCCTATGAAATTCCCTACCACTAAAATGGTGGCAGATTAAACGGATGATCGCATTTAAAACACTTATCTCGCTACTATGTATGTTGTGTCAAAATAAAGGTATAACCACATCGAACACAACACCTAAGTGTACCCGTATCTTTAAAACCTATTCGAAGCTATCTCTATTTTTTTTCTTTTTGCTACCTCTAATATAATGCTCTCTACTTTGGAAACAGATATAATCTAAGATGAGGATTCATTCGTGCTCTAACTTTATCGTTATCTTTTAGAAATTTTATTAACTTGAATCTTCTATCTTCGTTAAAGATTAAGCCGTTCTAAAAACCCAAGTAATGTTCTAAACATATAGAGCACATTCCATAATTTGTCCATGCAGAATAATTATTAATGTTTAAAAGAGAGGCGTTCTAATCACCTCTCGTCTAACAAACGGTACAAAAATGTGGATCTGATTTGTATAACTAAGTCCCGTAGTAGCTTGGATCTACCTATGCCATTTATCCTCCGATTATACTCTTGGTCTTGTGAATGCGTGTCGAGCAACAACTGTGCCAGTTATACCAGCACCGCTAAGCCTTACATATCTTCGCTATATGTCACGATTTATAAAAACATTAGCAGCAGATGAATCTGCTGATAAAGATGTATCGGCCCAGTTTGCTGAGAACGAATTATTCGGTGACGGCTCTGGGTACTGAAGTCGTTGACTACTATTTCCAATTCCGTAAGGTGTTGTAACCTACATAAAATTACTGTTATTAACTTGAACCGTAACAACACCTATGCCGCTTAATACTACAAAACTGCATGGGCCGTTACTCTAAATAGTTACTGACTTTCCTGAAATTCGAGGATCAGCCGCAACCTAAATGATATCTGTTGGTTGTAAATGCCTTATCATTTTAAGGACTCCTTATTTTATGGTCGTTTTCTTAATAATTAACAAATTAAACGAAGATTTTTGACCTGCCATCAATCTTTTTTATCTAGATGATGTTATCGACAAAATCTTTAACAACCTATATGTGTGAAACAACAAAAACATGCGTAAAATACTACGGTATAGTTTTGCAGATCTAACCAGCCTTTATCTGATTCTAAGAATCCAACGGGCCAAACGACTAATCTATTACAAATAAGTCAGCATACTGATATTTTGCTAATCGCATTCTAAAAGCAAACGAAAATACTAACTGCTACATCCCAGATGCTGTTTCTACTGGTCTTCCGTCTATTAAAATCTACAATGATGACTAAAGTAAAAAATTCACATGAAGATCATCTATCTAAGATATTATCTGATTTACTCTATCCTAAAACTTCGGTAGCAGATAATCTATTATGTGTTTTGGAATGCCTTCATAATTTACAGCCTAGCAATATCTCTAAAGCACATGCAGTTTTCTATAAAGTAACTAAACCTATTGCTTACTCTTCTAAAAGTTCAATATTCTCTAAGTTATTCTAATTTTCTATATCTAATTTTTTCTAACCTAATCATCAAACTATTTTAAATGTTTTTTAAGACTGTCTACAGAGCGCTAGAATATTTTTATCTTAATTCTAATCTATTCATTCTTACTTATATTCTACTTATTCTACTATTTATATTTAATCTTAAACATAACGCCATCGTAAAGCTATTTTAAATACTAAAGCTTATTCTTAAAATTTTTTATCTTGTAATACTAATCCTGTCTATTCTTAAACTATTTAACTTGCTGTTTTAAATCTTCTAAAACTTTATTCGCTTGACTTACAGCCTACTAAACTTTCTACTTCTACTGATATTGTTGTTTTAAGTCTATCATAAGAGGACAAGTTGTACACACCTAATGCTACTATATGCTACTATACTTCAAAAAATTGTCGTCTAAGTTCTAATTATCATGCTAGGCTTTTATCTTTATTTTCTATATCTTACTTTTAGAATCGTCTAATTTCTATAATTTCTATTTTATATCATCTATATTAAACTATGCATTACGACTTTTAAGATATTCAGTTTTCTACATTATCTAATTTAGATATCTCTATCTTTTTTCATATAACTACTAATCGAATACTATGCTCTAATCAATTGGTCGTAATTGCTAATAGAGATCTTTTATGCTGCTCTATGCATTTGTTATATCGTTGATAACCTATTGCCTAAGCTAATTAATAATATCAATCTACACTAAAGTACTATTTATAAGCTATTGCATCTACTACACACTGCTCTATGGGAATTGTGATCGTATAGCCTATAATCTATTTTTAAGGGTCTTCTTTTTTTCATTTGCTATCAAGTATAGTTTATAAAAAACGTCAAGGCCAAAATATTTTATAAGAGCTTCTATCCTCTATCTCTATTTTATATTTATAAAATGGTCTATCTGTTTCTGTCCAGCAAAAGCACTTATTATAAAAGTCTAAAACCTACCAAACCTTGACTATATGTATCTCTATGTCTATGGTTTATCGATTTTGTTATCAGATATCCATTCGTCCTACAATTCTTTTTTAAATGCTATATTAAGAGTAGATATTCTTTTTGGATATTTCTTTCCTTTAATCTACCTATACTACATACGTCTCTATATCAAGAAATATCCAAGCCCAGTCTTTATCTAAATTTTGGTATCACCAGAGCCTGTTGTTTGGTTTACAATAGAACCAACTTTGTCAGTCTTGCTACTTCTGCCAAAAATAGCGACGAGTATGATATCAAGAAACGAAGATTTTCCTGACCTATTAGCGCCGAATACTCCATTAAGCCCACTGAGATTCTAAAAATCAACGACATTATCCCTCCCATAATTAAATATGTTATTGAAACTTAAGTTTCTTATTGTCCAATTAACTCTATGTTTTTTATCGTGATAATCATCTTTAACCTAACTAAAGATCTACTAATCTAGAGTCATTAAACGCTTCTAATCTATTTCCTAACCCTTTTTCTAAAAGTATTTCTTTAAAAGAAATTTCCTATCGTGTATCTATATGCTCTAATCTTGTCGAAACTTCATTTTTCGCTAAGATATATCATCCTATTTAATATATGATATATTGTTACATTTCTTTCGAAGTTCGCTAGTTATCTTCTTTATAGCATATTTAGACGTTTTAGACTTAAACCTAAGCCTTAAATTAGTGTAAGGTGTAAGTTCCTATATCTATGGTGTCTTATCATTATAAACATTAACGGTTATATATTTATAATCGTTCTATACCTGCATAAATTTTACATCATACTTATTTTTATCTTGTATATCCCACAGCATATAGCCCTTAAGAAGCTACTATCCATGATTTTGTTGTATCAGCGAACCACAATATCTATATTTAGGATCCTATAATATCTGAGCAGTATGTATATCACCAAAAAAACCATAATCGCATCCCTGCTTGCTGAACAACTAAATATAATCATTCTACTATTTAAATCTATAACCTCGTTTATTATGAGAATTATCTATTATACCATGATACAATGCAATCCAGGTTTCGTCTATACCCTTTGGGGACAATTCTAACTTCTAATAGTTCTACTTATCAAAGAT
>Ga0307376_10004571_pt1 | contig 12639 bp, 30 predicted proteins | sample TR2MG_FD_202536 | JGI IMG/M metagenome (GOLD analysis project Ga0307376, IMG submission 202536) | Soil microbial communities from Risofladan, Vaasa, Finland - TR-2 | ecosystem: Environmental > Terrestrial > Soil > Coastal area > Acid sulfate soil | place: Finland: Risofladan, Vaasa | collected... | reverse complement strand
GGTGGCGGGGTCGGAGCCGCGCTCCTTATTCTCCTCACCATCTCCAGCTTCGCTCTCAAGGCGACAAAGGCCGAGCTCGCGCTGGCCCTCGAGCGGGAGACCAGATGGGTCGAGCAACAGACCCTGTGCGAAGAGAACCAAACGAAACTCGAGGTCGCCCTCGCCGAGGTCACCGCGAAGTCTGAGGAGAACGTGATCCTCACCGCGCGTTTGCAGGGCAGCACTGACGCTACCCATGGGCAGGCACTGGAGCTTGCGAAGGCCACGCTCGCCCTCGATGCCCTGGACAAGAAGTACAAAAACCTGAGCACGCGCGCGGTTGACCTTGATGTCTGCCAGACCTATGAATTAGCCTTGGCGGCGTTGGCGGGAGGTACGCAATGAGTCAGACCCGAACATCACACCTCTATTTGGTCTTCGTGCTTGCACTTGGCCTCACAGCTTGTGGATCCACCCGTCCAACGCCGCCCTGTAACCCAGAGATCAAGATCGTCAAGGTACCGGCGCCTTACCCGCTCGTCATCGTGGTCGGGATACTCCCACCGCTTGTTCTCGAGCCGGTTCCCGCCATGGCTCCGACGGACGCTGGCCCTGAGACCAAAAAGGAGAACGCCCTCGCCATCGCTGGGGCAACAGAGCGCAACCAGGCGGCGCTCGTGGCACGGGATGGGGCTTGGTACCTCAAGGTCAAGCAGCACGACGATTTGGCAGAGAATGTACGGAGAAACGAACCGGAGTGACGACCCTGACTGGGTCTACCGCTCGTTTCTCCGTTGCCTCTTTGACCCTCAGTTGATATCCCACGAAAAATGGCAATCGGAACGAGTAGGCGCCGGCAGCCCAGAGCAGGTTGCCGACGCCGTTTCTCGTCTTGAGTTGATCGCTGGTGAGTTCAGGTATCGCGGTCTAAATTATCACAAACGAAACGGCCACGCTCATCCCTCAGTTGTTCCGGCCGAAATCTGTTCCCCGCTTGAAAAAATAGACGCCGGATCCCTCGAGCTGTTATCTGATCTGGACTGATGCTCTCGGCCGCTGCCACCGCGAGGTCGATGTAGTTCCTCACCTTTTTGCACGCCGGATGATAGAGCCGTTTTGCGCGAGTTCCTGCCTGATCGACCGGCCATCCACAGACCAGACACTGACGATCTGGTTTTTGCGGTGGATCCATTGTCCTATTCCCCCCAGAAGTAGCCGTTAATGGATTTCTCCCTGACTTTAGCACCCTGGCACGTATGGCCGGGTCAGAAACGGTGTCACGGCTCCCTCACGCTCTTGTTGATGGCACTCGCCAACGCGGTCAAGCCAACGACCGCGCAGGTTCCTTCTCCGTCTATGCCAAGCGGGTCTAAGATCCACCACATGCATTCCGTCCCGAGGCACGGCCGCTGCTTTGTGTGGGTCACCGACATACCAAACCCGAAAGGCTCGTTGAGTTCTTCCGGGCCGAGCAGTGGGCAGATGAAGTCCTTCGCCTGTTCTGGTGTCATGCTCATGACCGTGTCTCGAATCCGTTGTCATCCATGTCGCCGGCTCGGAGCCTGACCTTGAATCCAGGTGCGTAGATTGGGCGTGACCATACGTCGTCAACAAGAATCCTGAAAAGAACGCCTCCAAGAAAGTCCTTTGCTTTGATGAGTTCTCCAGCGTGGCTACACACGACCCATCCGTTCTCCATCACGACACCTCCCGGCTGTTTTCGAATGCCTCCATGATGATCTTGAGCGCCGCCTTGTGGCCGCGCTCCCGGATCAGGCACCCCTCACACTCGCCGCACCCGTATCCCCAATCGTTGAGCTTTTCGACTTTCCCGCGCAGGCAGTCGAGCGTCAGTGTGATCGCCTGATCCCAAATCCCGAAGGCGTCGGCCACCTTGAACGCATGGCCTGGAGGTGAGTCGAGGAATGGGTGTTCGAAGTGGACCCCGAAATTATCTGCTTCAATGGCCTTCTCCAGGAGGTCGAGCGCGAGCCTGTCTACCCGCGGGGTCGTAGCGCCAGTCGCCACGATGGGCGCGTCGAGTGCCCGTGCCCGCGACGCCCCGAGGAGATGGATCATGAGATCACGCCCGAACCAGAATGAGTTGTTGAGCCCGACCTTCTCCATATGGTCAACCTGCTCCATGGTCATCCTGTCGGTCATCTCCCATGACATCTGCGGATTGAAGACCGAGAATGGGACATCGAGGAACCGTGCGAGTTCTGCGGCTGCGTCGATTTCGTCGCAGTGCTCCTGGCCGTAGTTGAAGCAGATCGCCTCGACGATGTCGTAGTTAAGCGACTGCATCAGTCTCGCCACGACGAACGAATTCAGCCCGCCGGACAACAGTACTACTGCTCTTTCACTCATGCGTTCTCCTTCTTCCATTGCTCGTAGGCGAAGAATCTCTCACCGTCCTCTCCTGGGAAGGGACATCCTCCACTCGGACCTGAAAAGTCATCGCTGAGTTTGATGTTCGTCGGCAGCTTCTTCCACTTGAAACGAAATGAATCTGGCGGCCCATCAGTCTTGACCACGTAGCTCGGCTTGATCCCGAGCTTCTTCGCGGCCAGCCCGCCGATCATGGTGAGTGCCCCGGTGATTAGAGATCTGCGATTCATGGCTACCCCTTTCAAAAAGATCGGCGCCGAGTTTCCCAGGAGAAAGGGGTTAGTCCAAATCCCAAGATCGTCAGCGCCAAGATCATAATAGCATCAACCGATTCCCGCCGCCAGAGCGACGATGAGAAGCGGCCATAGGAGCGCACCGATTTCACGGAACGGGAACTCCATGAATCCACTCCACGTCGTTGCAAGCCACGTCCCGATCACGCCGCCGCAGTAGACCGAGATCGCGGTTTGCCGGACGTCACCCCAGTTGACTCGCATCACACCTCCTTGTTGAAGTCGATTGACGTGATGCCTTCGACCTCGTGGTACGTTCCGTCGTCGTGTCCGATCCAAAGCTGGGTTCTCGCCGTCTCTGGGGTGTTAGTAATCACATCAACGTCTTCCGCTGGTTTGCTCCAGTCCGAGAATGTGATGTCGAACGATCTCGGAGTCTTGATCCCGAGCTTCGCCGCAACGGCCCCGAGAGCCGAGACGATGGATCCGAGAAATAGTTCACGCCGGTTCATGTAAGGCTCCTTTTTTGGTAATGGGCGCGGGGGGAATCGAACCCCCCGACCAGCCGAGTAGCTAGCTTTCGCGCCGGTCTGCCGCCGTCCAACGTCGCGACCATGCCCACATTCATTCACTTCTTCTTTCTGCCGCCGCCAGACACCTCTTGCATATATGCTCTCGAGCAAGTGGCCCAAACGAGAGTTCGGTTGTCTCTTTGTTCGGGATCATTCTCCCACAAAATGAGTAGTAGAGCTTGCTCTCGGCCTTGCCGATGATGTGGTACTTCTTCCCCGTTGGCGGGAGCCAGAGCAGTCCAGTCGAATCGAGGTTCATTGTTTTCCTCTCGCCCACTTAGGAAGCTCGAACCTAACCGACCTCATCCACTCGGACGGGCCGGGATAGAGGATCACGCTCGCGTCGTCCACTGCTACCTTCGTCGTCTTGTGAACCGGGAGATTCAAGTGGGCCGCGGAAAATCTGAACGCTAGGTTCCCCGGACCTTGCTTCCGGCCACTGGCGAGAAATCCGTTCTGCCCGGATTTGCTCTTGATGATGTCTACCCACCCCCCGTGTTCACCGTTCCCGATCCTCAGTAGAACCTTGTCTCCACTTTTGATGCCGAGGTGCCGGACGACCGTCCTCGACATTGTGATCTTCGCCTGTGTGTATCGACCGCGCCCGTGGACCCCAATAGAGACCCACGGAGACCCCTCTGTGTTCGCGTTGACGTTGATTTCTTCCCAGCCCATCAGGGCGCCACCACGATTATTCGCTTGTCCGGCGGGATGAGGTTGATGATGTCTTCCATCGTCGGAGCGGGGGCAGCGCCCATCAGCTCGGCCTCTAGCCCATCCCAGTTCATGGCGAACTCATGGGTCCATACCGGCCGACCAAGTGCTTTCTCCGTTGCCTCATGGAACACGGAGAATGGCATACAGAGTCTTCTCTCATGGAGTTGGAAAATCGCCCGATCTCGATACGACATCTCGACCCAGAATTCGCTATCGAACAGCGTAACTGCTTCTTCTCTTGTCATGCTTCCTCCCGGTTAGAACCCGGCTAGATACGATCTCGCGAGCCGGATCGATGCGGCCGTGTCATTCGGAGCGCCATGCGCCATGAAGTCTGGGATCCCGCGAAACTTGCAAACCGTCTCGAGCTGAAAGTTTTTTGGAGACTCCCCGGTCCTCAGACTTTCCCACTTCGCGAGTTGCAGAACATCAAGTACCCCACCTGTCCATAGTGCGAGCGGGAGCCAGATTTTGTTCCGCTTCGCCGTCACGCTCAGAAAGTCCCTGTCGAATTCGATGTTGTAGCCGCCAACATCCGCTGCCTTGTAGGCCTTCCCGGACTTCCCGCCGATCCTCTCGTCGCCCCACGGCTCAGCCCATTTACAGAGCTTGTCGAGGGCCTGTTGAATACCGACCCCCTCTGCATCCCAGACGACAGGGTCGTAATGCTGAATGTTGAGTGCCTCCTGGTCGTACTTGCCCGGGACGAGAGTGATCTTGCACTCGAAGGCGTCGCCGACGACCGGGAGATCTGTGGTGGCCTCCACGGCCACCGCTGCGATCTGCGTGATCTGGTGCAGCGCTGGGTTCAGCCCGCCCGTCTCGAGGTCGAGAAAGATGATGTTCTTTGCCATCAGTCCTCCTTCTGTGGATTGTTGATATCAGCTCCGCGCGGCGGTTCGATCGTTGCTCCGTCGATGATGAATTCGACGGTGATGGTCGGGATCGTATCTGCGTCGAAGTGGTAGTCGATGGACTTCTGGCTCTTCAGCGCCGATCCGTCAGGCCAGCACAACACCGGCCCGACATCCCCGGACGTGTTCCTCCGCATCTTGATGTGGAGCTTCGGGTAGTCCATTACTTCTCCAGCGGCAGCGGCTGTTGCAGTTCGTCCTCGAACATCGCCCGCTTCGTGACCTCTTCCCCGGTGTCGAGCCGGGTGATGGTGACCATCTTCTCTTCGTAGTCGTAGAGCATGTCGCAGTCCACGTTCCGGTACTCGCACTTCGTTGCCACGATCCCGGCGAACTTGTTCCTCCGGGCCGACGCATAGTCGATGTCGGACTTGAACTGCGCTGTCGCCGCCTTCTTCTGATCCTCCAGGCGATTCACGTTCTGGGTGGACTCGGCGAGTTCTTCGGCGGCGGCGGTGAGTTCTTCCTGCGACAGCTCGGTCTTGAGGTTCATCGTCTTCTTCTTGTGGGCCAGCCTCGGGATCTGGTCGGTCTTGCTCGCTGCGGCTTTCTTCTTCACTGTTGCCATTTCACTCCTCCTTCTTTCGGTCGTTGCGGTTTCCGATTCTCGAGGCCACAATTTGCGGACGCGCCCAGTGTCGCTGGAATGTCCTCCACCCGGTCGGTTTCTCACCCCCCTTGTCTCTGTAGAGCATTGCCATCGGGAAGAACCCGGCATCTATCGTTTCCAATATCCTCTGCTCTGCCGCATCGAATGTGTCTTTCGGATAACCAATCAGGACGTAGCACCGCAGCCGATGTGACGCCACCGTAAACCCAGCCTTGATCAGCATCTCTCCCGCCCTCCTCAGGGGTTCGAGGTCGTCCGGGGTGTCGTAGGCAAAGAACATCTGCTTCGCTTTGAGTTCGGCCATGGCATCGACGTGCCATTGTTCGAGCCGCGCAGCCTCAAGCCCGCCGGTAAATTCAATGGGTTGCGATTGCCGTTCAAGCATGGCGAAGACCGCTGCGACGTGTTCGTCAGAGCAGGCCAGGAGGTTGTCGTCGAGAATGTTGTGCCCGTCCATGATTGGCAGTTCTGTGATGTTTCCGTCTCGCTTCCATACATCACAGAACCAGCATTTGTTCGGGCATCCCCTCGATGTGATGACGTACCCCGGCGCCACAAACCGCCCCGGCTCGAAATCGCCCCCCGGCATCCCTGTTGCTGGCCCGCCGATCTTCGTTGGCGCTATCGGTTGCCACTGTTTGACGAGAAAATCCGCGTGACTCATGTCCCACGAGAACGTCACCGATACGTGAACCTCATCGACCTCTGGCGGGAACAGCCCTGGAGGTCCGGTGAATGAGAGTTCGTCGCTGGGTGTCGCGCGGGTTCTCGACGGGAACACTCTGGCCACTCTCATCTCAGCCCTGCCCATTCGAGCAGCGTCATGAGCGCCCATCCGGCTTGGGAGGGAACAACACCATTTCCTGTGCATCTGAGTTGATGCGCTCTGTCCTCGTCCAAAACCATGGCCAGCCTTGGAGCCAACAAACGAAAGCCGGATTCAACCGCCGGCGCGAGGTAGGGGCACCGCTCGATGACGCTTCTCCACTCGTCGATATCTTTTGGGCCTGGTGGGTAGATGCCCATTGGAAAAGACTCGGTGTACCACGAGACGGTCTCACATGATCGATCGCTCCCTCGTTCTGTCCGCTCCCATACGGCGTAGCACTCGGAGTCGGGTATTGATTCTCGCCCCACCTCCCGCGCTCCTCGAACTCCCTCGTCTTGTCCGTCAGCGTCGTCCCGCTGTGGCGCCCGCTCTCCGTCGTGTACGGCGCTGACCCGTGCGACTCGCTGTCCTGCGCTGTCGGCGTCGGCCAGCCCTCCACCGCTGACTGTAGGTCGCCTCCACCGCTCTCCTTCCTCCCGAGTTCCTGCTTCCGACTCTGGCTCTCCGCTCCCCCTGTGATCGTCCTCGGAGTCGGCCAAACATCCACCGCTGTCGATAGACCGTCGCCGCTGTGCCGGAGTCCGCTTTTGTTCTCTGACCTCGCCGGATCCGCGCCCTTCCATTCCGACACCTTCGGAGTCGGCCACCGGTCCACCACCTCGTTCAGCGGTCTGGCGTTTTTCTCCATCGTCGCATCCGAGGCCCGACCGTCCTTCCGGTCCCTCGCGCTCGCTGTCGGCCACTGCTCCGCTTGGCCGGCAAGAAGCAACTCGTCCTTCCGATCCCCGCTCCGCGAGACGTTCCCTCCACTCGAGTCCTTCGGTGTCTGCCAGATGGTGGGCGAGGATGAAGACCCGCTCGCGGATGTGAGGCGCGCCAACGTCGCTTGCATGGAGGAAGATCGGATCTTCGATTTCGTAACCCAGTCGGCATAGTTCCTCTCCGAGAGGCCGAAATCCTCCCCCAGAAACGAAAGCTGGGACGTTCTCGATGAAGACCAAGGAGGGTCTACACTCGGCCACGACTCGGGCGAATTCTGGCCAGAGGGCGCGGTCGTCTTCGTCGCCTTTTCTCTCGCCGGCGAGGGAGTAGGGCTGGCAGGGGATTCCTCCAAAGATGATATCCACCTGTCCACGCCAGCTTGTACCCACGAATTCGCAAACGTCATCGTAGATAGGAGCTTCGTCCAGGTGGCCGTCCTGAATGCGCGCGACCAGAACGGCGGCGGCATATGCTTCCCTTTCCACGTAACAGACCGTGCGAAGTCCTGGTATGGCGAGTCGGACTCCGAGGTCGAGTGCGCCGACTCCTGCAAACAATGAAATGGCACGTAGAGCCACATCAGTATCCTCGCCAAGCGGATTTGAACGCCTTCGGATAGTCGCGGATCACGCCCCATGTCACGTTGGCTACTTGGTTCATCCAGGTCAGAATCACGACTGGCGGCGACAACAGGATCAGCGCCACCCGGCGCGGCAGCGGTTTCTTGATATGTACTACGGAAAAACTCATTAAGTCTCCAGTTCTGAGAGTGGATCGACAGTCAAGCTTGTGTGCGGTTCTTCATCGTCCTGGGCGAGGATGTACTTCGACGCTGAGAGCCAGACGACCTGCCCATCATCAGCCCACAGGATCCCGTTTGCCGCATCGAGGACGCTCTTGATCAGGTTGTCGATGTCGGGTTTCTTTGCATGCCACCGGGTTCCTTTTGGTTCGCGCTTGCGGTGGTCTGACTTCGGACACGTAAAGCAGAACTGAACCATCACCCGCACGGGAACCCCAGAACGAAACAGGGGCCGGGACTCATCAATCGGAAGCTGGGCAATGATCTGCTTCGCCGCGTCCTGCTTCCACTTCCGGTCCTTGGTCGCCTCGTAGATCCGGATCGCCTTGCCCATCCGCATCCCCCTCGGTCGTCCCTGCGGATGGGGGTCACCTTTGATGATGAACTTCAAATTCTCCTCCTCTTGGGGAACTCGTTCGTCGTCAAGAACTCGAGATGCGGACCACGGCTTGCGACGTTGAGATGCGGGCATACCTTCGTCACCCGATTCTCAACCCGCTTCGTGATGCGCCGAGTATTGTGCTTCCACCCGTGCGCCGCCTTGAAGTGATCCCACCACGACACTGGGACTTCTTCATGGCCGGTCACGAACTCCTCTGCCTCGATATGCCCGGGAACTGAGAGCTTGCATCTGATCGTGTACTCGAGGTCGCCAGACAACATGTCGTGGAGCCTGATATCCACCCGCATCGATTGAAGAACTTCCGGCGAGATGTACGTGACCGCCGCAAGGCTGATCTTCTCAAGGACGATCTTCTCGACGGTTTCGAGTTGGTCGCTTGTTGGTATTCCGTGGTGGTCTTCGGTGAGAAACGTCATGCCGTTCTCGCTTTCTTGCTGGCGGTGCTGATCGCCTCGTCGAATGAGTTCGCCTCCACCCAGACCACTTCAGCTTGTGGCCTCTGGGCGCCGACCGGCCGGGTGAACCTCGGGTACTTCCCGCACCTGTAGTAGTCCAACGGGGTGTGTTCGAAGACGGTGTCCTTCCTGTGATTCATCTCTTCTCGAATCGGGACAAGCACCCTGAAGAGGCTCATGTGATGCGCTCGCTTTTGATCACCCAACACCTCACGATGATCTGCTTCCGGTACTCGTTCCCGTAGTGACTCATCGTGAGCAGGATGTTCCTCCAGATCCCGTTCTTCACGCCCCTCGCCCGGAGGTTGATGTAGAGCTCGCGGACCTTCTCGTCCTGGATGACGATCCAGCCCTCGTCCTTGTGCTTGTCGATCAGCGCGCGGAGCATCGAATTCATCGTGCGCCGGTTGCGGTAGACGTGCTCGAGTTTCTGGTTGACCTCGACGGTGTAGACGTACTGGTTTCCTGATCTACTCATCAGTGGAACTCCACCGCGCCACCGTCAGCGGCCATCTCGAATGCCTTGAGCCAGTCGTCCCACTTATCCATGAAGTTGGAGTACTGGCACTTGTCGTCGAAGTCGTCAAGTGTGATCTTTATCTCCAGCATCTCGGCGTAGATCTTCTTCGCAGCGATGGAGCCGATGATCCCCTCGCAGTCTGAGAAGCTGATCCACTCCCAGAGCTTGCCCTCGGTCGCATTCCATGCCGATCGCGCGTAGTCGTGGCGCGACGAGAGGTGGGATCCGTGACTGGCGCGCGAGTGCTTCGGCCACCCAACGATGCGCGCGAGATGGTTTCGCCAATCCGAGTACCAGCAATAACTGCCAGCACAAAATCCGTGCGACTCATCCGAGCGGTACAGGCCGCCAATCTCGAGTGGGCGCTCCCTGCCAACCAGTTCGTCATTCTGATGAATTGTGAGGTACGGGTACCCCGGATACCATTCGAGTGTCTGCCCGTCGTCGAGGATTACCTCCCCGTCCTCGTTGCGCTGCGCGCCTGAGATCCTCTCGAGTTTCCGATACGCTGTGATGTCCAATCCCATTTGCTACCCCTTTCAGCACTTGTGTTCGATGTACGCTCCGAGCCTTGTCCCCCCGGCGAACGCCATATTGCAGAAGACAACCTCGATCTTGTTAGGATCCACCGCAACCATCTTCCCGCCGTGGAGCCAGACCGTGAGCTGCGGTTTCCCACACTTCTTGCATTTCGCTGGCAGTGACTTCGGGGCCGTCTTCTTCGGCATCACTTGCCTCCAGTCCGTATTTTCCAGATCGACACCATATCGTCGAAGAATGCGTGCACGCCATATCCGAAGAACAGACAAACGAAGATGAGTGCGATGATGTCGATGACTGTCATCTTGAGCATTTCAATTCTGTGCTCTGGATCGCCCCGATAATTGCAACGAGCTTGATCGTGTCTGCGATGTAGTCGATCATCCCTGGATCGACCGAGATCGTGACTCCCCCGACGACTGAGTTGTCTGGGAGTATCGAGATCCTCACTCCACCGGGCCGATGATCGTTCGATTCGATTATGAGCTGAGCGGCCTTGTCTGTGTTTGGCTGGATCTTAATCTTCATCACCCCCCCTTCGCGTCGTCGATGGCGGCGCGGAGTGTTGAGCCATTAAATTCAACATTTCGCCCAGGTCTGGAGCATTGTTCGGTGAGCAGTGAGCCGCCCGCAACCCTGTCAAGGCGAATGTTCTCAACTAAAAACATCCGCTCTTGAAGCCAATCCAACCGCGCCGTGTCCCGCTTCGCCTCGGCAAGCTCCTCCAACAGTCCGTTGATGGCGTTCTTCGAGCCGACGAGTTCATCCTCCCAGAATGCGGCATCTTTTTTGGCACGGGCAAGCTCCCGCTCCAGCGCGGCGATCCTTCTCGTAACGCACAAACAAACGACTTCCTTGTCGGCATCTGCGTGGAACATCACCCCACCACCGCCGCAAATATTGCAGTCCTCGATTGCCGGTGACTTCTCTAGCTCCTCCACCCGCGCCTCGGCTGCGTCGGCTCTCTTGATTACCTCTCGCCGGACACGGATAAGCTCGTCTGTGTCGTGCTTTAGGTCCGCAATCTCCGCGTCTTTGGCTTCGATGGTGGCGCGGAGGGTGGTGATTTCTTCAGCACCGGCACACTCAGCGCACTGCTCAGGGTATCCGTCGTCACAAACGCAGTATTCACGAAGGCGCTTAACAACGTCCATCTCACTCCTCCCCGTCTTCGGCAAGCCATGCGCGAAGCTGAAGCACCGAAATGTTGTGGAATTCCTGCTCCGTCAGGTCCTCTGGCATTGTGTGTTCTGGTAGCTTCACTGTCACCAGTATTGGCACAGTGTTCCTCAACAACTCCCGCGCCGAGTCCAGGCGGGCGCGGAGGGTGTCGTACTCCTCGTTTGTTAGGACTACCGCGTTGCAGTATTCCTCTCGGAGACCATCTTGGTAGGCAGGGACTCCACCGTTTGCGTACCTGTAGACCCTGTCCATCACTCACCGTCCTTTCCGGGGTAGCGGGAGAGGAGGTCAGCCGCATCCGGGTGAGCATCTGGATCAAGCTCAAGTAGATCCCGCGCCTCCTCAGCCCACGCCGCCATGCGCTGCGCCCAGTGCGGGCAAACTTGATCGTCATGGATTCCATCGCCAAGCACCACTGGAATCATGCAGGTTAGGTCAATGTCTGTTGGTCCTGTCGGATCGCGGTAGTATCCGCACTCCACATCACACCACCCAACACCGTCCACCATCCTCGGCTTGATGTCAGTCATCGTCATCCTCCAGCGCGGCGTAGGCTTCGGCGGGGGTGCACAATTGAATCAAGTCAGTTGAAACAAGTTCCCTTCCAGACGGCATGAGAAACCGGCAGCGGCTGTCTCCTACGCAGGTAATGTCGATGCCGCCCTCGGCCCTGCACCACGCGGCTGTGCCGGGTTCGTATGCGTCTGACTCGTGCGCCAACTCGGGATACAGACGGATCAGGATTTCGGCGTCTTGTCCCTCTCCGCGAACCAGACCGCAGGCGATGCAATGCTTTGCCTCGGCCTCGGTCACATCGTCGGGCAGGCTGTCCAAGCGGCACCACTCCATCCTGCTCATAATTCACCGTCCTTTTCCAGTGCTGCGTAGGCTTCGGCGGGGGTGGGGTAGAAGTTAAAGTCAATATCACCATCTCGGCACAGAAATGGCATGAAGTAAGTGATTTCACCCTCGGCTGCGTGCCGCTCAATCCTCCCGTCCTCCCACGCCTTGATGATGCGGCGAAGGCGGGTGATCGTGTCTTCGTAGTCGCCCTGTTCGTCGTCAGTCATTAGTAACCCCGATTCCGTAGTTGATTTCACACGCTCTCCATCCAATCGCAAACCCAAGACCAAGCGCACAAAACCCAAGAAGAATAAACATGAAACCAGACATCACTTCTCCTTTGCTTTGTCGATGGCGGCGCGGACTTCAATATCCTTGATGGATCTGAACGCAACACCAAGCTCGTACTTGAGCGCACCTAAAAACTCATGAACATCATCGGTGGACCACGTTCTGACATCCGCAGTTTTGTCAGTAAAATGCTCTGCACCTTTAACTGAAGCCAAAATCCCACGAATGAGAAATGCCACAGATGCCAGCCTTGCCGTGTCCTTCTTCGCCTCGGCAAGCTCGCCTATGGCTGACACCGCCATGTCCTTCGCCGTGGCAAGCTCCCGCTCCAGCGCGGCGATGCGTCGCAGATCCTCCAGCCTCGCTGCCTTGTAGCTGCGATTGAGCAGGTCTTCCAGCTCCTTCACCCGCGCCTCGGCTGCGTCGGCTCTGCGTTCATTGGCAACCGCTACAGCTTTGAATGCGTCTAGCTCCGCGTCCTTGGCTTCGACGGTGGCGCGGAGGGTGGTGATTTCTTCAGCGCCGGCACACTCAGCGCACTGCTCAGGGTATCCGTCGTCACAAACGCAGTATTCACGAAGGCGCTTAACAACGTC
>Ga0307376_10004568_pt1 | contig 12646 bp, 14 predicted proteins | sample TR2MG_FD_202536 | JGI IMG/M metagenome (GOLD analysis project Ga0307376, IMG submission 202536) | Soil microbial communities from Risofladan, Vaasa, Finland - TR-2 | ecosystem: Environmental > Terrestrial > Soil > Coastal area > Acid sulfate soil | place: Finland: Risofladan, Vaasa | collected... | reverse complement strand
CTGTTGACTATCTGGATGGCCGTCCGCGGGTCGCCATAACCCACGGCAAACCTGTCGTCTACCCCGTAGTAGAACTCATTCTGCATGAACACGTTGGCGTCGTCTGGCTTGTCCATGGAGACGAACTCCACGTTCTTGCGGAGCTGGAATATGAGAGGCTTAACCTCGATTTGCTTGGTGCACATCATGTACCAGGTGGTCGCCGTTGCGTCAATCCACGGGGAGGGCTTGACGCTGTCAGGCGAGATTATGCCAGCCTCAGGACGGGAAGTCCCGGCCACCGCAGGCACGAGAGCCTGGCGAATCGGGATGAGCATGGTGGGCGAGCAGACGATGGTGTCTGGCATGAGTCCCATGACTATGCCCTGGTCGTCCTTGAAGCCCTGCATGGCGACGAATGCCGCTGCTATCCCTGCCCGAATCTCAGCCTCTGAGTCCGAGTAGTTGCCGGTCAGCTGATTGGCGATGGTCCCGCTGCTTCCTATGGTTCGCGCAGTTCCGAAGAATGCCGCGTCGTCATAGGCAAGCAATGAGGCACCGTCGTCCAGCTGGGTCAGGACCATCTGGTTGAAGTGCCGTATAGCCCTGTTCGCGAGTCCCTTGATGCGAGGGGCAATCATGCCGTACTTGTCGTCGTCGTAGGTGTCGCGATTGATGCTGATGGTCCCCTCGTAGTGCTTGTTCGTCAGCGTGTAGTCGTAGGCGTTCGGGGACTTTAGCTGCCTCTTGTCGAGCCACTCGGACATGGTCGGGTTGGCGCCCAGCCATCCGTAGCTCTCCTTGTCGGTGACGCTGTCGAACTTGGTCGATATGTCCTGGTAGAGCGGCCTCTCGGCGAACGCCTCGTCCAGTGCCGTCTTGAAGATGGCCCTGTAGTTGGTCATCAGCCCAGCCAGGAAGTCTGAAGTTACTAGTGTCATTTGACTGTCTCCTTATGTCGTATTTTGGTAGGCCGCTATGCGACCTTGATGAACTTGTCAAGCGCCAGCAGGGTCGCGGTTTGCAATTCCACTTTTGACGGTATCGTGAGGACGTCCACGTCAATCTCGATTTCCTGCGAATAGAGTTCCGTCATTTCTTTCCTTGCCTTTGCGGCATGCGGGCTGGAAGCTGGTACTGTCAGAGTGCCGTCATCGGAAGCGATAGCCCCGCAGCTGGCCATCACTTCGTTGCCTTGAGTAATGACAACATTGATTTCCTTCTCCAATTGCTGCACTAGGCGCTTTGCCTTGTATGCTGCGCCTGACGGCATTCTGGCTAGTACCAAGTCCTGTATCGCAGGCACCATGCCCACCAGTTCCCCTGCTGTGACTTTGGTCTTGTCCTTGCTCATTGTTTCGCCTCCTTTTATTTTGGTCTATTTATAGCGTCTCTAGTCCTATCCGGCCGACCGTTTTACGGCATTGCTGTCAATGTACAGCTGGCCTGCGTTGCTGGGGTCAGAGGTCGGAGGATTGCTCCACATGATGATGGTGTTGGCCGTGAAAGTCCCGCCGCAACTCAGGTTGCCGTTGGCCACGATAGCCCCGGCGCCGGAGATTGTGCCGCCTGCGTTGAAGTTGCCGTTGCATATCATCGAGCCTGAAGTCACCGAACCGCCGGCGACCAGGTTACCGTTACATGAGACAGTCCCGTTCAAGACTGTGGTCCCACCGATTGACAGGGTACTAGCGCCAGTCAAGGCGCCATTGACCCAGACCGCGTCGCTGAAGGTAAGCAAGCCAGTGGTGTGAGTGATTGTGACGTTCCCGGCATGGAAGGATATAATGCTTCCAGTCTCGCCAGCGTCGCCAATGCCGATGTTGTTGCCAACATACAAACTCAGCTTGATTCCCATGCCGCCAGGCAAGATAACGGAACCAGTGACTGAGTTGGTGGCGTCTGTGGTGTTCCCGCTCTGAAGTATGCCGCCGACCGTCAGCCCCATGTTGCAGGCGATTCCTCCGCCTGTCGCCAGGTTGCCGTTGCATGTCACGGTACCGTTGAGGGTTGAAGTCCCGCCAATCGACAGGGTACTGGCCCCTGTCAATGCGCCTTCGACCCAGACAGCGTGGCTGAAAGTGAGCTTCTGGCTGCTATGGGTTATGGTGAAGTTGTCGGCGTGAAAGGTTATGATGCCGCCGGTCGTGCCAGCATTGCCGACGCCTATCTTAGTGCCGACGTACAGCTTCTTTGCGATTCCCATGCCGCCAGGCAGAATGACTGAGCCGGAGACTGAGTTGGAGGCATCGGTGGTGTTACCGCTCTGTAGAATGCCCCCGACCGTCAGCCCCTGGTTGCACGCTATCCCGCCGCCAGTCACCAGGTTGCCGTTGCACGAGACGGTGCCGTTGAGTGTAGAGGTACCGCCCACGGACAAGGCGCCGGCAGATGTCAGATTCCCGGATGTCCATATTGCGCCTGAGATGAGCAGATATGTGCCGTTCCACTTGATGCTCGCGTCTCCGTCGGTGCCGAACATAATCGGAGCGTTGTCAATCAGGTATTCAGCAATGCGTAATGCCCTGTCTCCAATGTCAATCCAGCCTGATGTCGTGCTGTCATACTCGACCAGCGTTCCGCAGCATATGAAGTTTGTCGAAGTGTCGTCCATCACGCCGTCGGTCGAGACGTACATCTTCTGCCCGACCATCGCCTGTGTTATGGAGGTGGCCACGACTTTGTGAACGCCTTCGGTTATGACGCGGCATCTCTTAGCCCCTGAGGTCGTTCCCAGCACGTTCTCATACGCAACGCCTGCGAATCGAAGTCCTGCGGTGTCAGCGGCTGCCACCAGGTAGCCTGAGGTGTTGAGGCACACCAGCGCCCCTTTGTATATCTGTGTAGACTCGTACACAGGATGGCTCTGCAGTCCGCTCTCCTTGCGGACTATGTTGGTGTCGGCTGACAATGCGGCCGGTATGCCCAAAGCGATGAGCATCACCATGGCCATCAGCAAACAAAATCTGTGAAGTTTCTGTTTCATGTCTGGTTGAATCTCCTTATGCGTATTTTGTCACGTGCCTCGGCTATGCCTTCGCCGCGGCGTCTCGCTGCTTCTGTGCAACGAGGTCTTCCTTGCTTACGCCAAGCATCTTGCCAATCTTGACCTCCGCCTCGGTCAGCTGGATGGCGTCGTCGCTTGACTCGACTCCTAGAATGGCGCCTGTCGGCCCTATCTTTGGCGCTGTGGCCAAGAACGACCTGAACCCCTCCGCGTCTTTGGCCCGCAGGTTCTTTGCCCAATCTACCTGCTTGGGAAGTATGTGCCCGTCGGCCAGAGCCTGGTTCACGTCCTTGTTCACGTCTGCAGCCGTCAGCTTGGCGTTGGCTGCCGTTAGGCTTGCCTCCGCCCTGTCCTTCGCCTGCACCGCCTCTTCCTTGTCTGCCTCAACCTGACCGGCCGCGTCGGCCTTGGTCTTCAGTGCCTTGATGGCCTCGACCAAGTCGTCCTCGGGAGTCAGCCCAAGCAGTTCCCTGATTTTCTCTTCCAAAGCTGTGTCCTCCTGTCCTAGATTTGATTTGTCTTCGCCGTGTTCATTGGTCTCTTCAACGCCCGCAATCTCTGCGGCCTTGTTGAGCGCCAGCTCCTTCGGCTCCATGTCTGCAGCCACTAACCGCCCTAGCGTCGTCTCGCTGAGCACAAGCACTGCCGCGTTTGCCTCCTCAAGTTTGTCGCTGAGCATGACTGGTTGCATTCCCTCTATGAATGGCCTGTTCGTTAGGGCCACCGTCAACAGGCACGGACCAATGTCCTTGCCCGTCTCCTTGTCCTTGTAGTTCATGTTCCACTCCGGGCTTATGAACCGGTATTCCTTGGCCCTTATCAAGTCGGTGGCCTTCTCTGTCCACTCTACGGTCGCCATGAGCGTGCCTTCAACAGCCTCCACGCTCTTCACCCATCCGGCCGCCGGAGTTACCGCTGGTGGTCCTATCGCGCTCATGTGCTCATAGTCCACCACCATCTCGGTCGGAGGCTTGGGCCTGCTTGCCTTAAAGTTGTCCTCCATCGCCTTGAGAGTGTCGTCCGTTATGGTGAACTTGCCGTAGAGTGGATGCCTGAACGTCCCGGTCCTGAACACCTGCACGACCGATGTCGCGCCGCCTTCTCCCGGCGGTATCGTCCCTAGGCTCGAGACGTAGCGCATGGTCATGTCCCTCGCCTTCCTTACCCACTCGCTTTCTTTCTCCTCGTAGGCGTTCTTGACTGCGCCCCATCCAGCCATCCTTGCCTCTTCCTCCGAGGCGCCTCCGTCCAGCGTGCTGTTGAACACGTCAACGAATATCCTCTGCGCACCCTCTGGCAGTCCCTTGATGTAGTCTGGTATGTTGTCTGGCATGCTATATGGCATTGCTATACCTCCTGCTTGAACGTGTATACCCAAATGCAGCGGCAGCGGTCTTTGCCATCGCACTCGTCGTACGGCGGCTCCTTGAGTCCGGCTGGCTCATTCCCAGGCGTCCAGCTCTTGCCGTCCATGCCCCTGCAGTAGTCGCATGTGTTGTCGTCCATCAAGGCACTCGAGGTTATGCTCTTGATGCCCATTCCCTTGGCCTGCTCCTGCCTGCCCAGGTTAAACGCCTCGCTGGCGCTCACCCTCGAGACCTTCCTCAGCTCCTTGTCCGACAGCTCCTCGATAGACATGGTCAACTGTCCCTTGTCGATTACGCCTTCCCTCAGCTGCCTCAGCGCCTCGTACGCCAGCGACGCCCTCATCCTGTTCGCCAAGATGTTGGCTATAGCCAACGCCCTCACCCTCAAGAACGACATCGAGTCTGGAGGCACGACGTCCTGCGCCTTCATTGACGCCCCCTGGCGTTCAGCCTCGTTCTTGACCTGCTCGCCGCCATAGTCAACAAGACCGTCCAGAAGCTTCTCGATTGCGTCTGCCACCTGAGTCCTATACGGAACGTCAATCTCCGTCATCTTTTCGTAGTTCTTGTCCTCTATGTATCCGGCCATGACGTCGACCAGCGCCTTCGCCTGCTTCTTCTGTATCGGCAAGACAGCCGCGACAAACTGGTCCTCGAACGTGTCTAGCGTCTTCTCAATCTCCGCGAAAGCCACCGACGTCTCGATGCCTGCCGGCACCCTCCAAAACTCTGCCGCCTTCATCGAGGCCTGGACCGGCCAAATCCTGCCTTCCCTGAATGTCTGAACAGGCTTCGGCTCTGGCCTCGGTGTTTCGCTGTCTGCGCTCTTCAGAGGCAGCTTCACCATGCGCCTGAGTTCGTTCTCTACTTCAAGGTCTGCAGTTATGGCTCCCGACGTTATGAGCTGGGCTATGGCCGAAGCGTAGCCGAGCACATCTGGACTGTCAAGTCCGCTGACCGTCAAGTGCGGATAGCGGTTGACGTTCCAGTTATAGTCGACCATCTCCCTGATTGCGTATCTGTTTATCGTGTTGCACACGTTCTTGCCTACAGCCTGAAGCGCCATGAGGAAGAACTGTGACTGGTCTTGGCTCAGCGCATAGCTTCCGGACTTCGAACCCAAGTTCATGAACTGCGCCAGGATGCTCCTGACTATCTGAAGGTCATGGTGGTCGATGCTTCCCAAGATGTTATGAAGCTGGCCAGACACGCCTTTCAGCTCGAAGCCTATAGACGCCGGATGAGCCTCGTATGCCCTCTCGTGTGAGTGCAGCCTTTCGCCTATCTCCTTGATGGCGTCTTTCTGCGCCTGAGTCGCCGAGTCAGGATAGGTGAACGACGCAAGGCCTATGCCGTGCCTCTCTGCCGCCATGCCGTCTATGGCATACAGGTTGTTCTTGTAGTACCAGTGCTTGTATGCCGCCCTCAGCAGGCTAATGCCCCTGAAGTTGCTGCCTTCCTTCTCATGCGTGAACACGAGTAGCTTTTCGGCGGGTATGTCTATCTGCTCGAACCTGTTGCCAATCGTCGCCTGCTGCCTGATGAAATCAAGTCCGCCGGCGTCTGTGACATGCCACTCGACTATTGACTGAGGCAGTCTTGGCGCCAGTTTGCGCCATGTGTACCTGCCTTCCCTAAGCTCCCAGACCTTCTCGAACGGCATATGCCCGAAGTCAAGCATAATCAAGGCCTGCCTAAGAAAGTCGTCCCACGTTATGGACATTCCGTCGAACAAGTCGTTCTTTACGGTCTCGGCAATCTCCACGTCAATGGACTCTTTGCTGGCCGGAGCGACGTCCCAGCGGGCCACCATCAAAGGCAGCTTGCACGCCAGCAGGCCGGCCTTGACCTGCCCGTCTGACCTGCGCATCCTGTCATATGTCTTGATTGCCTTCTCGCCATGCAGGTCGCTGTTGTAGTCTTCCTCGTACAAAAGGCCGGAAAACACCGACGTGCCAGTGGCGCCCAGCTCCACCTTGACGGCAGGCTTCTCCGCCCCCATGAACGACTGTATTCTCGTCTTTAGGCTCATCTCTAGAACTCCTTCCCCCTTATGCCATTGAAGCTGGCCGGAGGCAGCGGCCTCGTTTCCTCCATGAACTCGAAAAGCGACAGGCCTGCGTTCCTGACCGCGGCCACTGCCATCATGCCGACCGCAATAACCAAGTCGTTCCTCTTGCCGCGGACATGGTCTATCTTCCAGCCCTGGCCCGTCTGCTTCGCTATAATCTCGACAAACTCCTTGTCAAGCTGCGGCTCGTTGTAGCACACCAGCGTCCCATTCCGCAGCATCGTTATAATCGTCTGGGACATGAACATCATGTCGGTATTGAAGTTGAACGGCTCGACAACGAAATAAGGCTTGAGCCGCTGGAGCACATACTCCATCTGCCATGGGTCGATGACCATCTTGCGCGACTTGAATCTCGCGCCGGTCTCGCTCAGGTCGGTCTCGACTCCGGCAATGTCTATATGCTTTGTCTTCGTCCCCTCCCACCAGCGCAGGTTGTCAATGTACACCCGCCCGTCTATCGGGTCATAGTGGCCGACGCACCTTGCCGCCCTGTCGTGGCTCAGACCAAGGTCGCAAGACACAATGTAGTCAAGCGGCCTGCTCATGTCCGGCCCGTACTGAATGGTCCACGGAACGCCATGCAGCCTGACAATGTCGTCTGCCGTGACAAACGTACCGTCAGCCGATGCCCACCTGTTCTCGTGGAACCTGGCATAACTGTTCGGTGGCAGCCTCCGCTTTTGCGTGTCCAGATACTCCTGCGTGACCCACGAGGCATTGTTCTCGTGCATCCAGACATAGAACATGCGCGGGTCCTCTCCGGCCTGCCCTGCCTTGTACAGCTTGTACAGAAGCGAGTCTTTGTCATAGCCGGCGTACGTCACTATGAGGCCAAGCGGATTCGTCCTGGACGGCGAGGTCGTCAGCTCGTCGTAGAACTCCCTGCCAGGGAAGCCCCAAAGCTCGTCAAACAAGACAAGCGTCGGGTTCACCCCAGCCGCCGTCTGGTATTTGTGAGCTATCGGACGGCATATAGTTCCGGTTCCCTTCATCTCTATGCCTGTCTTCAAAAGCCTTGCAGACGCCTTCAGGTTCGGGTTGGCCCTGAACGCGTCACGCATCTTCTCATAGATGATTAGCGAAGCCTGGTCAAGGTTGTTGGCCGCAATTATAATCTCGCCGTGCTGCTCTCCGGCGAACATGAACCACAGCCCTATTCCGGCGGCCAGCGTACTCTTGCCGTTTTTCTTGGGCAGCCCTACCAAAGCCAGCGTATATCTGCGCCTGCCGTCTGGGAGCAGGTCATAGAACAACGGTCGCAGTATAAGCTCCTTCTGCCATTCCTCGAGGACTATAAGCTTGCCCGTCTCGGGCACGATATACTGCTCCTCGAGGAACGATATTATGTCCGTCTTGTACAAGGCCGCCTTTTCCGGCGTCACCGCCGCTGGCCTGTCTGCCACTAGAGCACCCTTCCAATGCCGACTTCCCAACGGGCCAGCTTCCTGCATGGCACGCCGAAAGAATGCCCGCATCTTTCCACGTCTATGAAACCGCGCTCCTCGTTCGGCTTGCCTTCGTTGATAACAACTCCGTGCTTCATGAACGGAAGCAGCGCGTCCCTGATTTGGTCGGCATAGTCAAAGGCCTCAGGCGGCAAGGCTATGTCCATTCTGATTCTGTAATCCATCTCGTCAGCCATTAGTAGAAGTCCCTCCGTTTCGCCATATTATGTATATGCGAATGCTCTCTTGCGGTCAATGCCTTGCTGCAGGCCATAAACATACTCAGGTTGGCTGTCAGTCGGGTAGTACCTTCATTGCTCTCGCCTACATGAGCTATCTCGTTGTTGCTTACAGGTGAGACATGTGTCGCCTGGACATTAGAGACGTCAATGCCATTCCTGAAAGTCGTGACAGTAGCACCTATCCTGGTGTGTCCTATCGTATACCACGTGCCGACCACAACAGTATTAGCTGCCGTATTGCTTTGCTGCTCTCCAGAAGCATTCCAGGTTGAGAAATAAACGGCTCCGCCGCTATGATGAAAGATTCTATAGCCAGCGACGCCGTCTGTACCTCTTACTATAATGTATTGGTGCCCAGCAAGGCCAGAATGCTTGACATGATAGACAATCGAAAAGTCACCCGTGAAGTCTAGCTGGCTGGCTCCAGTCATCGTAATGTAGTCGTCGCCATCGAAGACCCTGCCTTGCGAGTCTTGCGGACCGCCCACGGCCACGCAAGCCTGTGCGTTAAGGTCCTTGGACTTAAACGAGGCTCCGCTCAATTCCGGATGCCATAAAGGCAAAAACAGCTCGAGACTGTCAAGCGGCAAGTTCATGCGCTTTGGAACCATCAGCCCGCTTTGTTGAGTCGACCATAAGTTCCTGGTTACTCCGACCTGTGTCGTCATGCTTTTTTCCCCCTTACGTCATATACGTGAATCGCACGCCTTCGCCGCCGGCAAGTGCGTCTATCCAGACATCGGCAAGGTCGTCTATCTCAAGGGTCACCGAATCGCCTGCATATAGCACGATGCCTGTGCCCGTGGCTATCGTGGCGACCACTCCCTCGCCTCCCACGGCAACGGCGTCGGTGTTGTCCGTCTGCGCCTGTACGATGACCACCTTGGCCGGCGTTGAGCTTGCAGCTAGAGGCACGTCAGTCAGCGGCGTGGTAACCGTCACTACGCCGTCTGCCACCCCTGTCCTGTCGTGCCCTACCCTGCCGATTATCGCTGAGCCTGTCGACAGCACTATGCCTGTCACCAAGTCCTTGAGCCGCCTGAGCAGCGTGTACTCAGTCGGCGTCGCCTGCACTTCGCCCATGCCTGTGACCGCCACCGTGGCGCCTGTCACCAAGTCCTTCAGCCGCCTGAGCAGCGTGTACTCAGTCGGCGTCGCCTGCACCTCGCCCATCTGCTCCTCGGAAATATACAGCTTGCCGTCGTCGTCGTTGGCGACTATCTTCGGCCCTCCGCTCTTGCTCTCACCAGACACCGGTGTTGCTAATTTGTCTTGCGCTGTAACTGCCATTGTGTTACCTCCTGCCTTTGATTATATAACGCGGCGTCCGTTCACTGCGGCTCGCCGTCTTCCTCGCTCATCATCGACGCGAGGTCTTTGGTCGCCTGTATCATGCCTATGCCGAGGCGCACCCGTGACTGAGGCGTCATGCCCATCATGTCGCACAGCCGAGCCGTCGCGTTGACCGCCGCGAGGTACACCTTCATGTCTCCTTGCCTCATCTTGTTGTCTTCGTCAAACAGGCCGCAAGACGAAAAGAATCTCAAAATAAGGTCTATGATTGCCATGTTCTTGGCAAGCAGGTTAACGACTGGCATGTCCGCCGGACCTATCGCAACCTTGTTGCCCTCCAGTATCTCGATAATCTCGCTTCTCTTGTGCGGTATTATCAGTGCCAGCTCTGCCCCACTGAAAGCTCCATGCTTCGGTGGCCTTCCGACAGGCCTCTTGACCTTTGGCAAGACGACCCTAGACTCCCGCTCTTCAGTCATTGTAGGATGCCCTCCCCAGGTCGCGCATCATTTGCGCCGCCCCGTCATACAGCGAATCGTATGTCGTGCCGTCCAGGCGATAGTCAAACGTGACTTCGTCAAGGTCTGTCTCTGATGGGTCGTTGGCAAGCGCCAAGTCTACCTTGGAGCCGTACATCGTGACCCGCGAAAGCCTGGCGTCTTGGTCACAGTCGACACGCACCATGACAAAATCGAACACCTTCAAGGCGTGATACTCATACTTGAATCGCATGTCCGATATGGCAACGTCTTGCCTCAGTGGCATTTTGCTCAATACGCTGTTGACCCACACCAGCCTGTCCACCTCGCACATCTTGCGGCCCAGCTCAACAAGCAGATGCCTATTCTTTGCCCCGGATTTCATGTCAAACAATTCACACGCCACCTCTTTGAGGCGGTCCGCGAACGCGTAACGAGTAAAGCCGTATCTCTCGACAAGGCGGGCGACAAGCGTGTCCTTGCCGGACCTCATCTTACCTGACACGGCCAACCTGAGAACTGGTGCTATGCCTTCTCTCACATTCTCATTATACGTCATCAAAGCTCCCTCGTTTCTTTGTCGTCCCTTCGGACAAACAGAGACATCATCGCGTTGGCGTAGGCGGCCAGCCTTATCGCCTTCAGAGGGTCGGCCAGCCTGTGCCAGAATCTGCCCTTGGTCATAACCTCGACCTTGACATTGGCATAATTCTCCTTGACTTCAAGAGTCGCAGCATCTCCCACGACACTGTATACGGTCACGCCGTCATCGTCAAACCTTATTCTCAGCATGCGCTCCCTCCTATTCGGCCAAGCCGCAGGACGCGAATCCTGGCCTAGCCTGTGTCATCATACTCGCCGCTAGTCGGCGGTGCCTCATTTCGCGTCCAGGAACTCCTGGTGCGTGCCCAGCCCCAGGTAGACCGGCAACCTTAGCCTGCCAGCGTTGGTCCGCTCCAGGTACTTGACCTTGAAGTACACCTGATAGTTGGCAGTCTTGACCAGCTCGGACAGGTTCTTAAGCTTAGCGGCGTCAAAGCCTGTACCCACATGGCCGACGTACCCGTTCCTGTCTTCCAGGTGGAACGAGCCGGCCATCCCCAGACGTCTGCCCCTGCCGTCGTCCCAGCCGACCACCTTGAAAACCTCACTCCCGTCCTCGCCGACCCACACCTTGACCTTGAGCCACTTACGCTTATGCGGCATGTACGGCTCGTCAAGCCGCTTGCCCACCACGCCTTCCCAGCCTTCCGCCTTTGCCGTCTCGAACAGCCACAGTCCGCTGTCTGAAGACCACGGCCTGCCGCAGCACGGCGGCCTAGCGATGTCCAGCATGCCTCGTCTGAATGACAGCACATTTAGGCTATAGTCAATGCCATATGCCCTTAGCAGGTCAAAGGCGACATACCTGGCCGGCAGCCTCTCAGCCGCCTCGTCTATGCCCGTCTCCAAGTTGACCCTCGGCTGAATGCCGTCCTGGAACCCGAGCCCGTCGGCGCTGACGACCTCGCCATCCAGCGTCATCGGGCATGCTCCCCAGTCCACCGTAAAGGCAAGCGCCTGCACAATCTCCGGAAACGTGGCGGTCTTGTCGGCGCCGCTCCTGGCCGTCAGCCTGACTCCTGCCTTGGCGTCTATGTCCGCCCTCATCCTGAGTCCGTCGTGCTTGCGCTGCCAGACCCATGCCTTGTCGTCAAACGCCTCTGTCTTGAGCTTGCACAGCATCGCCCACTTGTTGTCTGTCATGCGCATCTCCATATCCACTGGAACGTGCGGCATCCTGTGTCTTCATCTCGCCTGACGTTCAGCCCGACCCTGGCCTGGCAGTTCCTAAAGAACAGGTGCGCCTCTATCGTGAATAACTGAAGCGCCGGTGAATACAGGTCGCGTCCCCAAACTATGAGGCGGAAGACGAATCCACCCAGGCAGAATGACAATAGCATTATGTCACCTCCATCTTAATGTCGCTCTCGACCTCGTTGCCCCAGACGTCCCAGCCTGGACCCTTGAACCTAGCGAACAGTTCAAGCCTCGGCACGTCACCGAACAGCTGCTCTATCCTGAGTCGCGTCTCGTACGGCTTGCTTGAGTGCCGCGTCAACGTGGCCTCTATCAGCTGCCTGACGTTGTTGCTCTTCTTGAGATGTGTCATTCGGCCCTTAGTTCCGAACAGGCACAGCTCGCAGCTCTTCATTGTCCACGGCGCCATGTTAACCTTGGGCTTGCCCGACGCATGGCGCTTGACCCAGACGAACCCCACCGTCTTGTACTGGAAGCCCCAGGCCGCAATGACCTTCAGGGCCGTCGGCAGGTGGGCGTCCGTCGTCCACAAGAACAGGGCGCAGTCGTCCGCAATGAAAGGCTGCACAGGCACGGCCATGATGACCTCGTTGGTCATGACCGGGTAGTGGTCGGTCAATGGCTTGAAGTTGCTCGTGTAGTCCTTGCTCGAGAACTTCCAAGGTGGGTCGGCATACAGGACGTTATATGTCTTATTTGTTTGACTAAACTCCATATGGACCTCCGATAAACCCCGTATTCAGTGCGCGTTTTAATATGCTAGCGCACCTGTGAAAGGGCCACACGCCCTTGTGATTCTGTGCGAATAGGAGTTGAATACAAATGGCGAGCTCGTTTCGTGCTGGTTACGAGACTTCCAGTCTGCGTAGCTGGCAGGTACCAGAACGTATGTTCTAAAGAGCCAGGTATAACGCTATTCATGCCTGTGCCGGTTGCCGTCTCCTCGCTTGATTCCTTCCA
>Ga0307376_10004566_pt1 | contig 12652 bp, 13 predicted proteins | sample TR2MG_FD_202536 | JGI IMG/M metagenome (GOLD analysis project Ga0307376, IMG submission 202536) | Soil microbial communities from Risofladan, Vaasa, Finland - TR-2 | ecosystem: Environmental > Terrestrial > Soil > Coastal area > Acid sulfate soil | place: Finland: Risofladan, Vaasa | collected... | reverse complement strand
GATCAAACAGAAAATGAGTAAAAAGCAGACTTACGATCCTCGCTCGGGCACCCTTACAAATGAACCAGAAATTATGAGCATCCTTGAAAACTTTTATCTACCTCAGTCCGCTGAAGGTAGAGGTAGTACTATTGAATCCATTGGTGGATTCTCACCGGGATTTACAGAGTTGGATGATATTTACTACTTCGCAAGGAAACTCTATCGAGCATTGAAGTATCCGGCTTCACGTGTCCAAGCCGCACAAGAAAGTAGATCAGCAGATATTACTTTCAATCAAGGTGACACAGGTACAATTTCAAGGGATGAAATTAAGTGGAGTAAGTTCCTTGAAAGACAGCAAAAGAAATTCTGTCAAGATTTTACAGATATGTTTCTACTTCATTTGGATTTTACAGGGATTAAAAAACAATATGGATTGGATTCAGAAAAAATCAAAGTAGTAATGAACGCACCGTCAAGATACAAAGAACAAATGGATCAAAGTTTCCTAAGTACTCGTTTTGATAACTATACAGCATTAGCTGATAGAGAAGAAATGAGTAAGTCATATCTTATGAAAAGATACTTGAAATGGGATGATGACGAGATCAGAGCCAACGTTGAAGGCATGAAGAAAGATAAAGAGCTAGGATTCAGAGTAGATGATAAAGACGGTCAATCATGGTAAAACATTTAAAAGTAGATAAATACATAGGAGGAGAAAATTGTTATGCCCGTAGATAATGAACAAATTAAAAAAGCTTTAGATCATTTTGAGAATGATGAGTTTGTGGATGCTAAAGAAATTTTACAAAAGGAAATTCTTAAAGCTAAGAATGACCATTTAAAAAATAAGTTGGAACTCAAAGGAAATGCTGACTCAAGAATAGAAGAACCAGCACAAAAAGAGAACGACACAGAGGAGTAAAAAATGATGACAAAGGCAAAACTTATTACCGAAGTTAGCCATGATTTTGAAGTATCGGAATCTAAGGCAGGGGGTACTCACATCGTTGGTATTTTTAGCTCCGCGGAACTAGAAAACAACAACAAGAGAAGATATAAAAAATCTATCTTGGAAAGAGAAATTGGAAAAATTCAAGACAAAGTTTCCAAAAAATCTTTATGGGGTGAGTTAGGACACCCGCCAAACCCAGAAGTAAATCCAGATAAAATTGCTATTTTAACTACACAGTTAGAGTGGAGAGGAAATGATATTTATGGTAGGGCAAAAGTACTCGATACACCTATGGGTAGTATAGCAAAAACTCTTATTAAAGAGGGTAGTATGGGTATTAGTTCAAGAGGTTTGGGAACTGTTGGTGATGATGGATACGTTAATGAGGATTATAACTTAATTTGTTGGGACTTAGTAACCGACCCATCAAATAATCCATCATGGGTAAACGGTATCTATGAAGGTAGAACATGGGAATTAAACATTCCAGATAGACCACTAACAGAGCATGAGCAGTTAGTAGAAGCACAGGAAAGTTTTAAGAAACATGTATGGCAAGTGATTGAAAAAATTGAAAAGAGTATGTAAACATAATAATAGTATATATTACCGTATGTTTCTGTAACTAAACGTACGTATAAATAAATACAAATGAAGTAAAATTACAATAGGAGGGAAATAGCATGGATAAACTTCTTGAAATACTTGGCGCTAACAAACTTAATGAAGAAGCGCAGGGCCAAGTTAAAGAAAGGCTTGAAACACTCATCGAAGTGAAAGCTCAGGAACTTTCCAGCAGCAAACTTCAGGAAGCAAAGGAACAGCTAGTAGAGTCCTACGAAACCAAATTTGAAGAATATAAAGAAGATATTACTTCTAAGTTCTCTAATTTCGTCGACTCGGTACTGGAAGAAGAAATGACAATTCCAGACAAAGTTCTTGAATTTGCGAAGAAAGGCGAGTTGTACCACGACTTGATCGAACAGTTTAAAATTAGATTGAGTGTTGATGAAGGATTGCTGGACGAGGAAGTAAAAGGTCTATTGAAAGAAGCTAAAGCAGAAATTCTTAAGCTTCGCGGTAACCTTGATGAAACTATTGCTAAACAACTTGAAACCATCAATGATGCACAAGAGTTAGCAGCAGAACTTTATCTCAGAAGGAAATGTGATGGTCTTACAGAAGGTCAAAAGAAGAGAGTTCTTGAAATGCTTTCGGGCATAAAAGACAGATCAGAAATTGACCGCAAATTTGACATCGTTCTTGAAACTTACGACAGTAAGAAAGACAAGGAAGAGGAAGAAGAAGGCGAAGATCACGAAGACAAAGAAACAAAAGAAGAAGAAGACAAAGAAGAAATGGAAGAAGAGGAAGAAGAGGAAGATAAGAAGGACAAGAAAGACGTGAAGGAAGGCAAAAACACAGACGATGGTCTGAATGAAGATAGCCCCTTCAAACAACACCTAAATCAATATGTTAAAATATTGAAAGAAGGTAAATTTTAAAAGAAGTAAAATATTAAGGAGGAAAACAACATGGACGTTAGAGACCTAGTCAAAAAATGGGAAGGTGTTCTCGCTGAAGGTTCTACTATCAAATCTGATAAAGTGAAGAAAAGTACTGCCATCATGTTAGAGAATCAACACAACTACCTCATGGAGCAAACTGCTTGGGGTAATGACTCATTTGGTACTGGTGACGGTCGTGGTTTGGCCAACTGGCCAACTTCAGGTATGTTTAACAAAATCGCAGTTCCGATGGTTAGACGTACTTTCCCAGAATTAGTTGCCCATCAACTCGTTGGTGTACAGCCATTAACTGGTCCTGTAGGACTTGCTTTTGCCCTAAGGTTTAGAGCAGGTACGACAGCAGGTAGTTATACAGCTAATGTAACCGAACTTGGTTACAATACCATCGACAGCACTTATTCAGGTTCATATATCACCTCCGCTGGTGAAGCTTTGGGTTCCAAAGCTGGTAGCGGCGTAGGAAATGATATTGGACTTGGTGTAGGTTCTGGACAACATATTCGTGAAGTCAACTTGACCGTTGAAAAAGTACAAATCGAAGCAAAAACCCGTAAACTCAGAAGCCGTTGGTCCCTCGAAGTTGCTCAAGACTTGAAAGCTATGCACGGTCTTGATCTCGAAGAGGAAATGATGGATATTCTGGCTTACGAAATTACCCAAGAAATCGACCGTGAATTGATCGCAGCAATCGACGCTACTGTAACAGGTATCGTAGGTTATGACACAACCTGGGACTTTTTGGCATCAGCTCAAGGAGTTAAAGGTAGATGGGAGATGGAGCGTTATCGTGAGTTATATCACAATATTATCCGTAAAACCCAAGACATTGCCATCAACACACGTAGAGGATCAGGTAATTGGATCGTAGGTAACCCACGAGGTATTGCTATCCTTGAAACATTGGCAGCTTTTACAATTGCCCCAGTTCCAAGTGATGTAACAACCCAACCAACTGGTGTATCCAGGATAGGTTCCCTTGACGGAAGATTAGTAGTTTACCGTGATACTTTCGAAAGTAGAGATCAATATATCATCGGCTATAAAGGCCCAAGTGAATATGATACTGGTGTAATTTATTTACCTTACATTCAGCTACTCGCAAGTAAAGCAGTATTCGAAAATTCATTCCATCCAACCGTAGGTTTGATGAGTCGTTATGCGATTCACAATCACATGTTTGGTGCAAGAGAATACTACCAGAAAATCAACTTAACCAATATACCGTCGTAATTGGTTAGCCAAAAATAGAAAAAGCGGTGGGCTTCGGTTCACCGCTTTTTTTACGCCCAAAATTTACAACTAACTATTTTTGTAGTATAATATAAATACTCGTGCAGGAGGAATTAAAAGCATGGAATTAGATAGAGATAATTTATCAGATGTATTTGATATGAATGAAATAGAAAGTGAAGTAGATCGTCTTACCCTCGTTTCAGAATCAGACCCAGAAGAAGCACTTAAAGAAAACATTGATAGAGCGAATAGAATATTGGATAGGGTAGAACAAGAACTAGAAAATGGCAACTTCACTGCAAGAATGGTTGAAGTGGCTGGAAACATTCTCAGTAATGTAACTAACTCAAGTAAGGAATTGATTGCCAATATTAACTATAAAAAGTATTTACAAATTCGCGAGAAAATGGTAAAATATAAGTATGATGAATTGGAAGCTAAGAAACAGAAATTTCGTTCTCCAACAAGTCAAAACATTATAGTCTCCAATAGAGAAGACATAATGAAGCTAATAAGCGGAGAAGTAAAACAAATTGAAACCACTAAATAAAAACGACAAGAAAGGAAAAAATGTTATGTTTGAAAACAACGCCGATTTTATGCAAGTAATTCTTGACCAGCAAAAAGGAACTGGTTTTAAAGAATGGGAAGGAAATGCTATCGACTACTTAAGTGAAGTCGAAAAAAGACCGGAGATAGCGAATTTCTCACCTGGCAGAATCTACAATATGATTATGAAGGTGGGAACTGAGCCGGTAAAAGAGGACTTAAAAACAAGAGGTTATGAGGACTTAGTCCATTATAATTTTTTCAAAGATAAAATTTTCGGTACCCTTGAACCAATCCATGATCTTATGAGGTTTATGAAAGCCGCCGCAAGGAGAACCGAAACTGGTAAAAGGATTCTTATAATGGTTGGTCCTGTATCTTCAGGTAAATCAACTATAGCTTCCTTAATCAAAAGAGGATTAGAAAGAGATTGTACTCCGAAATTTGCAATCAAAGGATGTCCTATCCACGAAGAACCACTTCATTTAATTCCACAAGATGATAGACCATATTGGGAAGATAGACTTGGAGTTAATATTGAAGGAACTCTCTGTCCCGTTTGTATGCAGATGTTAGATGAAAAATATACAAATGAAGAGGGCGTCATTCAATGGCACAGTGTCCCGGTTGAAGCCATTAAAATTAGTGAACAAAGAAGAACATGTATTGGTACATTTCAACCGAGTGATCCAAAATCACAGGATATTACTGAGCTAATTGGTCGAGTTGACATGACTCAAATGGCTCGTTTCGGTGAAACTGATCCAAGAGCTTATAAATTTGATGGTGAACTTCAAGTAGCCAATGGTGGTATGATTGAATACATTGAAATTTTGAAAGCCGATACAAAATTTCACTATGTTCTTATCACCGCCGCACAAGAACAGGTTATCAAAGCACCTGGATTCCCACAAATGTATATTGATACTTTGATTCTATCTCACACAAACCAAACAGAGTTTGACTCATTCAAATCAGACAAAAAGAATGAGGCTTTACATGATAGAATGTACAAGGTACATGTACCATGGAACTTAAGGATAGATGATGAAATTAAGATTTATCAAAAGATGGTTAATGAATCTGATTTTAGAAATATCCACATCGCCCCTGGAACTTTAAGGGTTGCTGCTGAGTTTGCAGTTCTTTCAAGGTTGACCAAGTCAACCAAAGTTTCCAATAAAATCACCAAGATGAAACTCTACAATGGAGAAATTCCAACAGAGTTCAAAAAGACAGATATTGATATTAAGAAGTTAAGAGAAGAAGGACGAGAACAAGGTGAGGGTATGTTTGGTATTTCACCAAGATTTGTTATCAATGCTCTTAACTTGGCACTTGGTGCGAAAGAAGAAAAAGCATGTATCAATCCGATTGATATGATTAGAGCACTTCGTGATAACTTCGACCATCACATTGGTATCGCCGATGAAGATGTAGAAACTTTTATGAATATTCTGACTGGTAACAAAGAGTCAGTAGCCTCTGAGTATAAAGACTGGGCTAAAAAAGAAGTCAACATGGCTTTCTTATGGGCATATGATGAACAAGCCCAAGAACTTTTTGAAAGGTATATGACCAACGCTGTAGGTTTCTGTAAGAACGAACAAATAAAGGACTCAGTTACCGAAGAGTATCATACACCCGATGAAAAGATTATGAGGTCGATTGAAGAACTTATCGGGGTTCCGATGGAGTCAAGAAAAGAATTTAGAAATGGAATCTTCGTTTATAAATCCGAATTTTTATCTCAGGATAAGGACTTCACTTACAAAGACTACGATCCCTTGAGAGAAGGTATTGAAAAGAAGTTAATGGGTGACTTGAAAAATGTTGTATCACTTTCAATAGCTGACACAGCGAGTACTAATCCAAAGTCCAAAGCAAGAAGGTCAACTGCCCTTAAAATCTTAATAGATAAGGGATATTGTGAGCGTTGTGCTAGTATGCTTCTTAGCTTTATAGGAGAAGTCCTACGTAAGGAAGACTAAATAATAATAGCAGACTGGAAATCCGTTGAGCTATGGAGGTGAAAACCCCAGAGAAACCTCTGGGGTTTTCTTATTTAGGAGTGAAGTAATTTACATTCAGAATCTTTTGTGATATAATAAGATATGAATAAGAGAATCATAAATTTTGTTATGACAATATTACTCATAAAGATATTCATCACAACTGGATACGGGATAGGATTCGTTTTATTCGTTTTATTTTTTTGTACTGACTGGTTATTAATATTATGGTTAACTGATAAATTAAATTATGAAAGGGAACAATATGAATATTTACAAAAAGAATATGGGATTCTTTATCAACGCAATATTCTGGTCAATAGCACTTTTCACCGATCCGATTTGGATTCTCATTAAAGAAATGGGACCAGCTGCTCTTATACTGCCAGCCGCTTTTGGTTTTTTTCTTGGACAATGTGAAAAAGATATTGATTGGGAGATATAATGAGAACAATAATTTTGGGATTCACTATTATTTGTTTATCATTCTTTAATGCTTTGATAGAAGGAATCACTGCCCTGAGAAGCATGTGGATGTGTTTATTATGGTTGGTAAATTTCTGCACATACGAAGTTGAGATTTCAGATCAAGAAGGCAATATTATTCATTACTTCCCACAACTAAATTTTAGTGGAGACGACGAATGAAAATTGAAGTCACTTTAACTATAGTAGAAAATGAAGCAGTTGAATATACTATAACAACAGGTGCTGATTCATGGGCGGATATTCATACTATAATTGATAATGCGGAAAAAATAAATCTTCGAAAAGATAGAACAAAAAGAAAAAGAGTACCTGGATTTATAAAAGGAAAGGGATAGAAAATGACAACAATATTTCATGACGATTGGGACCTATCGGAAAAAGGTAAGAAAGACGCTGAAAGACATCAGGACAAAATTGATGATGCCATTCGAAAGAATGTTCGTGATGTTATTGGTGAAGAGTCTATCATTACTCAAAAAGGAAAACGAAAAGTTCGAATACCTGTAAGAGGTATGAAAGATTACAGATTCGTTCATGGTGATAACAAAGGACCAACCGCCGGTGTTGGACAGGGCGATGGAAAAGCCGGTGATATTATTGGTCAACAACCAAACGATAGAGGTGATGGTCAACCAGATAAGCCAGGTGACCAAAGAGGTGAAGATTATATGGAAGCAGAAGTTGATATTGACTATCTGCTTAAAATAATGTTCGAAGACCTTGGACTGCCATGGATTGAAGAGAAGACTAAAGCCGCACAAATGGTTCCTAAAGGATGGAAGTTTGAAACAATTTCCAAAAAGGGTATAATGCCAAGGCTACATAAAAAAAGAACTATGATGGAGGCAGTCAAACGAAATATCATGTTGGCAGCTGAGATTATGAATGTAACTGGTGTTGATGAACCAATGGCATACAAGGCGTTGAACCAAGCCTTCGGTGATATAAATTTTGCTATTGATCTAATTGAAAAGAATGAGGTTATTTCCGATCAAGATACATTAATTATTAATGAGAACGACTTACGATATAAACAGATTGAACAAGATGTTGAGTATCACTCTAATGCTGTAGTCATAGCAATGATGGATGTATCCTATTCAATGGGTAGAGAAAAGAAGTACTTGTGTAGAAGTCTTCTTTTCTGGCTGACTGAGTTCTTAAAGAAACGATATGACCATGTGGATATTAAATTCATTCAACACACAACAGAAGCACAAGTGGTTGATGAAGATACATTCTTTCATACTCATACAACTGGTGGTACAATGTGTTACACTGCTTTTGAAAAGGCTAACTACATGATTGAAACAGAGTACCCATTAAATGAATGGAATGTGTACTGTATCTATGTTGGTGATGGTGAAGATTTTGATCCAAAGAAAACTGTTACTCATATGGATATTATGTTAAAGAAGGAAATCAACATGCTAGGATATGTTGAAATTGATCTTGACCACGATGATGATGATGGTGGTTTTGCTTATAGAGATTCCATGAGAACTCTTCTTGTAGAGATTAAAAAGAAATGGAACTTTTTATCATACCGTGAAAAACAAACTGACTTCTATAAAAATGAAAAAAGAAGATTTCTCTGTGCAGTTATTCGAAACAAAACCCATGTGTGGCCAACTCTAAAACATATGTTATTTGAAAAGGAGAAAAAGTGATGGAAATATTAGATGAAAAACAACAAGACGATGGTAATTATTTATGGGACATACAATGCACTGAAGAAGAAATAGTATACTTCAGAGTATATGCGCGAACCAAAGGTAAAGATATTGAAAACATGACTGATGATGAAATAATCCAATTCTCTGTCGTGGGAATGTTAAAAGAACAAATTGATAAAGAAAATGAAAGGATTGAAAATGGACAAGACTGATCTACAAAGACTTGTAAAAATAGAAGATAGGATATATCAAATAGCAAAAGATTTTGGACTTGACTTTTGTGATATTGAATTTGATATTATTCCAGCCCAGAAAATGCTAGAGATTATGGCATATAGAATCCCTGGTAATATTTCAAACTGGAAATATGGCCGTGACTATGAACGACTTAGAACCATACATGAAAAGGTTAGTGCTGGTCTTCCATTAGAAGTCGTTATAAACTCAGACCCATCAAGAGCATATCTGATGAAAGACAATACTTTAGCAATTCAAGCATTAGTCATGGCCCATGTTGTTGGCCACGTTGCTTTCTTCACAATGAATAAGTACTTCCAAAATACAAACAGGGATATTATTCCCTTTTTAAGTGAAGCAACAAAACGATTTAATAAGTATGAAAGAATGTATGGCATGGATGAAGTCGAAAGAATAATTGATGCCGGTCACTCAATTCAGTTTCACTCAAGTCCATTTGACAACGAAACTGAAGATGAAAAAAGAGATAGAATATATGAACAAAAAATGGTACAAGCACATACCAAAAGGAATACTAAGTTTGATGATATTGTTCCTATTGATGAGTCATATAAAGATATGGATATTTCTCTTTTCAATCAACGACTATGGAGATCATTGAAGTTAAAAACACCAGTTGAACCAACTGAAGATTTATTGAGATATATAATTGATAACTCTACTTCTCTTGAAAACTGGCAAAAGGATGTTCTTGAAATATTAAGAGGAGAAGGTAGATACTTCTGGCCTCAAATGAGAACAAAGTATATGAACGAAGGGTTCGCAACTTTCTGGCATGAAAAGATTATGAAACAATTGTTTGATGAAGAACTGCTTAACATGACAGATCATGCTCAGTATAACTTTTCTAACTCACTAGTAAAGGCCGCTCATACAACAGCCTTAAATCCCTATCTTGTTGGTTCTAAAATGTGGGAAGATATAGTAAACAGATGGGACAAAGGTAGACATGGTAGAGATTGGAAAGAATGCAATGATAGAAATCAAAAAGAAGATTGGGATACTCATGATATGAAAGGCAAAGATAAAATGTTTGAAGTCATGAAGACCCATACAGACTGGCTCTTTATGAAAGGATATTTGACCCCTGATTTGGTTGATGAAATGGAGTTATATATTTTTGTTGAAAGAGAAACTCCTATGACCCGTGACTTAATCATTACAAGGCAAAAGGCTGAGAAGGTGGCTGAATTGATTATCACAAGTTTCACTCACAGTCATGTGCCGAAAGTTGAAATAACAGATGGAAATTACGATCAAAAGGGATATTTGTTCTTGACTCACAGATGGTCCGGAGCAAACCTCAAACAAGATTACTGTAAAAAGACATTACAACATATTGCCAATATCTGGGGCACAAATTGTTATCTTGAAACAAAAGATGGACCAGACAAAAGACTATTATATAAAGTTGAAAGAAAAGCAAAACTAGGAGGACCATCAATAAGCAGTAACTCCGGTTCCAATCCAGTTCCACAAATCTAAGTTGGTCGACAATGGTCATTTCTGAATAAAAAAAACCCTGTATTTCTGCTAAATAACTAAGTATAGATACAGGGTTTTTTTATGCCCTGAAGTTGTAACTTGGGGAGAAAGGAATGGCAATAAGATATGATGAGCAGTATGTAAAGAGACCAAGGGCAGAGCTAGAGTATCAACCAGATCAGATAGTTGAACTTCAAAAATGTATGCAAAGTGTAACATACTTCCTTAAATACGTTAAGATTGTAAATCCGGATAAAGGGGAAATTTTATTCGAACCCAGAGATTACCAATGGGAACTTCTGGAAAAATTCCAAGCACACAGATTCAATGTTGGATTATGCAGCCGTCAAAGTGGTAAAACAACCATAGTTTCCGCTTATGTCTTATGGTATGCTATTTTTCACTCAGATAAAAATATAGGTATTGTTTCAAACAAAGAGTCAAGTGCTAAGATGATTCTAGCAAGACTCAAAAGAATGTATGAGTCACTGCCAATCTGGTTAAAGCCAGGTGTTACTGAATACTCAAAAACATTTACTACGTTCGATAATGGAACAAGAATAGTTATATCAGCAACCTCACCCGATGCCTTTCGTGGTGAGTCAATGAACCTACTATGTTGCGACGAGTTCGCATTCGTCCCTAGTGTAGCAGCCGAAGACTTCTGGGCTGCTAACTACCCCACCATTTCTGCATCCGAAGAAGCAAAAATCATAATCATATCTACTCCAAATGGATTGTTCAATATCTTCCATAGAATATGGTCACAAGCCTTAGCTGGATTAAACACCTTCGTTACAACAAAAGTGAGTTATGAAAGAGTTCCGGGTAGGAACGAAGAGTGGGCAAAAGAACAAATCAAAAACCTTGGAATGATGAAATTTAATCAAGAGTTTGCAGTTGAGTTTATTGGTTCTACAAACACCGTTCTTAACTCAGAAACTATTAAAGTACTTTTAGCTTCTCATAAAGACCCTAACTTTATGGACTTAGATGATAGATTAAGAATTTGGGAAAAACCAAAAGAAAGAGCAGTATATGCTATGGGAGTAGACCCCTCAAAAGGAACAGGTGAACACTGGTCTACAGTACAAATTTTTGAAATAATATCGTTGAGACCTGTAAGAATGGATCAAGTTGCTGTATTTGAACATAACTTAACTGATGTATATGACTTCTGTGATATAATTGATAGGCTTTCAATGTACTATAACAACGCATATATTATGTGTGAAAATAATGGCGAGGGCGCTGCAGTAATTCAAAGACTATGGTGGGATATAGAAAATGAAAATTTAGTTAACTCTGGTTCTAAGACTACAAGTCTTGGTATTAGAGCATCAAGATCAACAAAACCAAAAGCTGTTTTGCTTATGAAGAAACTTATTGAAGATGGCAGTGTAAAAATAGTTGATAAAAACACCATCGAACAACTCAGTTCTTTTATTGAAGAAAATAATAAATTCTTTGGTAAAGATAAACCGGATGACTTAGTCTCTGCACTATATTGGTGTATATACTTATTAGAAATGGATATTCTTGATGAAAGTTATGGGTTCATTAAAAGAGAAGATGATGAAGATGGATGGGGCGTCTTATCAGACGTGGAATCAGACGTCGAAGATTGGACTTGGTTGACCGATACTGAAGTTTTTGAATAAATAGATAAATAGAGTAAAAGGAACTAGAATGGCTATAACAAAAAAACAATTAGCAGAAAACATAAAACGTAGACTAGGTTATCCTATGGTAAAAATAGAACTTCATCCACGTCAGATTGAAGATGCAATTGACTATGCCCGTGATAAGTTTATCAAGTGGGCTACGGGTCAAGCGACATCGGAAACATTTCTTACTATGTTACTATCTGCTGGTCAAAACTTTTATGACTTACCAGTTGGTGTAACTGAAGTTTTATCATATGATGATAAAGGTTCTTCATGGGGCATCAATACATTATTCACAATTGATAACTACTTATACACTAGAGGAGTATTTGATCCTGTAATTTGGGGATCAGGTGGTGACTATAACTTAGTTTCATATCACATAGCTAGAGACTTTTTAAATACGCTTAAGATGTACACACCAAGTGTATATAACTGGAAGTATCATAGATTTACAAATCAAATAGAAATTCATCCACCGCCACCATCTGGGAACTCAGTTTCTGTTACAGATCAAAATGGTGTTTATGTAACGGCTGACTCACCTGGCTATGTATTATTAAGGACTTATATGATGGAGGGAGCCCAATACTCTAATACAGATAGAGGATGGGAACCACTAGAGAGTTATGAAAATTTCTACACAAGTGATTGGATTTTTGATTATGCTTTGGCTGAATGTAAAATAATGCTTGGTAGGATAAGAACAAAATTTGCACAGTTTGCCTCAATAGGAAATACAGGTATAGCTTTAGATGGAGACGCCCTACTTAGTGAGGGCATAGAAGAAAAACGAGAATTAAAAGAAACCCTA
>Ga0307376_10004565_pt1 | contig 12654 bp, 16 predicted proteins | sample TR2MG_FD_202536 | JGI IMG/M metagenome (GOLD analysis project Ga0307376, IMG submission 202536) | Soil microbial communities from Risofladan, Vaasa, Finland - TR-2 | ecosystem: Environmental > Terrestrial > Soil > Coastal area > Acid sulfate soil | place: Finland: Risofladan, Vaasa | collected... | reverse complement strand
ATGGTGAAAAAACCTGATGAATTGATTGATGTGTTTATGAAGCACCATGATGATTTTGAAATTAATTTTGAATCTCCTTTTGGTGATGGACATAGTGCTGAAAAAATAATGAAGATATTATTAGATGAAATTAAATGAAGAAAGTGTTAGTAATTGGAGATAGTTGTGAGGACATGTTCAGATATGGTATGTGTGATAGGATTAGTCCTGAAGCACCAGTAGCAATCATGAAACCCACGAGAACAACAGGTAATGGGGGTATGGCAATAAATGTATTCGAAAATCTCAAGGCATTGGGTGTTGAATGTGATATAATAACAAATGATATCCGACCAGTTAAAACCCGATATGTTGATGAAGTCAGTAATCAGATGCTTTTAAGAGTTGATGAAAGAGATGAAGTCCGAGCAATAACAGCAGACACGTTACAAAATATAAATTACAACCAGTATGTCGCAATTGTAATATCAGATTATAATAAGGGATATATTGATGAAGACGATATTAAATATATCGCCAGTAGACATCCACTGGTTTTTATGGACACCAAGAAAAAAATCGGTGAATGGGTGCGGGGTATTGAAGTAATTAAAATTAATGAAAAAGAAGCGCAAGAAAATAGTGAGTGGCTTACCAAAACCTATGAGGGCGAATTAGTTGTAACTCTGGGTAATCGGGGTTCAAGACATTGGTTTCATGAAATCCCAATAATAACAGAGCATCCAGTACGGGATTTAAGTGGTGCTGGTGACACATTTCTTGCAGCTTTAGTTGCAGATTACATAAAAAATTCCGATATTCGCAGAGCAATTGAGTTTGCAAACCGATGTGCAGCATGGGTAGTTACTCAGAAAGGCGTGGCAATTGTTGACCCAGAGAAGATATGAAAGTGATTGATTCAAAATTAGATATAGATAAAAGAATGATTCCAAAGAAATGGGGTGAAGAAATTATTATTCATAATGGTGAAGATTATTGTGGGAAGATTTTGAGATTTAAAGCTGGTGCTAAGTTCAGTATGCATTTCCACATAAAGAAGAAAGAGACTTGGTATGTTGCCAGTGGCGAGTTTACCATGCATTGGATTGATACTAAAACTGCTAATTTACGTATAACAGTATTACGTGTTGGGGATATTGTTGATGTTGAACGTGGTGACCCACATCAATTATTTGCTACAACAGCAGGTGAAATATTTGAAGTAAGTACTCCACATTATGATGATGATAGTTATAGAATAGGGAAAGGAGATAGCCAAAATGGGTAAAAATTACACAAAACCATATGATGATGAATATGAGGATAAACCAGAAGATTATCTGTTTCTCGTAATGGCATTTGGTAGGGCATTAAGCACAATGCTTGATGATGGACACGGTATTTTAATTGACCTGAAAGGCGATGCGTTAAAAATTCATCCCGAAGCCAAACGTGTTGTTGTTTTTAATGATGGCAAAATGATGAGGGTAATTAATGCCAGTGAACGCACAGACCTTCAGCATGGCGATAGAATCATGATGATTACTGGAGAAAATATTCAGAATTGATGTTGATATACGTTGATATAGACGGTACAATATGTACAACTGAAGGCGGTTACGACAATGCGAAGCCGATACCAGAGAATATTGCCAAAGTGAATAAACTATATGACGAAGGTAATATAATCGTTTATTGGACTGCCAGAGGCGGTAATACGGGTAAAGATTGGACTGAATTAACTGGTCAACAACTTGTGGCTTGGGGTTGTAGATTTCATGATGTTATTATGAGACAGAAACCCAGCTATGATTTATTGATTGATGATAAAAGCGTGAGAATAGAAGAAATATGATAGTTTTCAGAACAACAGGTGTTAATGTTAAGATTCTCAGAAGAATTAATGAGAATGCTTTCGTCATTCAATATGGAGAGGGTTCGATAACAAGTTGTTTTGATACTGATTTAATTTATTTAAATTAATATGAATATCTGGGTAAACGGATGCTTTGACATCTTACATACGGGACACATTGATTTGCTATGGTATGCAAAGAATTATCTCATGAGTGATAAATTATATCGAACTGGAGATTTATGTGAAAATATATTATATGTGGGTATTGATAGTGATGAACGTGTGAAGATGCTGAAAGGTGAGAAACGTCCAATAAATGACCAGTTTATTCGTGCTAAAATGCTTGGTGCTCTAAAAATGGTTGATAGTGTTGTGATTTTTAACACTGATGATGAAATGCGATATTTCATTAAAACATTTAATATTGACTACATGGTGATTGGTGACCAATACAAGGATAAAGTCGTTATTGGTGCTGAATGTGCGAAACTCGGAGTTATTTATTATCCAACAGACGAGAGGTCAAGTACAAATATAATTGATAAAATCAAGGCGTTATGAAAAAAGACATGAATTTGCTAATTACTGGTGGTGCTGGATTTATCGGCTCACATGTTGTGGAATACTTTGCTGAAACCTATCCCGAATATCAGATTGCTGTAATGGATAGTATTACTTATGCTGCTGATGAAGAATTTTTTAAAGATTTGGAAAGCAGGTATTTTAATGTAATTACTCTGCGTCAAGACATTAGAAACGCTAAAGCATGTAATTGGATTATGAAAGACTTGAAAATCGATGCTGTTATTCATTTAGCAGCCGAAAGCCATGTTGATAACAGCATAGAAAGTCCGAACATCTTTGTGGAAACCAATGTGATGGGAACACTGAACCTACTTAATGCTGCAAAGAATGTGTGGGAAAACCCGACAGAAGATAATCTTTTCTACCACATTAGTACCGATGAAGTATATGGTCATCTTAGATTAGATGACCCTGCATTTACAGAGGAAACACCTTATGACCCACGTAGTCCGTATTCTGCAAGTAAAGCCAGTTCTGACCATTTCGTCAGGGCATATCACCAAACATATGGACTACCAACATTGATTTCAAATTGTAGTAATAACTACGGTGAACGCCAACACAGGGAGAAATTACTTCCAAAAACAATTATTAATTTACTTACAGGAAAGAAAATTCCCGTGTATGGTAAAGGTGAGAATATCAGAGATTGGTTATATGTGGGAGACCATGTTGATGCAATTAATACAATTTTTCGTATGGGTGCTGTGGGTGGTACTTATAATATCGGTGGTGATAGCGAAATGAGAAATATTGATATTGTTAAAATGTTAATTAATATTCATGTCACAGGTGGTGGGGCAAATATGTTAGATTCTGATTTAAATAAATATATTGAATTTGTTGAAGACCGTAAGGGTCATGATTTCCGTTACGCAATTAATCATGATGAATTGACACTCGAAACAGGATGGAAACCAAAAATCGGTCTTGAAACAGGATTGAAAATTACATATGATTATTATAAAAACTTATTGAAATGATAATAGTTACAGGTGGTGCAGGTTTTATTGGGTATAATTTAGTTAAGAAATTAATTGAATTAGGTTATGAAGACATTGTTATTATTGATAATCATACTAACAGATTTTTACTTCGGGGTTGTATGAATATTTTACTTGGATACGAAGACGTTAAATACATGTCTGTCGAAGATTCATTTCTCTGGCTTGAGTTCAATCGTTACGATATTGATGTTGTTTATCATCTCGGTGCTCGTACCGATACAATGGAGAAAGACGAAAAGATTTTTGAGTATCTGAACCTGAATTACAGTAAATTGATTTGGAATTTCTGTAGTGACTACGACATTCCATTGATTTATGCCAGTAGTGCTGCAACATATGGTGATGCTGAAGACGGGTTTGATGACGAAGACCCCATTCTTAATTTAAAACCATTAAATGAATATGGTTACTCAAAACAGTATTTCGACATGTATGCGTTGGGTAATTCATATGGAATGAAATTTGCGCCTTCACATTGGTACGGGTTTAAGTTCTTCAATGTATATGGAAACCACGAAGACCATAAAGGTGCAATGGCATCAGTTGTCTGGCATTTTTATAATCAAATCAAGGAAACTGGTGGTGTGAAGTTATTTCGTTCACATGTTGATTTTTGTAAAGACGGAGAACAAAGACGTGATTTTATTTATGTTAGTGATGTCGTGAATACAATGATTTGGACATATACTTATAGAAAAGACGTACCTTCAAGTATTTATAATCTGGGTACAGGTACTGCCAGAACATATAATGATTTGGCAAAAGCAATTTTTAAGAGTTTAGGAAAACAAGAAAATATATCGTATATTGACACCCCACTGGAAATCAGGGATAGTTATCAATACTATACCTGTGCCAAAATGGATAAACTTAGTGAGGTTATGTCAGGACTTGAATTTATTACGATGGAAGAGGGTATTGATTTGTATATAAAACAATTAGAATATGAAAATTGCTAATGTAATTCATGAGAAGGAACTGGTAAATCACACAAAAGCAGAGTATATCAATTACTTTAACGAACCCAAGGTCTATGATGACCTTGATAAGTCGTTACCAACACTTTATGTGGGTTGGTCGTTTATGAAAGCCAGTAATCCAGAGAACCCAATAATTCAAAATGCTGATATTCTCAAGAAGAAAATCATAACCAATGAATTATATTGGGAGTTCAGTTTCAGTGAGAGCAAAGCATCTCATGTTAAAGGTGTTGATGCTTTTGCAGGTCTCGCACCACAATTTTATTTCACTCCGAAGTACATATACACGAACTTAGACCCCGTTTTCTTTCAATTAAGGGACATCGATGACCTTATGGATGTCGTGCCAAAAGAAATTGATAAATTATATAATTTTAAGAACGACATGCTTTATCTCTTGAAGGACAATAAAATCTGGGGATTAAACCTGAAAATGTATGAGTTTTTCCAGTTTGATATTAGTTTATTAACAGTTAAAATTCATGGTAGGACAAAATCATCAATTTCAGATATTGATGGAAGTTTCTATCAATCTTATTACAAAATCTTTCCAAATTTCGAACTACTTAAAAGATATCTTGTCACGATATAGTCAAAATGAATGTTACATAGTATTTATAATAAATAAATATACTTACTATGGAAAATAACGTAGAAAAAGCAATTAGTAATTTTGTTGACGAACCTGAATTAGAGGAAGTAGAAGCAAAGACCGAAGAAGCAAAAAAAGTTATTCTTGATGAAAGAGAAGGCTTAATTGAGAGGGTTGATAAAATCTATGTAACTAAAGACGGAAAACAATTACTAAGAGAACAATACTAATATTCATTCGACAATGGCAAATGAAAAAAAATCAAATCTGTCTGAAGAATACTTAAGGAAGTTCAGACATCGTGCTGGATATGTAATTAACGAATCTCCTAAATATCGTCCATTAGTGACTGATAGCGAAGAATTTGATGAAATTCCAGTGCTAACCAATGAAGTTGGTGAGCAACAACCACCAATAAAACCAAAGGGTGAAGTCCCACCTGCACCAAGTAATGACGTGCCACAAGGTGCTGAAACACCAGCATCTCCAATTCCTGCATCTGATGCTGATATTGGTGGTGTACCACCTGAAGGGGAAATGGCTGACCCAATGGGCGACCCTATGGCTGGTGGTATGCCAGAACCTGACCCAATGGCTGACCCTATGGTTAATCCAATGGGTGCTCCTGAACCTGAAAATCAGGTGAATGACCTTCAAAATGAAATAATTAAACACAATATTGAAGCCATGAGAGGTATTCATGACCAGTTAGAAGGTCTGAATGCAACAATTATGGGTTTAAATCAGAAAATGGATGTATTAGGTGCTGAAGTTGAAGAAGTTCGTGAACCGACTGATGCTGAAAAACTCATGAATAAAACATCTGTGAGTTACCCCTACTATTTCAATCTAAATGATTTATGGAGTGATAATTGGTTTGACCAAAAACGTGTTGGTGCTGCTGGTCAAGATGATGATAGGGGAATGAAAGAATTACCTGATGGTACTTATGTTGCGGATTTCGATGATTTACCTCAGAAGTCCAAAATTGACATTCAGGACAGTTTTAATGATTTTGTATAATGGGAAAATACGGTAAACAACGACTATTTGAAATGATGGGTAAAGTAGACCCTACATTTAAACCCAGATTAAATGAAGGTGATGCATTCAATGATGCTGGTGAACCACTTATGACACATCAGCAGTATAATGCATATAGTGAGCCTTCAGAACCTGATTATGATAACCCAAGTGGTGATTACGAAAGAGAACCAAGTTCAAATGAAATTGTTGAAGAAATACAAAATCATTTTGATACTATTTTAGAAACATATGATGGTGAAGAGTATAGTTTTTTAACTAAAGATGTTCCTAATTCCGATATTAATGGTGATTTAATGTTATATGTTCAAAACAATAAAATAAGTGCATATGCATTAGGTAAAGAATTTCCTGAAACCGATATTGAAGAACTTGCAATTGATGATTTATTTCAATTCTTTGAACCATATCGTCAATATATATTAACAGGTCAGGATGCTGCAAAGCGAATGGATTATATAAATAAACAAAATTCTGATGATGCTCGTTATGCAAGTCAGGAAAGAGCAGCAATGGGCGGGGGAGAATAAATTATTATGAGAATACAACATCCATATGGTTCGAAAGAAAGACTCTTTGATATGGTGAAAAAAGTTAATCGTCTCGATGAAGAAGTTCTTCCAAAAGAGAAAAAAGAAGAGGTTATTAATAAATTCGTCAAAGAAGTCTGTAAATATTTGGGTGTGAGTAGTAGTAAAATTGAGATTTCATATGACCCAAAAGAAGCACAGGGAATGTCTTCATTTGGTAAACATACCCCAAGTACGGGGATTATAAGGGTGGTGGCTGCAAACCGAAACCTTGCTGATGTTCTGAGAACATTGGCACATGAATTAGTTCATCGCAAGCAGGAGAAAGAAGGTAAACTTTATGCTGGTGCTGGTGAGGACGGAACGGATATTGAAAACGAAGCAAATGCAGAGGCTGCGTTAATAATGAGAAGGTTTGGTAAAGCCAACCCAATAATTTTTGAATAAAAAAATAGATACGATGAAGATACTCAATCCAGTTGGTAGTAAAGAAAGATTTCTTGAAATGTTTCAGGGGGTAAATAAAATGAGATTAAATGAAGTCTCTACAAGTGCGACTCAAAGTGGTACACAATTAATTGAGAACGCATTTGATGAATTAAAGAATGGTGTGGCTAACGTTAAACAAACTAATACACAAACTGTTGGTGAAGATAATTTTGTTGAAATCATTACCAATGACAATGAAGGTAATGAAATTACATTTAAATTCAAGATTAATTCCAACGAAACCAATCAAGACGGTGTATATGATGTTAATAACGCTGTTTTATCACAATTTAAAATTAATTCACAAACACTTAATGTAGATATGCCAGAGAATATGAAAGCCGTAGAGGAATTCAATGTAAATCGTGGTAATGAAATTATGGGTGTTGTTAGTGAATACGCTAATTTTGAAACCGACACAATGAGTGTTGATGATACCGAGACAGCACCTGTTGATGATGAAATGTATGAAGAAGCTGTGAGATTTATAGATAAAGTTCCATATAAAAAAGGAACGGAACAAATGCAGACCAATAAAGCATATGCAGACCAGAAGCCAACAAATCCCGATGTTAGAGTTAATTCCAACCAATTGGATAAATTTGTGACTGAAACTGGTGATTATGATGAACCAGAAGAACTGGAAGTCGAGGATGACCCAATGGCGTTACCGCCCGAATTTACAGATAATGACATACCAGATGCCGATATAAAAGGTATCAATCCCTTAGACCAAGAAATGGTGGATAATGAACCACTGGAACAACTAAGTCCAGAGAAGATTGCAATTATTCATCAGGCTTCTGAAAATCTTGCTGCTGCTGGGAATGATGCACCAACAACCAGTGATATATTGGCTGAAATTGATAGATTGCAGGGTAAAACAAAATCAGTTGAAAAAACCAGAGCAGTTCCAAAGGGTGCAGAAGAATTTTATGAAGGCAGTGGTCATGTTATAGACGATATAAAAGCTAATGATGTAGTGAAACAAGGATATGAAAACCTACTTACACCCGATAAAAAGAATCAATTAATTTTTCAAGCACAACAACTTGTTGATGACGACTTGGGTGCACTTAAAAATACTGTTCCCAGAGACATGTATATAAAGGCAGTTAAAGCTACAGCATTGGAACTTTTTGGGAATGAAGCTATGGAGATGAACGAAGAGAGTGATAAAATTAGTAAAGACTATCCTGACCAAATGGGAAAGAAGTTCAAACCAAAAAATCAAATGCCGAAGAAAAAGAAAAGACCACAATCAGTAGTGAAACTGAGTGAGGAAGAATACGAAAAAGAACGTAAATATGCTATAGAAAAAGAACGTGAAAAAGACCCAAGAAACTTCGAAAATCCAAAAGACCCATATGGCGAAGATGGTGAACCATATGATTTTGAAAACGGTACTGAACTTGAAGAAAATTATATTGATGAAGAACCTGAATTAAATTTTAATGATATCGGTGGTGGTATTGGTGATGGTGGTATTGCTGAAGAAAATGTTGAACAAGTAGAAAAAGAAAAAGAAGAAGTTGGTGATATAATTACTGGTGGTAAAGCAGATAAGAAAAAACCACAGGATTTTGATAAGGAACAAATAAAGATGGGATTAAAAGTTGAAATGGAACACACTGATGACCCAATGGTTGCTATTGAAATTACGATGGACCACCTTACTGAATTTCCTGATTACTACACACGTCTTGATAAGATGGAAAAACAAGCCAAAGGCGATACTAAATCAGAAGGTTTGGTAGATAATACTCCTGAAGAAGAAGAAATGACTGACGAACTACTTGGTTATAAACCACATAATGTCAGTGATTATACCGATGAAGAATTTGATTATGCCAGTGCTGAAAGAGATTATGCTGATAGAGAAGATATGGAACAAAATCCTGAAGACTATGAAAATAGTGGTGAGGAACAACCTGAAGAAATTATTGATGAAGAAGGATTATCAGATTATGTGGACACCCCGGGGAGCACAGAAATATGGTATGTGAAACCTGAATACTTTAGAGATTTTATACATGGATATGATGATTTACAAAAATATTCACCAGATAAAATTCCTAATTCAAATAATCTTGAAAAGACACATGTTTTACTTGGAACAATAGGTGAAACCGACCCAGAAACAATTTTTCATAAGTTAAATAATTGGGGTGGTGAAGAGGTTAATAAATTACTTAAAACTAAGGGACTCGACCATACATCTATGTCTGTTGGGGATATTGTTAAAATTGGTGGTAAGGCAATGATGGTTGATGGAAGGGGATTTAAAGACTTGGGTGGTGGAGATGTAGATAATGTTAGCACCACAGGCGGTGTTGCGTTCGATGACACAAGTTCAACTATTGCTGAAGAAGATGGTATGGATGAATATCAAGGTGAAATCGGTGACAGGTATCAAGATGGTGACGGTAACCAATTCACTGTAAGACAGAAAGTAAATGGTGGAGTGACCTTACAAGGTCAAGGTGGTGAGAAAGAAATTGCTACACGTGATATACAATTTTTAAAGAAACTCGGTGAAGGTAAGAAAGTAAAAAAAGAAGTTATTACTGAAGAACAGGTTAAAATGGCAAGACAAGCACTGAATAAAAGAGGACTTAATGAAGGAATGACAAAAAAAGAAGCAGTACAGATTTTAATTAAACACAATATCAAATAAATATTACTGATTTTCGCATAATAAAAAGACTACCACGTGTAGTCTTTTTTGTTTATGAGTATTTATAGAAAAAAGATAAATGTCGATATTCAGGTCATATTTCTCAAAGAACGATACGTTGATTAGTACCAACCTAACCAACAACTCTCAGAACCCCGTTACTGAGGTATCATATGGTTCTCTCAACCAGAGACTAACCAGATTTATATTTGATGTTGATTTGCAGGATTTAGTTGATAAAATTAACAATGGATTCATTGTTCCTAATGACGGAATGAGACACGTATTGCACATGACCAATACCATTAGCTACGCTCAACAATATCTGGGGAAGAAAAGTTATTCCGATGCCATTGAAAGAGCCAGTAGTTTTGATTTACTCCTTTTTAATATCGATGAGGATTGGGATGAAGGTAGTGGATATGATTTTATATTTAATGACATAATTTATCCTGATGTCACAGACCAAGCAGTTAATTGGAAAGAAAGAAAAGCTAATATAGATTGGTCAATGGCTGGTGCATATAATAGTGGTACAACTCAGATAATTGGTACACAGAGATTCGAAACAGGTGGTGAAAGTCTTGATATTGATATCACTGATTATGTTAATCAGAGACTTACTGAGATGGGTGTTACTGGATTAACAGGAACAACTGGATATACTGGAAATAGTTTTGGTCTTGGTGTTAAGTTTCCTGATGACCTTGAAGAACACCTAACAGAATTCGCACAATCTGTTGCGTTTCACGCAAAGCAAACCAATACGTGGTACGAACCATATATCGAAACCGTAGTTGATGACGTAATTAAAGACGATAGAAACTATTTTTATCTCAACAAAGATAATGATTTGTATCTCTATGTTAATATTGGTGGAATCGAACAGAATATCGATGTTCAGAACGTCAATATCTACGATTATGAAGATAATCTTCTTACAACAATAACTGGTGATTCAATTATTAACATAACCAAAGGCGTATATAAAATTAGTTTAAATGTTGATTCTGAAACCTATCCAGATGCAGTTATGTTTAGAGACGAATGGAATCTCGTTATTAATGGTAGAGCAAGTCAACATAATGGTAATTTTTATCTTATTTCAGAAAAAAAATATTATACGTTTGACCAGTCGAATCAAATTGATTTCAATAATTATTTCTTTTATTTCTGGGGAATATCAGAAAAAGAAAATATTGTAGCTGGTAATCTAAGAAAAATTAAATTAACAATAAAAGAACTATACCCGAATCAAAATAATTTCTTACCTTTGGATATTGAATACAGGGTGTTCACGACTGCTGGTAGTAAATATGAGATTGATGTGATACCATTCACAAATTGTGATAGAACAAGTGCGGGTTATGAGTTTACTCTCGATACATCTTGGTTAATACCCCAAGATTATAAGTTGCAAATCAGAATGAAGAACGGAAATTATTACGAGAATAAACAAACATTATCATTCACCGTTGTTTCTAATAAAATATCTGCAATTTAATTGAAAAAGGACTGATTATTTTTAAAAAGTCTTGTATTTATGTCAAATGAAGGCTATATTTGTAGCACAATTTATAATTGAAAAATAACTTTACTGTAAAACCAATTGAAAAATGGAAAATCAAACTCAGACGGGTCAAGAAAACCTGTCACAATTAAAGTCTATGTTTTCGGACTATCAAAAGAAACAAACTCAATCAACAAACAGAAAATCACGTGAAGACCTTTTAGCTAAGTATTTCGTTCCACGAAAAACTAAAGAGATTTTCAGAATTCTCCCCCCAAAAGCAGGTAAGAAACACATCGAAGAAGCATTCTTCCATGTTGTTACAACCAATGCTGCTGGTGGAAAGAAAAAACACGGCACAGTGATTTATTGCCCCGCTCACAATGACCCGAAAGTACCTAAGTTGGGAACTGATGGAAAACCTTTACTGGATTCCAACGGAGCACCAATGCTCGTACCTGCACCATGTCCTTTATGTGCAAGACATAAAACTTGGCTTGCAAAACAAGACCCTTCTCTGAAAGGAATAAAGAAGGAGAACATGAATGACTTGCAGTTAGTGGTTAAAGCTAAAAACGATGAAATTTACAAGGAAGCCATTAAATGGGATGCCAAGAAATTTTATATCGTCAGAGGTATTGACAAAGGCTTAGAGAAAGACGGTGTTAAATTCTGGAGATTTAAACACAATTACAAAAATCAGGGAACACTCGATAAACTTCTTCCTATCTTGGAAGACTACATGACGAGTCAACAAGCTGATTTTAGTGATGCCATGACTGGAACTGACCTGAATATCATTATGACGGACAGCGAATTCAATGGTCACGTGTATAAAGCTATTTCTGCAATCACAGCTAAAGGAAAATCACCACTTCATGCTGACCCACAGGTCATGCAAGTATGGGTTGATGATGATGTCTCATGGAGAGATGTATTTCTTCCAAAGAAAGCACCGAACACCACACCTTACGAGTTTCTCGAAATGGTTGCAGGTGGCACAAGTCCTTATTGGGAAGATACTGACCAGACGAATAAGCATTGGGTCTTCCCGGGTCGTCCAGATTTGGAAGAAAAAGCCAATACTCGTACTATGAATCTCGACAGTGATGATGACGATTTCGAACAGGCAAGTGATTTGAATGAAGAATTACCACGTGTGACAATTAGTAACATAACTCCCGATAAAGTTGGGACGTTTACTGATGATGCAACCGATTTGGGTAAGGAAACTCTTGCAGCAGCACCTGTTGCAGCACCTGTTGCAGCACCTGTTGCAGCACCTGTTGCAGCACCTGTTGCAGCACCTGTTGCAGAAACACAGGTTGCTGATGTTTCTGATGACGTAACAGATAATGATTCTGATTCGAATTCGGATTACGATGACCTGCCTTTCTAAAAAA
>Ga0307376_10004563_pt1 | contig 12659 bp, 8 predicted proteins | sample TR2MG_FD_202536 | JGI IMG/M metagenome (GOLD analysis project Ga0307376, IMG submission 202536) | Soil microbial communities from Risofladan, Vaasa, Finland - TR-2 | ecosystem: Environmental > Terrestrial > Soil > Coastal area > Acid sulfate soil | place: Finland: Risofladan, Vaasa | collected... | reverse complement strand
AAATCTTCTGACTAGTGTTGGATCTCTCTCTTCAAGTGTTCGATCTCACTTAAAGACAGGCCGGTAAACTTAGAGATCACATTGGAGTCAACATTATCAAGAAGCATTTTGCGGGCTACTTCTCGTCTTTCCTCAGTCCTAACATTTTCCTTCATCTCATCTAATGCAATTTGCAAACTATATACCATCTTTTCCACCTCCCAGGGGTTTGCTTCATCAAGAACCCGTCCTACCTGTTCCCGTTGTTCTTCGGGAAACCTTTCCAATATGACATGTCGATACCAGGTAATAAATTGCCTAAACTCTTCTGGTGACAGTGTACTAATAGTCCCGGTAGCCTTTTTCGTGCGTTCAATGAGTTCGTTGGGAGTCATCTGTTTGTCTATGAAAAACACACATGACATCAGGTTAGCCATCGTGAGAAGGTCTTCGTCTGTATAACGGTTAACATCGAAGAGTATGTAGTTGAAGTCCAAAAGATGTTTGTCAAAATCACGATATGAAGCCAATACGTCCTTGAAGTTTCTTACGGCTGTCCAGTTGTCGCGCCCGTTGTACAGCACTGCGGGAACTATTGCAGGTAGCCGGAACCCTTTACGTTCCGCCTCATTATCACTGGTATTATTGAGAACATCCCGCCAAATCTCCGTCATATAGCCAAGAAGTCGTACCGGCATTAAGAAGTCTACCGATGACTGCAACTCCAGCAGGATGTAAAATATTATGTCCTGGGTTCCCTTCTTCATGCGATACACAACGTCAGCTTCACGTTTCGTGAGGTGCGGCGATATAAACGACTTATTGACTTGGATCAAATCATGTTCATCTACGTCTTTGGTCCAGTCCTCCGGAACAAAGGTTCTGATAAGTTCCAGGAAGGTCTTCTCGTTTGAAAGAAGAAGCTTATAGCCGAGGTCATGTATATCATGTGGTGCTGTTTTTTGCTCATCTTGATCCGGCATGAGAAAATCACCTCCCAAAGTCATTATAACACGGAGCCGGCGGGCAGGGTAGGGGTGACAAGAAAAACGTCTTTCCACTGACTTAAGCGGATTCATGCGGAGGCGGCCTGCACACTTTCCCAGACCAACACGGCCTTTCTTTTGGTCCCCCAGGCTTCATTAAACTTTCGTACGGAATTTTCGAGTCGCTCCACCTGGACCCGGTACTCTTCGTCCACATGTCTGCCCTTTATGGCTTCCTGCAGTTGCCGTACCGACCACTTGTTCTCAGCCGCCCGCTGGAGCCAGACTTTTGGGGATTCGGTCTGGGCCGCTATGCGGTGGTGCGTCGTGGTCAACGCCGGGTTCCTGATGCCTTCCGGGAAGGCCCGGACAGTCACGGCAAGGCACCTTATGTAACTGGCGGAGACTCCGGTCTCGCGAGCCAATTTGGTTGCCGCGCCACGCCCGTACTTTGCCAACATGTATGCCGCCTGTGTGGCTATCTTCCAACCAGAGTCTTCTTCGTCCTGTTGAAGTTGAAGGAATACCGAAACATCCTCTTTCCAACACTCAATGTCCGGAGGAGAATCCAGTCCGACAGCGGCGTAAACCTGGGCCAGGGTCATTCCTTCACGTCGTGCGGTAATGCGGAACAGGTCCATTTGGGGTATTCGGTAAGCCTGCGCATCCTTATGGTGCTCTGGGCACAGGGCGATCAGGTTGCACTGGACGTCTGGCCCGCCGGAACCTTTTGATTTAATATGGTGAACTTCCAGGGGCCTACACGGGCAGGCAGGGATCTCACATGTCTCGGCAGCGCTACGGACATCATGGATTGCCTTTGCGGAGCGTACTGTTTTCGGCTTGGGAAATTCGGGCATCGAAAACCAATCTCCTTGGGCTCCACGTCTTGGTTTTCTACTGGAAACGCAACTCGAGTTTCGTTTCCAGTTTTTCCATTAGATAGGACTCACTTCTGTTCTGGGCATTGGGATTCCTGCCCGCATGGTTTTTAGAGAGCGCGTTCGCCGGGTGTATTTTCCTCCTGACGATATTATATATCGTATGTGTACATGAAATCAATACCTCCTTTGGAAAAAACATAGGAGTTTTTGTCGGCTGGGAGGGCTTTATGACAAAAAATTCAAGGGCGACGGGGCGGAACGAAAGGGGCGATTAGTCGGGCATGGTTACCCAACGAAAAGTTATTTGGACTAAACTTCTTGATATAGCTGCCCCTATACCAATCCCTTCCTGCTTGCCGCTGCTGGCCTTTTCCGTTGTGGCAGCCAGCTCAACTCCAAACAAGTGCAGTTATTAACAATTTTAGCTGTTGTTGGGTACAATACGACCAATATAGCCAACGAAAATATTAACATATCAAGCTATTTTTGGGTATACTAAAACAAGGCACCCACCCACTTGGACTCGGGGTTAGGGCATTCACCTATCGTTTAGCGCTTGAAATAACAGGCAAAATGCAGGATATAATGGATCGATTGTCGAAATTTATAGCATTGTTTATCCACGGCTCCGCCCATATCTAGTGGTAATAGCAAGCTGGATACCCCATATAGAGTAAACTGCCCGGTTGGGAAACGGGTTTGGGTAGTGGACTCAAGAATGCAACGGTACGGGGTATGGGAGTACCGGCTAATATCAGGAGGCGAAGCCTCATGAGTATCGAAAGAGATCGGCTCCTCTCCCTTGTCGAGTTCGCTCAGCAATCCGCGCGGCTGCGGAGTAAGCCAGCAGCCACCGTCACCCAACACGGGCTCTTCGCTTTCTACGAGCACCAGATGCAAGGACTGCCCGGCATCCGTGTGAACGTCAACGGTGCCGAGAGCGAGGACGAGATCTGGCTTGCCGTTGAGCGGCAGCGCGAGATGTGGCCGCCGGAAATCACCAGCACGGTGCTCCGGCCGTGGGTGCACATGACACAAAGCCCGACCGAGGAGCCTCGGCTACGGGAGTCCACCGACGGGACAGCCCTGATTGCAGCGGGCACTCATTGTTCGTCGGCGACTCCACCCGAGCAAGGCAAGCGATCGATTGACCCTGCGGCCACCGTCATCCTTTCTGACTACGATGGGGCTGCGCAGGTCCGGGCTCAGTTTGTCACCTATCTCGACACCAAGTGGCACCCCTGGGCCAGGGAAGAGAAGCTTCGCCGCGAGACCATCCGCCTTTACTCCAAGCTCTTCACGCTAAAGCAGCAGATTGAGGGCGGCATTGTCGAAGCGCAGATCGAACTCGTCTGGGGCGTCGGCCTCGGCATCTGGAAATTCGATGGCACCACGGTGGAATATCCGCTGGTCGGGCGCGTGGTCGAGCTCTCGCTCAACTCCGAGACGGCCGAAGTGGAAATCCGGCCGCGCGACGTTGATGCCCGCCTTGAGATTGACTGGTACGCATCTGCCGACAATCCCGGCGTCGCCGACTTGGAGAAATCAGCGAAGGAGTTCTTCGGGAAGGCCACGACAACCTTTTCGCCATTCGACCGCAGCACGTTCGAGCCTCTGCTTCGTTCGGCTGTCACCAACCTCGACGCAAACGGCATTTACTGGCCGAACGAAGTGCCGGCGGAGGACCGTACGCTGCCCAAGCCCGACCACCATCTCAAAGTAACCGACACGTGGGTGCTTTTCGCACGCCCGCGCACCAACAGCCTGTTTCTGCAAGATCTAGAGAAGCTGAAGACGCAACTCGAAGGAACCGATACCTACCCACCTGCCGTGGCGGCCGTCGTAACCGACCCTGACACGACAAACCCTGTCGTCGAGTTGCCGTCCTTTCGTGGCATGTCCGCCTCTTATCACGACGAGCGGGCCACGAGCGGTAAGGCCGCACGGGACCTCTACTTTCCAAAGCCTTTCAACGACGAGCAGGTCCGCATCATCCAGTTATTGGACATTTCCGATGGCGTCGTCGTCCAGGGGCCTCCCGGCACCGGCAAGACGCACACCATCGCCAACGTCATCTGCCACTATCTGGCCGAGGGCAAGCGGGTGCTCGTGACTTCGATGAAGGACCCGGCCCTGGCCGTACTGCAGGAGCAGTTGCCGGCTGAAATTCGTCCTCTTGCCATCTCGCTGCTAACCAGTGAGCAGCAGGGCATGAAGCAGTTCGAACACGCCATCCACAAGATTGCCTCTGAAGTGCAGGGTCTCGACCGCAGCGGCACGGCGCGGTCGATCAACCGTCTGGAAGAGTCGCTTGACATCCTACATGGCAAGCTTGCCGGCATCGACCGCCAGATTGGGGAATGGGCAAAGCTGAACCTCGCCAAAGTCACGCTGGAGACCGAGGAAATCGACCCACAAGATGCGGCTCGTGAGGTGGTTGGCAGCGCCGCGCAGTTCGAATGGATTCCCGATGCGCTCGGCGTGGGGCCGGAGTTCGCACTGCAGTTCTCGGATGCGGACATTGTCCAGCTGCGGGAGGCGCGACGTAACCTGGGGCAGGACATTGATTATCTCGATGTCTCACTGCCTCAGCTCGCCGAGTTTCCTGACTCCAAGGCGCTGCTTGAAGTCCACCAGGACCTGTCTCAGTTCGAAAAGCTGAAAGAGGGTGTGGACAGTGGCGACGTTCCCGCGCTTGCCGACTCGAGCCAGGAGACGCTCACCCTCGCACAGCAGCTCCTCTCGGATATCGAGACGTTACGGAATCGCCGAGATGAGGTCGCTCAGGCAGGTCAACCCTGGACGGTCGCCATACGCCAACGCCTGCGCACCGGCAACGACGACCTACTGCAGATGCTGGAAGTCCTCGCCGCCGAGCTGGAGCAGGCTGCCCTGCGTCGCAAACCGTTTCTTGAACGGCCGGTTACCACGCCGGCAGGCATTGAGTTTGATACCGAACTCGTGGAGGCCGTGGGCAATCTCAGCGACGGCAAGAAAGCCTTTGGGCTGAGGGGCCTGTTCGGTAGGACCGAGCAGAAAAAGCAACTGGAGAGAATCCGCGTTCTCGGCCATCCACCCGCCGACGCCGAGGACTATAAGCATGTCGCCGAATACCTGGTATTGTTGAAATCCCTGCGGGAACTGGCCCTGCGCTGGAATACACTCGCCCACGAGCTTCCTCTCGAAGCCGTGCCAGGCGATAAGACGGAAGACGGCCTGGCCGCCGCTTTAAGCTGCGCTCTTTACTGCAAGGTAAAAGACGTTGTTTCCGTGGAGCGCACACTCTGCGGCGCGGCCTCCCATCTTTTCCCCACTTGGCCTCATGCTTTCGAAGTAGCGGATAATGCACAGCGCCTGTCTGAACTGGAGAAGGCGCTTCGACACCACCTTGCGAAGAACCGCCTGGCCAACGTATGGGTCAACAAGGAACGCATCCAGAAAATTCTGGAAGGCCGAACCGGCCGGGTCATCGCCGACATCCGCGGCTTCCTAGCCAAGACGCTGGGCAACCCGGCGGTTACGGACGCCCAGATGCAGGCCGGGTGGTCGGCGCTGATGGCGGAACTCTCTCGCGTGCTGGGCTTGGGCGCACATCTTGCTGTCGTGCGCGAGGTCTGTGACAAGGTGGAGGCCTCGGGGGCACCAATGTACGCCGCGGGGCTCAAACAACCGTTTGCTGGCACGGTGGATGGCCTGCTTCCGGACAACTGGCGCCAAGCCTGGCGGCTGATGCGTCTCGCCACTTACCTCGAGTCGGTTGATGCGCAGGAAGAGCTAAAGAAGCTGGCCAAAGACCGTCACGACATCGAAAGCGATTTGTCCCGGGCCTACCGCGATATCGTGGTGAAGCGCACGTGGCTCAAGCTTGCTGAGAAAGCCTCCCCCAGCATCCGGGCCGCCCTACAGGCCTACCTCAACGCCATCCAGAAAATCGGCAAAGGCACAGGCAAGCGCGCGGTGCGCTACCGCCACGATGCGCGCATGGCGGCTTCCGATGCGAACCCCGCAGTGCCGTGCTGGATAATGCCCCACTACCGGGTATCGGAATCATTGCCCGCGGAGATTGGCTGCTTCGACCTTGTCGTCATCGACGAAGCATCCCAATCTGATCTCACTGCTTTGCCTTCTCTCTTACGGGCCAAGAAAGCGCTGATCGTCGGCGACGACAAGCAGGTTTCGCCCGAGGGAGTGGGAATCGAGGAGGAGAAGGTTCGCAGCCTCATGAACCGGTTCCTCGGTAACCAGGTGCAGACCTACCGGCCGCAGATGTCGCCTGAGCGCTCTATCTACGACCTGTTCAAAGTGGTGTTTGCCAAGAGTGCGGTGATGCTGAAAGAGCACTTCCGGTGCGTTGGCCCCGTCATCGAGTACTCCAAGCGTGAGTTCTATAATCACGAACTGCGGCCACTGCGTGTTCCTAAAGCCTCCGAGCGTCTCGACCCGCCCCTCATCGATGTGGTGGTGGAAGACGGGTACCGCAAGGGCGACGTCAATCTGCCCGAAGCACGCTTCATCGTCGATGAAATCAAGGCGATTGTGGCAGACCCGAACATGGGCGGTCGGTCCGTCGGGGTCGTCTCGCTGCTCGCCGACAAGCAGGCTCTGCTGATATGGGATCGGCTCACCGACGAGCTCGGGCCGGATGTCATGCAGCGCCATCGCATTACTTGTGGCGATGCACGTACGTTTCAGGGCAAAGAGCGTGACATCATGTTTTTATCGATGGTATCGGCGCCCAATGACATTGGTGCCCCGCTCTCACGCGATACCTTCGCCCAGCGTTTCAACGTGGCGGCTTCGCGCGCGAGGGACCGGATGTACCTGGTGCGGTCGGTGGAACTGGAGCATTTGAGCGATGCTGATAGGTTACGTAGAAGTCTCATTGCTCACTTCGCTGTACCCTTCGCGCAGGATGAGATGCGCGTGGCTGACCTGCGAGAACGTTGTGATTCGCCTTTCGAGCGCGAGATGTACGACGAACTCACGCAACGTGGCTACTGGGTGACGCCGCAAGTGGGGGTCGGCCAGTACCGCATCGATATGGTGGTGGAGGGACATAACGACGCCCGGTTGGCGGTTGAGTGTGACGGTGACAGGTACCACGGCGTGGACAAGTGGATCGACGACATGAATCGTCAGCGGGTCCTGGAGCGCGCCGGCTGGGTGTTCTGGCGCTGTTTCGCCTCCGCCTTCATCCGTCGGCGGAAGGACATGCTGGATGACCTCTTGAAGACACTGGCCGAGCGTGGTATTGAACCTATTGGGGCCGAAGGTGCGCCGAAGAGTGTGCATACCGAGCACCGCGTCGTATCTTCTTTCACTGAGCCGGTTAAACGGGACGGCTCGATGCATGTTGAAGTCCTTGAGAGCGTCAACACATCGAATCCTGCGGCGCTGTCGCCCGAAGACAGTGCAGCAAGGGGTGACGCGCCTCAAGTGGAAGCTCGGCTGGATCCTTCGACTGGCGACGGAGATCTCTTTGACCGTGGGCGAGTGCTCGTTTCTTCGGTCAGGTCGCAAGACGGCGATTTGCCCTTCAGCGATTATGTGGAGTATGCCGGCCCTCCGGGGAATGACCCTCGCAGCGCCAATGCGCATGTGGTTTCAGAAGCAATTGTCCGGATCATCGAGGTTGAAGGCCCGGTGGTGGTTAAGCGAATCTACGACATTTACCTGAGGGGCTGCGGCATCAGGCGGATGGGCCATGAACTCAAGAGCACTATGAACAAGGCGCTCTGGCATGTCATTCGGCAGGGATGTGTTGTTTCTGAAGATGAGGCAGCCAAGAGCGGCATTCTCTCCTCTGTAGTTAGAGTGAAGGGGAGCCCACCGATCAGATTGCGAAGCAGGGGGCCACGGTCATTCGAGGAGATTCCACCGAGCGAACTGCAAGTTGTCGCAAGGTACTTGTCGGCTCGGAATGGTTTCGCGCCTGGCAGTGATGAACATCTGCGTGCGGTTTTGGAGTACTTTGATCTCAAACGGCTGACCACCCAGGTCGGCACGACGTTGCTGGAGATTCTTGAGAGGGCTTTCCCGTACGTGGACGAGTTCTTGAGTGGCATGCACAAATAGCGTGTCGCATAACTTCCCAAGGTCTTGGAGCAGGCGGACGTGCTGTCGGTGGGTTGCGGCGTGACAGGAGGGGGAGCCTAGCAAGCCGATAGAACGGAGGTCGCCTCCGGTGCCTGTGATGGGAGTAACCAAATGCGCTGCAAAGAACCGAATAATGGGGGGTAGATCGACTCTGATTTGATGCTGAAAAGCGTTGAGGGCTACCTTATTTCAATTCCTATCCGGTTATGTTCACCGTGACCTATAGGCCGGCTAAGATGCTGCGGTGTACCACTTAGCCATTCTTAAAGGGGGGTGCTTATGAACCTAATACCTGAAATTGGTACGGTTGCGACAGCAAAGGACATTCTTGCAAGAGAGTTATCGGATCAAGAAATAGCGCTATATATAAGAGCCACAAGCTTAAATCAATTCTTGCATGCAATATCCCATATTGACGCGAAACTGTACGGTCAATGGGGTAATATAGAGGTACAAAAAGAATTCCTCTCGTGGCTGCCTTTCGCATTGATACCCCCAGATGGGATGATGTACTTAAAAAACTTTATTGCCAAAGGAGGCATTCTTATTTCACCAAACCAGCTTCTCTGGTTAATAAGATGGGTAATCGAGAATAAAAGCACGGTGGATCCTGGTCCGTTGGATATCGACAGTGGTGCTAAATATAATATTATGATTTTGTTATTGGCGGCTGGTGACAGAATTGGGCAAAAAGCAATAATAGAAAGTCAAGTCCTTGGCAGAGAAAGGGCTTACTTGCAAGAACTAATACGAAATACAATGCTTAACAGAAGATATTTGTCCTTAATGGGGCAGTTAGTTCGCTCGTATAAGATTTTCACTAGCGAAAAGATTTCTAATTTTGTTAAACTTGCAGATTTAGATGTCAGCCTACTGGTTTCCTTTGGCCTTTTGATAAACGGACAGCTAATGGATAAAAGGGAAAGAATGTCTATAATTAACAAAAGCATGATAGGTAATCTTAACCAGGATGCAATAAGCATTATTGAAAGATTCGTTTCGCCTAGAGAACTCAAAGATACTCTTTCAGAGCGAGAAGATGATTTTACATGGTTGCGTGGCAATCCTGCAGTATCGGTAAATGGCAATGTCTTTATCCTATCGCGTTCCTGGTTAGTAGACCGTTTTACTACCGGGCTCTATTACGATATTAATGATAGGCTGAATGAAAAAGATCAGAAGCAAGCAAGCAATTTCAGGGGTAGATTTGGCCAAGCATTGGAAGAATATGCTCGCGATATCCTACGAGGTAATGGTTTTGACTGCAAGGGTGATGAAGAATATTATGTTAATCGAAAGCAATATAAGGCATCAGATTGTTGGTTTTCAAGTCAGTTCGGGGAAATTATTTTTGAGGTTAAGTCGAAATATTTACCGGCAGCCGCTCAAGTTTCTGGAGACATAATCACTTATACCGAGAACATGCAGAAGGGTATTATTTATTCGGCGAGACAAGGAATAAGATTTGCTCAAGATTTACATAAAGGCCTCTTCGATAAAGACAATAGATATCACGGTCCGTTTTGGATATTCTTGGTTAGTACTGATGATTTTGCGCCAGCGCATGATCTGTCATTTTATATTGATAAATTCTTATTTTTATTAGAGCGGGATGATTGCATCAAATTTCCAAGGCGGCTGCATATCGATGAATTGCCGCTTATTAAGCCGAATACCGTGGAATTATTGATTAAGTGGGCATCGAATCAAATATACTATGCTGATAGCTTTAGTGATTGGCTTTTGTATTCGGGATATATGGCCGAGATTAAGGCCCTTTCTGATGAATGGTCGTCGCTAGTTTCACAGGCAGAGAAAAGGCTAGCGCCGTAAATCAGGTTGGAGAGGCTCGGCCATCTCCACCAGAATGGCCTTGTGCGTGAGGGTTCGCCCCCTGGCCAGGGCGATGCCTGCTGTGGGCATGTAGGCAGGCGACTGCTTCAGGGGGTTATGCTCCCCACGCCAACAGACTGACATTTCTGCTCATGGTGCTATGCTGGTTTGATCACCGATTTGGGCATCGCCTATACGATGGTGGTCAACCTTGATCTACTGGCGCGAACACTATATTGTTTATCGTTCTTTGTTATAGACTTCCCAGTTTTACGGCTCCACTTGTCGGGGAATCCACTATTGAGGTGTCATTATATGGATGGTCTTAAAGGTTTAAAAGAAGCTATTGCTGACACGCTTAGTGCCGAAAAGGCATATAGCATCCCTGCGATTTGTGAGAGATTTGGACTCGATTCTGGCGACAAAAATGAGGCTTTTGCCAGCAAGAGGTCATATATATTAAGGAGATTGCAGGACAAAGATGATAATTTTTGCATACAATTAGCCAGGCAGATAACAGAGGACTATAACTCAGTTCAAATAGGAAAAGCTTTAAGTTTAATTTTACCTGATGGTGGTTTTAAAATAACTAATATTACACGAAAAAAGATAATTTCGGAACTGGAGGCGCTTGGCGATATAGGAGGAAAACTGGATCTACTAGATTTTCTTAAAAAAATGTGGCCCATAGATGTTATGCCTTCCTCTGATAGGTTTGATTCAGCATCTCACGAAATATGGCAGCATATGATAAATAATGATGATTGGAGCTATAATTACCTTTTTGAAACATATCTTGAACTTCCTTATTCGTCAGACAAGTTTTTCTTTCAGTTTTTAGAGCAAGTCGTCCATCCAATGGCAAGAGATAACAATGAATAATCCCGTTATGTCGATTCAATCAATGAGCATTTATTGGTTGATGGTTTTCTTCTTGAAGTCTGTGATGCAATATCTGGGCACCCTCTCTATAAGATAAGATCATCAAGGGGCGTTAACGAAAGAGTTAAGAACTTAATTTTCGGATCGACTGGGCCAAAGCCTGAAATAATTCTTTCTGATTCCATAAGTAATGACATCCAAATAGTTAAAAATGCTGAATATTGCTTAATATATGACCTGCCAATTCCGCAGACAGGGCTTTTGTGGAAAGATTTAGTTTCATGGTGGAAACATTTCACCAGGGAAGATTTAACGGATATTGGCATTGAGCGCAACTTGTTTGAACGACTGAAAAAATCTCTTAATTCACCACCGGAAAGACTTTTCTTTTATAACTACTTTCGCCTATTCCGCAGTGTTCTAAAAGATAATCTTCCTGCTTTGATTCCTCAAGTCTACTTGCATTACGACCCCTACACAATGAAGCAGCTACAATCATCTAAGCGTATTCCACGCCAAAGGATGGATTTTCTTATCCTGTTTTCGAATTATGAAAGAATTATTATCGAGATTGACGGAAGGCAACATTATTCAGATGGTGAAATAAGTAGTCCTGCGAAGTATGCTGAAATGGCTTCTGAAGATAGAAAACTCCGCCTTAACGGATATGAAGTATACAGGTTTGGGGGGAGGCGAATTAAACGAATCTTCTGCTATGGCGACTGTCAAAGAATTCTTTGTGGGGCTCTTTCAAAAACATAGCATCTCTTGCTAAAAAGAGACTATGTATAGTCCTAAGGCCCGTAGCGTCAGAAGTCGGTTGCTTCCGGATGCTTAAATAGCGGGCTTTCATGCCTGGCAAATGATGGGGCTGCTCTTAGATAGGTGAGCAATCCTCTCTTCTTGGACAAAAACGAGGCATACCGCCTTAGGTGTTGCCTATCGCGTTTCAATTTCGGGCCGAAAAAATTATTGGTGGTACTACAAAGTACCTGCGCACATCGCCCCCATTCTTAATAATGTGAATAAATATATAACTATGCAAAATGTGCTTGATGTAGCTTCTTATATCGAGCTGCACTGGCGTTGCAAAGAAATCCAAGGGGGCTTGTCAAGTTGGCGACGTGCATGTAAACGGAAGATCATAGGCGATAGTTAGATCCTATGAAAGTACATGGTCGTACGACGTGCTGCATGACATTTTTTCGGCATTTCCGCGTTACAACATTGGGAGGATGAAAGGGACACACAATTGTGGCGTGTGATTTCATCGTGATGGCAGGGGGGTAAACTTCCCTGATTACTTAGCACCGCATGACCCCCTCGTACCGTCACGTCAGATCTGGACGCTCGGAGGGCTTGGCCTCTGCCAATGCTTGCCGTGCCCAGTTGAGCAAGACCTCACGGGGGCTACACCCAGTATGGATACAGGCCTGCTTTACTGTGCGGTGTTCCTCTGAGTTACGAAATGTCACGTTGATCTGGGGGTGGCCAAGACGGTAATAGTATTGGCGCTCGCTGCCGTTGAAGCCCATTAGAACTACCCTCCTCAGTCGATTTTTTTCCGTCACTAGTGACGCCGATTTTACAGTCGATTCGGTCGCCGGCACCAGGATGTCGGGTCTCATGGAAATGAGCCACTGCGGGACTAATTTTCTCATGTAATTGAGCCACCCACCAATAAAAAATCTCAACGAATTGAGCCACCCAGGAAGTAAAATTCTCAAGTAAATGAGCCACCAAAGATTGGCAGTGCGGAACGCCTAGGGGGTGTTCTCCACCCTACCGCGAAGTGGTACGCGGGAGGTGGATGGATGTCCAGAAGGAGGTTCAGCATGTATGACTTGGTGGATTATGCAACAAGTCACATAATCCACCTTATGGGAAGCGTTTGATTATGTAACACGGCATTACCAAAATAGCGTAAAAATAGCTTCATTTATTCATTGACTTCTCATAATAATCCGTGATTAACTTACCCAAAAGAAAGGGGCTAATC
>Ga0307376_10004562_pt1 | contig 12659 bp, 22 predicted proteins | sample TR2MG_FD_202536 | JGI IMG/M metagenome (GOLD analysis project Ga0307376, IMG submission 202536) | Soil microbial communities from Risofladan, Vaasa, Finland - TR-2 | ecosystem: Environmental > Terrestrial > Soil > Coastal area > Acid sulfate soil | place: Finland: Risofladan, Vaasa | collected... | reverse complement strand
CTCGTGAGTGTGCCGGACTGGTCTGGTCCCAGAATCGGGTCAAACACGCCGTCTTCGTGGTACAGAACCACCGTACCCGTCACATCCATCGGACCCTGCAAGAGAGCCGTCGGGAGCCTGCTTCCGTTACAGGTGTAGAGCACGACATGATTCTGCGTGACATCCACACTCCATTCAACCGTTTCGAGTCCGACCTGAGGCACCACACCGCCCGTGAACGGACCTGTGCCTGTAGGATACACTCCGTACAGAAGCTGGGCTTCCGTGCGCCAGAACGGAATCGGGTCCACGTTGTTTCCGCTGGGGTTCAGCGGGTTCGTGTTCGCCAATACCGTGCAGTCCGAAGCAACCACACCGAACTTCTGGTTGATGTAGCTGTAGTTCGAGAAGTCCGTGCCGCCTGCCGGGTCCTGTTCTTCCCTGGTCAACGCAATCGCACCAGCCGAAACCGTCACGAACGAACCTTCTGACGTAGAGAACCCTGCTGAGGTGTTCCATATGCCGTTCAGGTCGTAGTTGGCCTCGTAGGCGCCCGTTGTCCGGTACAGGTACACGTGGGAGCCGTCTGGGGAGATGTCCATCGAACGGGGGTAAGCCCGGTCGTTGACAATCCAGCCCATCATGTAATCCCACAGTACGCCACCAGCACCAATCTGAAGCTCGAAGTCAATCGTACCCTCGAACCGGATTGCGCTGTCTGCGTAATGCGCCGTCGTCGCCGCATTGTACCAACCAGCACCCCACACTGAAGTGGAGTAGATTGGCTCAAGCACGAGGTTGACGCTCGCACCCGTTGCCAGGACAACCGTTGTCGTTCCGGTAGCTGGACCTTCCGAGTAGATTTTCACAAAGCCCTGATAACCCATTCCCATGGCTAATCCTCCTTATTTATGTTTACAACGCTATCTGACGCTCTTTCTTGTTCCGAATGGTGACTTCATCACCGAGCGTACCAGTATTACCAGCCGGAACAAACCCTATCCCGGTCACATCCAGGAACCTGTTTGCTGCCACTCCGACATCCACAAACGTGCCAGACGGCGTACCCGCCGGTATGGTTACATCTATCGTTGTCGGATTGTCATTCAAGTCCTTCACCGCCAATCTCAAGTCCAGATTTGCCGCACCTATGTTCACTTCTGCCTTGGCTCGGAGCTGAGTTCCCGCAAAAAATGCTCCATTCGCCGGGTTTGACGCATCTCCGTTCCCATAGTTGATTCCATCCGTGAATGTAATCGCCGGCCCAACAATCACCTCAGCCGTACCGAATACATCGTCTCCCTCCGAGAACACATTTTTCGCCAGCATATACGCCCCGATGATGGAGAAAAACAGCTCACCGAAGTACTGACTTACTCTTTCGTCCTTCGTCGTAAGGTATCCATCCCACCCGCCAATCTGGAATGGGTTACCAGTTCCATCATCGGAATTGAAGTGCCCCTGCATCCCGGTGATGATGTTTCCCAAAAGTGTTCCATAGTGTCCAACTCGTATCGGGTCCAAATCTTCATCTGTCGCCCTGTACAACTGTAGCGTCGGAACCTCAACATCCGGGTCATCCGTCGCTGTTATCGTTTCCCAGTAATACTCTGTACCCTGAAGCGAAATCGCCGCCATCGTGTCAATTATCTGTCCGTACTGATAAGCCGCCCTGTCAGCTACCCTCAGCAATGTTGCTACGCTAACTAACGGCATTTTTCAACGTCCTCTGATACGCCAGTATCCTTGGCTTCAACTGTTTCAGTTCACTTATCGCCCAAGCGGCGTTCTGCACCACCATCTGAGCATACGATGTCGTCTCCCTCATCGCTAGAACAAAAGCCTTCTGAGGAGTCGTATCCTTCTCCTTCAGGAGCTTGTCCTCGATAGCCCGAATCTCGACTATAGCCTTCTTGGCTATAACCAGCTTCTGAGCCACAGACTGCATTGCCGTCATACCCTTGACCTTAGCGAACTGCGGCAGCAGACCTTCTCTGGACTTCCTTTGCACCACGTTCCAATGCCTCCAAATCCGTAATGAACATATCTATCCCCGCCAAAGCCAAATTGAGCTGTTGGTCACCCTTCACTTCCTCCTGATACCAATCAAGCTCCTTGGCAGCCGTAAGGGTCGCCTGATAGGGTATCTCCCCTGTCTTCAGCGCTTCCGTCAACAAATCTTCAAGAACTTGACCATTCGTTACCATCACATACTCCCACAATGGGTCGAAATATCAAAAAATTGTTACTGAATTACTATCGGCTTCAGAATGGATGGGGTCTCAAAGCCCCCGACCCTCCATTTGGCGTCCGAATAGGGCTCATGAACCTCCACAAACCAGCTAAACTCGGCCGTTCTGATGGTTCCAGCTCTCGTGGCGCCATACGATACATCATCCACCAGGCTATCCAGCATATATGTCTGGGTAAGACCCCCGCCGGGATTCCACTTGGTTTCGTTCAAAATGGGCAACTGGAGGTTCTCCGGGCTTGTCATAACCGACGCTATCGCCGTAGCCACGGTGGCTATGTACTCGACGCTGAACTTTTCGTTCTCATTCAGGACGGTCAGGGTGCAGACAAAGGTGAACCTGGGTCTCTGGGCTCTGGTTGTAGCCCACCGATTTGCCGCTGGACCAGGCTCAACCTCAAAACTGGGATAGACATCTGCCGGCAAGGTGCTCCTCATCCCCTCGAACACAGCCAGGGACTGCTTCGACTGATACGCCCGGATGACCCGGTTTATCTGCTGGGAGTTCCGTTCCAGCAAGCTCACCAAAGTCTTGATAATGTTGGACGGGTTCGTGTACATCGCTATTCCCTGAAATCTACCTCAAATGCCCATTCCCCTATCTGACCTCCTACTGCCGAAACATTGGCCAGATGGGTGTCACCCACGCAAAAAGCCTGCAAATCAACGGATATGGTGTCGCCATACTCCAAAGCGAGTTCCCTCGCTGCCCTGAGAGCGTCACCCTGAGTTTCGTACTTCTGACTCAGACGCCTATCGTTGTCTATCTTCCCTCTCCTGTCCCCGCCCCATTTCTTCGACAGAACATAGGCTTTCTTCACGGGACCCTTCCGGACAGTCGCCTTCTCAATCTTCACCCTCTTGGCAGGTTTCGGCTTCCGAAGCATCTTGGTCTTGAGAACCTCACGCATTGAGCCATATCCACCGCCATAGCCCTCACCATGACCATATTCATCCTGGTCACTACTCATGGCACTATCTAAGGCTTCCTTTTCTGTCCAGCCTATGCCCCGGATAGTCCTGGTAACAGTTCCGGCCACCATGTTCTTTGCCATCTCCAGAAGCTGTCTTGCCTCTTTCACATCTGTCTCCTCGTTCTCAAAAGCAGACCTTATTTCGCTGATTCCGTTCCTTGCACACAGTTTCGAGGTCAGTTTGACGGCTTCTCGGACGATGGCTGCCTGATGCTCGTGGTTCGTGAATCCCAGCTTCATCACCATCGCCTTAGAGTCATCCGTCCGTGCCAGGAGAGTATCAATGCCTTCGTTCTGTCTCACCCTATCCAGGAACCTCTGAACCTCATAGTGAATGGCGTTGTAGGAGTGACCTTCCACTCCCTTGACCCTCGGCACGGTTATCGTAGCCCGAACCAACAGCTCCTTGGCTACTGCGACAATCTCTTTGGCAATTCTATTCATCATTTCCCCTTAGAAATCAGGCTCTGGTATCGCAGGCGGCTGGAACGTCGGCGGTATCGTCCTGGACAACTGACTCTTGAGCCTTTGACCCCGGATGCGATGCGTAAACCGTTTCATTGCATAGACTTCTTTCTTGGCATCATCCACATACGCCGTTGCCTGGTCGGTCATATTCTGCTCAAGGTTCTGGAACTCAGTGAGAAGGAGCAATCCGGCTGTCCAGTATCTTGCTCCCCTTCTGACATCGCCCGGAAACACTCTTACCGTGGCGCCGTCGGATGGGCGAATCTGGTTCATACCCGTGATGGGCAGGTGGTAGGTGTCTTCGAGGACAGCGTCGATTTCACGGTCAACGGTTTCCTGGAACCGATTGACCATAGGTTGGGTAACCCTGGCAAGTTTCCCGTCGTCCATATTCAGGACACGCAGGACATCTTTTATCTGCTCCCAAGAGCCCGAATAGTAGCTCTCGCCTGTTGTTGGGGATATATCAGCCACGGGAACCCCTCCGGGCAGTTCTCACTCCGAGAACGCCTTCCGCTATCTTCTCCACCTTTACATCGGGTACCGAGCCTCGTATTCTACGAGCAACCTCGTCCCTGTTGTCCTCACCGCATCTCACTACGACCTCGTAGCCAGAAGCTCCAGGCTGGTGCTTGGAGTCCGTTACGATGAACCCGTCACGCATGACTTTGCCCACTTCTTTGCGGACGGACATAATAAGGGCAGCCGAAACTATCAGCTTCCCTATCTCGTCGAGTTCTCTTGATACATCAAACATGACTTAGTCCGTTTCGTCTTCGCCCTTCCACTCGGCGTCAATCTCATCGAAGAACTTCTTCTTGCCCGCATCGTCCAGCTCAGCCGGACTGCTGACGTTGTGTTCCTTGAGCTTCTCCTGGAAGAACTTCATATATTCTTCCTTCTTGCCGCCTGCAACGACCCGTGCTACCAACGACTCCGCTATCATACTCCGCTCTTTCATGATACCCTCCTTATTCCTCGTATATCACATACCACAAGTCTACCGCCGCCGTGTCTGCCAAGGCATACGGAACTGCCGCAAGCCTTCCCATCTGAACATCCCCAGGCTCCAGGTGCAGGAACGGATAGAACGTGGCACCCACATCTATTCCCACCTCGATGAAATTGGTATCGTCCAAGTTCATGAAGACGCCCCATCCAGGCGTACTCAGACTCCCCAAGCCTAACGCCTCGTGCGCCGCAAACCCGACATTCTGGACATTTCTGACCAGAGCCGCCGCAGCTTGGTCAGCCGTCCTTGCCTGCGACGCAAAACTGTCTGTCAGCAATCCGTTCGTCAACTGTATCGTCAGATTGTAAGAAATCTCATTAGCCATGATTCACCTCACACATACTTGTTGGGTTTCCAGCCTCTCAAACGGCCTCCACCATATCCATGAAGGCTTCCGGCACCACCAACCCCTCGAATACCCATCCAGTAGTACACCGTCGGCGGGCTCAGGTAGTTGCCCGTCTTGAACTTCTCATTCTGCATCGCTGTTTCTGCCCTGGTCTCAGCATTGTTCTTCAGCGTTTCGAGCTGACTGGCGATGTCCCCGCCACCACCACTTTCTAGGTCTGCTGGACCAATAGCGAACAACAGCCTGTACCTCCACAGGTCGTAATCCAGCAAGAGCTTCATCATACACCGGGCGAATGCCAAGTCAACCAGCACACCTTCCCAGTTGGTCGGCATCGTTTCGATGGTGTAGCTCGTCGGAGGACCGACAGCCTGCATATTCATCTGGGATAGCGACGCTACCAGAAACCCCTCCAATATCGCTGGCCAGAAGTAGTCGAAGATATATGTCGCTTCCACCACATCCCTTGCCCGTCCACTTCCATCTTTATCAACCGCTCCTGCTCTGAATGTTCCTTGTATCCGGTTGACATGGGTCAGGCTCGCTGGGTCGAACATCACATCATTCTTTCTCACCTCTATCGGAGCTGCGGCGTTCCAGTTGCCCCAAGTCACTTTCCAAGTAGTCGGCGTGCCTGGAACCAGCTCACACGGCTCATCGTGTATGTGAATCTGCCTGAACGACATAATGCTCGGCGTGAGCAGGTCGTCAATCAGATGATTGAACCTCGCCGTACTCGCCGTTCCCGTGGGAACATATGTGCCTGGAAAAACCGACATTGCTCTACATCTCCCCTTGCTTCCAGAAGCCCTTCTTGAACGCCTTGTTGACCACAGTCAACAGTTTGCGAACGGTAGTCCTGTCTGACAGGTTACCAGTAACATCATCCAGCTCCTCGTTTCGGAGCATAAATGTGGCTTTTTCCCGTCCCTCAAAGGTCAGCGAGATTTGAGCGGAAACCTTACTCTGATACCGCTTTACACCATCATTGCTCCCGATGAATACCTCCAGAAGACCGCCGGTGACATCGTGCTTCCGAACACCCATCCCTGTGCTGTTGAAGTACCTGACCAGTTCTGCCTCGATGAGAACCAGAAGTTCCGTGGTCTTCAGGTCGAGGTTCTTCGTGGCTTCGTGCCACATCAGGTTGCGTTCCCTCAACTGCTGTTCCTGCACAATCTCGTAATCCCTCTGCTTCTGTCGCATCTCAGGGATGATTGCTCGAACCTCAGCCAAGTCCTTTGTGGCCGCTGTCAACGCTCGTGCTACTGCCAGCAGTTCCTGTGCTTCTCGTTTCATCATTCACCTCACGTTGAAATCTGCCTCACCCGTTTCCGGGTCAAACTCCTTGAGCTTGAACTTCGGGCTGTACTTGCCCCTCATATACACAGCCAACTTCTCAGCCATCTCCGGGTCTTTCATCAGAACCTTCAACTTAGCCGATGTCACAAACTTACTCCCACGATACTGCCCAAGTGATATGCCAAACGAGATTACCTTGAGACCCTTCTCAGTCAGGTCTGACTTTACTGCTACTTCCAGTTTTGCACCCGCCTCCTGAGACCACTTGTCCTTGAGGTCTTTCGCCTTCTCCCTCAGGTCAAAGAACATTGCCCCGAACATATCGTCCGGTCTCTTTGCCGCCAGGAACTCCTCGGCGACCATTTCTGCCATCTTTGCATATCTGTCCATCAGTTCACATAAGCTACGATGTCGTAGGCATCGAGGGGGTCAGCAACCGAGCCTGCCCCGGCAGCGACGATTGTTCCGTAAAGGGTGTTTTCCCGACCACGCTTGTTGATGAAGCGAATCTCGAACGACCAGGTCTTGGAGGTGGGAACGCCCTCATCGTTCTTGCGGTATTCGGTTTTGGAGAGGGTCCAGTCAATCTGGGCGGCCGTCATAGCCTTGAAAAGGACATTGATGTGGCGCCAGTCCTCATCTCGGAAGATGCCTCTGGTATAGCGACTCAGGAGCTTATTGACATGCCGAGCGGCGACGGGCTTAGTCATTCCGTCCAAGGAAGTCTCCATGACTTCTGCGGCAAGTTGAAGAATAGCGTGAATCTCTTTCATAGTCCCTCCACCTATGGAAAGAATATCAAAGAAATATCACGCCTGGAATCGAATGGGGAAGTCTTATCACACAAAGCACATAGTTCAAGTGAAACACATCTGCTTCAAGGACCGGATATTGTCCACGAACTTCCGAGCCTTGACGGTTCCTGTGCCTCCAAAGTACGTGGATTTGACCTTTCCCAGGTCACAATCTGGCACTTTGAACACAAAGACGACCTTGTTCTTCCCGTCAGGCGACCTATCACGCTCAGTCGCCTGTAACGGGAAGTCCATTGAACACAGGTACGCAGCGAAGTAAATATCGCTCGTCCTGTAGAGCTTCGTCTTGCCCATTTCCTCAACCTGGTCCACTTTAGACTCCCCTGATGTCACCCCCGCCAAAGTCATGAGCCACCTTTCTGACAGGTGGCCGATTGCCCTTTTGGCGATGAGCGGCAGATTTATTGCGTTTCTTCATCTGCTCGCCGAAACCGCTGGTCCTGTCTATTCGACCATCTATGCCTATAGCAACAGCGCTGTAGACCCGCTTGGCAACGCCCTTGCAGGAAGGACAGGAGACCGTCCGAGGGGCTTTCCCCATCGGACAGTCTTTCTCAGCCCTTTTTCCACACTTTTGACACTCGTACTCGTAAGTCATCAGGCTCAAGCTCCCTGTTCTTCGAGTACCTTCTCAGCCGTCGCTTCGTCCGTCACCGGAGCACGCTCGACCCCGTCATCAGCCGCCACCGGAGCCTTCGGAGCTTCCAAAGCCTCCAACCGGGCGAGGATGGCGTTCTGGGTAGACTTCAGGTTGGCGTTCTCAGTCCTTAATTCGGCGTTCTCGACCATCAGGGCGTCTACTGCACCATCTGATACCCCTAGACCATCCGAGGGCGTCCTGGGGCTTTCTATGCCCTCCTTGGCCATATCCTGAGCCGCATCCTTTGGCGTCTGGAACTGGTCAATTTCGGTCTTTACCTGGGCGGGACGCTTGACATCCCCTGACAGAGCCGGTTCTGCCGCATTTTCGCTCGGAACGTCGATTCCTGCCGCCGCTCGTGCCGCCGTTACCTGCTTCTTCCTGGCTTCAGCTTCGAGTCGCTTCTCCTCGGTTCTGGCCTCGACCTCCTCACGGCTCAAGAAATGCTGACCGGCGTTCATCGGAATCTCGCTCTTGCCGACTCCCGCTCCGAGGCTGTCGTCATGAACGATAGGCATAGTTGCTGCCTGTCGCTTCAGACGAACCCTCTCAGCCATAGAGTTCATGTCCGACTTGCCCTTCAGACTGGCAATGCGTTCCTCAACGGTCTCATCACCCTTGATGATTTCCATCTTGTGGTCTTTTTCCCGCTGTTTGGCCGCATCCCGGCTTGCTTCCTTCGCCTCGGCATTACGCTTGGATGTCTGCGTGTGCCGGATGTCGATGGTTTCGTGAGCGTCCGCATCGGACTGCACGATTTCCATATCCGTACCCTTTGGCTGCTTCTTTGGCTGAGGTAGACCAGAATCAGTGATTCCTCTTACCTCATCCAACGCTTCCTGGGAATACGGAACGACCCATTCGTGACGCTTGAGGATATCAAGGTCCCGTGTGTCGTCGAACCTGCGCCCGTCGATGACGAGCCTCTGTGCGGCTTCGTCATGCTCGATGACGGCGCCACGCCGGAAGGTCTCCTTGATGTATCCGAAATGGAGCTCCCGAACTGTGAGAATGAACTTCTCGTTAGGCATGATACTGTCCTCCTTCATACGTGTTCATATTGTCGGGCCATGCCATATAGCCCGTTCCCGATGCACAATGCACCGAAATCATTTGTAACCTGAGCCGCCCATTTGAGCGGCCCAGGTCGTCAATCAATCCTCACGGAATGGAAACAAGCGAACCGCCCACGCCACCGAACTCAGGTCCGGTACCGTAACGCCTGTTACCCGTTGCCGCAATGAGCGTGTCCACATAACCAGCCTCAACTGTCGTGAGAGGCGGGTTATCCAGGTTACGCCCGACGATACCCAACAGCTCAACGATAACATGAGCCGGCTGGATGTCAATGTCACACTGGTAGTCCGTGTCACCAGGCACTTGAACTGCCTGCTGTTGGAAGGGACCCTGAAGCCAGTCACGGGTTCCCGTCTGTGTCATCGGGTTCCAGATGAGTTTCAGGAACGTGCGAACGGCCGTAAGCTCAGCGCCTGTCGGGTTCGTGATTCTCATGTTGCGTGCGATAAGCCACGTCCACCTTGCGTACTGCCACCAACTCTTTGTTGCACTTGCTGTCATTGTCCTTCTCCTCGCTTTGCGCCCTTAGAGGTCTCTCAGCGATACCTCAGCATGGTCTGCAACACAATGTCACATCCACACCGACCCAATGGGCATGGGTCAAAATCAATCTCCAGATGCACCGCCGACTATCTCGTCGTAATCATCCATCGTCAGCGTGCGACCTTCACCAGAGAGTTCAATCATCTTTGTAGCCGCCACATGGAGGTCCATATCCGTCTTGGCGTCTTCCTTGGAATACTCCATGACACGGATAAGGAGCGGCACATCGAGAGAAACAACATTCGCCTCAGCCGTCAGCATCTTCGCCACGGCTACAAGCTCTTTGGCTACCATTTGCCTTGCGTTCATAAATCCACCTCTGCCCCTTTATTCTTATGGAACTGGAGGGAAAGAACTATATGAGTCCTGTCCATCGAGTTGACGCCTATGTCCCTCTCACGCCTCAGACCGGCATCCGGGTATTCCCTCAGTAATCCCTTGAAGGCACCCTCAAGCTCCTGTGTCCCAACCCTTAGAGCTGACTCAAGCCTCTCTGCTGGTTTCCCAGAGAACTGTTCCTTCACCTCGAAGTACAGATTCCCGAAATCCCATTCCGGCGTCGTGCTGATGGACAACTCAATAGAAGCGAACCGTGGTTTTGCAGATGCTGCCATTCCCTTGTTCGCCCCCTTTACCGCCAACTCAATCGCCTTACGCCTGGAACTCGGCTGGTCCAGAAACGTGACACTCTTGCCATTCCTGAATGTAACCCGAAGCGTCTTCTTATTGCTTCGAGTCCCTGGAGCAACGAGAGTCACTTCTTTGACATCCTTGACATCTCGGTCGGAATAGTCATCAGCGGCGAGAACATGCCTTGCCGCTGCGACATCCATTGCTGCCAGTCTCAGGTCCATAGACCTCCATTACGCAGAAACGATACGATTCAGGACATTCACCAAGTCCTCAATCGTTGTGCTTCCGGGTCTCAGGGTCACGTCGATACCGAAGTTACGAAGCCGACGGCTTTTCCTCGGTGCCAGTTTGAGCAACTTGGTCTTGAGGCCCATGAGCTTCGAGCGAAAGGCTTCGTCAACCACTTCTTCTTCGTCTTCTGCTACCAGCTCTTTCGCCAAGGCGAGAAGCTGCTTCGCTACTACAATACGCTTTTCCATGTCATCCTCCCTCAATGAAGTCCAACCGCTATCCGGTCAGAGCCTGTTCAACAACCTCTTACGCCTTGCCCTGAGTCTCCTCAAGGAACCTGTTCGGAACGTCGTCGTGAGGCATTACCACTCCGGCATTGCTTCCGATGTTGGTTCCAGCGTTTGCGGTACGCTCGGTAGCGGCCTTGTTGGCGCCCTTCGTGATGACCCGTGTCTTCTGGTCAACGAATACGGGTACTCCACCCTCGAACTCCGCATCCTCGATGACAGACTGCTGCTTGTCAGTCACGTTTGTCCTGTCTGTAGGTACTGTTGGTCCTGGCATTTTTCACCTCCTGATTTGCATTCCAAAACGGCTATAGTCGTCACCAATAGACTGAAATATCAAATAATTATTACACGAACATCTTCTTGTACTTGCCCAGCATCTCCGGACACCGCTTTATCCAGCTCCGCAGGGGTCTTTCAGCCAGGGCGTCAATAACGCTCCCAATGTCGAAATACTGGGTTCTATGGCCTGCATCCCACAATCTCCAGCCCATACAGCGGGTAGCCTGCCCCAAAGCCGACACAATTATGTCAAACTTTCCCACATTTTTCTCAACTTGGGGCATTTTCTCGTCCAGCATCCGAAAAGCGTTCCTGTCGGAGAACTCGATAGCCGCATTTACAGACAGAACCTTCCTCACAAATGGGCTTTTGCACACGGATTCCCCGGCGACCAGGAGTACCCGTCGGGTGTGGAACACCTCCTTGACGAACTTGAAGAATCCCTCCGGGTCCTTCGTGTAGAGAACCTGAAACGCCACGGCGCTGTAGAATGAGCGTCCCTCGTGGTATTCATCGGTGATGGCTTCAAGTCTGTTCTCTTTTGCATAATTTGTCCCAAAAACACCCTTAGCGGCACAGCCAATCAAGTAGTCCGGATGCACCACGGAGAAGGAGTTTGCCAGGTCAGCACTCATGGCTGGGTTCGGGTCGTGCCGGCGGTTCTTGTTGAACTTCGGGTCGTTGATGAAAAGCAGGTCTGCATCCCCGAAACGCAGGTAGGTGAACGGCTTTCCCGACCGGAACCGGGCAGACAGCTCATCCATGGTGGACGCCTCGCTCAGGAACTTATTGGGTAAAGGCTCATTATCAAAGGATTTCAGCACCTTCAGGGGAGATTTGGACATCACAATCGTTCTGGCCTCACCGTACTTCTCAGTATGGGGAAACACATCTACAGCCGGGAGGTAGTTCTTCCGGTGTGCGTCATGGAGAATAACCACGCCGTCGTCCTTGATGAGCTGGAAAGCCGCCATCAGACAGTCGAATCTAGCCCGCCCGTCTACGAAGATGAGGTCATACTCAGGCACCACGGCGCCATGCTTCTTGACATTGAGCCACAAGGGGTAGTTGGAATATCCATTGGAGCCACCGCCCTTGGTACTGATGGCTCTCTGGACGAGCTCTATGTTCTTGTCATCCCCGAACCGTACCTTCGCCTTCGCCATAAAGGCTGGATTATGTTCAAGAGTCAGGATTTTGGCTTTCGGGCTTCCATCCCGGATGACCTGTGTAGAATGCCCCGGTCCCCACTCCAACACATTCATGGGCTTGCTCTCACGACAGATGTGCGAAAGCACCCTCTCGAACGACCGCCATCGCCAAGCACGTAATTGTTGTTTTTCCATACGAACCTCTCCCTATACCTATACACTGAATATCAAGAAATCCGCAACAAATAAAAAGGGGTCGCCGAGTTTCCCCGACGACCCCTATAAGTCATCCCTCCATTACTTCAACGTCCAACCCTGACGAATCTGCTCCACGGTCGGAACCCCATCGGCGCCATCGACGCCCTGTACGCCCTCCGTCTGGAGAAGCATATTGAACACCTTCTCCGAGAAGCCAGCAACCTGGTTGACATGGCTACCCTCATCGACGATGGCATCGCCATAGCCGTTCAGGTGGATGCAATGCAACCACGTGTTCTTCCCACCATGGGCAACATACTTCGCCCAGGTGTCACAGACAGCCTGCTCCTCGCTGTGGCTTCCGAAGTGCATACCACCAGCACCTGACATCGAGCCATCGCTCCAAGCCTGCATGTCCGACAGGATGATTACCCTGTCCGGCGTCAGGTTCTTCTCCATCAGCCAGA
>Ga0307376_10004561_pt1 | contig 12660 bp, 10 predicted proteins | sample TR2MG_FD_202536 | JGI IMG/M metagenome (GOLD analysis project Ga0307376, IMG submission 202536) | Soil microbial communities from Risofladan, Vaasa, Finland - TR-2 | ecosystem: Environmental > Terrestrial > Soil > Coastal area > Acid sulfate soil | place: Finland: Risofladan, Vaasa | collected... | reverse complement strand
TCGGCGAATTTGTACGGTATGTTCATCTGTTGCAGCGATTCGATGATGGCTCCGCCGTCGCTGTCGGACAGGTTGCTGTACAGAACACGGTAGTCGGGTGTTTGCCCCCACATCCACATGCCGGCGAGGAGGGCGATCAACGCCGCAACACCCACTGCCACTCCCATTTTCTGCTGGAAGTTCAGTTGGTTGAAGCGATTTGTCGTATTGTTTTCCGGTTCAGCCATATTGATTCGAGACCACACCAAATAAGCCATTGGGGCACAGAGCTCATTATCAGCATCGACGGGCATCCTGAATATACAAATAGGCGGGAAAACCCGTGCCTTTTCACTTTATAGCCGGTGTTCACTTTTGGTTATTGTGCACCAGCTGGAAATGGCTGCAGTCGTAAACCCCGGGCATGGGTCACAAGGAGACGCAAAATGAATACCTCGGCAGTTGATGGTTTGTTGGCGCAAATGCGTGTCGCAGCAGCGGCTGCAGGATTGCGGGATCCGGGCCAGACGGCGCAAGCCGGCAAAGTGGATTTCTCCAGTATCCTGAAATCGTCATTGGACGGCGTGGCGGGAGCACAGTCCAAATCGGAAGCAATGCAAAAGGCATTTTCGCTGGGCGACAGCAAGGTCAGCTTGAGCGATACCATGATCGCGATGCAAAAGGCCAGTATCAACCTGCAGACCACCATTCAGGTGCGCAACAAGTTCGTGCAGGCCTACAACGACATCATGAACATGCAGGTCTGACACGCTGTTCAGCACAGTTTCCGGCAGCCCTTTGAATTTGTCGCGCAGGCGAGGTCAACCCCCATATTGCTTCCCCTCCAGCTCAGGTTTTTTTACGCTGCATGTTCGTCACATAGCGCTGCAGCAGAATGCTGGACGTGCTATCGAGATTCTTGAATTCGCATCCGGCGCGTTTATGTCCCGTTCCGGAACGGGGCGCCAGCTCAACCATGTTTTTGACCAGGATCGTTCCCTTGATGGTACCCAAATCCGGCAATTCGATCCGGCAATCCGGATAGGATGATCCCGGGGTAAGGTCGGTGTCCGATTCCATGCAGGTCAGTCCGACCCCACCGCAGCTGATATCCATGATGATGTACTCCAGGGCTTTTGTATCGGGCAAGGCCTGTTTGTTTATGATGCAGCGCAAAGGTTTGAGTATCGGGGTCGCCAGGCGAAAGTATTCGCGCCGTTGCAGCCGGTACAGACTGTCCGGCAGGGGCAGGTAGAAGGCAGGGCGACCCTGGTATTTCACGCTCCAAACCTGGCTGGCGGTGAATTGAACCTTGATCTGCAAATGGGAGCTGACGAAAGTCAGGTGGTCGCTGTTGGCAACGCGCAGATTGAGGGAAGGATGCGGACTTTGTTCCAGCCACAAGCCGGTATCGTCGGCAGCGAGTATGGTGGTCAGGATGAATTCGTTCTGATTGCCGTAATAGAGGGCGACCCGATTGCCCTTTTCGGCGATGTAATGCATCACGAACCTGATTTCATTTGGCGAAGCGATGCGCTGCTTGTCATCCTCTGCTTCGGAGAGGATTTCAATGGTTAGAGAAATGTCTTTTTCCATGTTCTGGTTGCGACGATGTTCAAATTTATTAACATGATATCAAAACTAAGGAAGTGCCGATTTAATCGTTTGTTGACTTTGCATATGACACTCTATGTTTCCACAGAAGCGTAAAACAAGCGGTTCCAATTGTCTTCATCATGCTAGAAGTACAGGTCCTAACCAGATGGCAGCTGGGGATTCTGCAGTTTATGACAGCCCGGAAGTGGCACAGACATTTTAAATAGCCTCTTTTTTGCCTTTATTCATGGTTTGATTTGTCCAATAAGCTGCTACGTTATCAGTCAATCTGGTATTCAAGTTCAAGAGCTCAAATTAAATGGAAAATTCAGACGGCTGCAAATATTTGCTGCTGAGCCGACAAGGGGCGTTCTTAGCGAACCTTTACGGTTATTATTTAGGTTGTGATCATGGATCATAGTTTGTGCTGCCCTGTTTGTGGCGAGGCATGCTCGTTACTTGATGTTGTGGATTTTAACAAGTCATGCGAGGAAGCAAGAGGAAAGTTCTTTCCCCTTGCAGGAATACCTGTCTACTACGTTCTTTGCAACAACTGTGGTTTCAGTTTCGCCCCGGCGATTGCATCCTGGAAGCTGGAGGAGTTCGAGCAAAAAATATACAACGACGAGTACATCCTGGTTGATCCGGATTACATCGAAACCAGACCACGGGCAAATGCCGCCCATCTGATTTCCATGTTCGGGGATCGGGCAGATTCGATCAAACACCTTGACTACGGTGGCGGGGGCGGGCTTCTGGTGAAGCTGCTGAGAGAATCCAACTGGCAGTCCACTTCGTATGATCCTTTCGTGGATCGCAACGTCGGGATTGGCCAGCTGGGAAAATTTGACCTTATTACAGCATTTGAAGTTTTTGAGCATGTTCCCGATGTTCAGGGTCTGATGTCGAATTTGTGTTCGTTGCTTTCTCCGAACGGGATTGTATTGTTTTCAACTTTGTTGTCGGACGGGAATATTCATTCCGGCCAAAGGATCAATTGGTGGTACGCGTCTCCCCGCAATGGCCACATCAGCTTGTTTTCGAGGAAGAGCCTCACGATTCTCGCGCAAAATAACGGATTTTGTTTTGGCAGCCTCTCGGAAGGCTTTCATTTTTTTCACACCGAAATACCCCGCTGGGTCGATCACATAATTCGCGCATCAAACGTTGCAATACCACAGCCCCCCAAGCCGATGGCAATTGATGATGCATTGCTTCAGGCGCTGACACATCACAAGCAAGGACAATTTAAGGATGCCGAGGGACTTTACCACGCTATCCTTGATGTCCAGCCAGATCACCCCGATGCAAATCACAGCCTGGGCTTGCTGGCCATGCAGCTTGGCCAGTCGGCAGTTGCTTTATCATGCTTCAAGACGGCATTGAATGCCGATCAGAACCGGGGCCAGTTCTGGCTGAGCTATATCAATGCGCTGATTCAGTCAGGATCGACCGATGAAGCAAAAAATGTTTTGGAGTCAGGGTTGCAACGGGGATTGAACGGTGAAGCCGTGGAAGCACTGGCTGCGCGCCTTAAAGAGACTCCAGTCGCGGTACATAATGAAGAGCCGTTATCTTCTTCGTCGCAAGATTCGAAACACAGCAAGATGGGATCCAAGGGCAAGCAGGGAAATGCTTCCGCAAAGAAGATTGCGCATAACAAGAATCCGGGCAGTCGAGAGATGAACACGCTGGCAGACCTGTTTGCCAAGGGCAGGTACAAGGAAGTCGCAATCCTGGCGGAGCAGATGACAGAACGTTTCCCGCAGCACGGGTTCGGCTGGAAGGCGTTGGGTACGGTGCTCTTGCAGATGGGCCGGGCTGCGGATGCGCTGGCCCCGATGCAGCAAGCGGCTGCATTGTCGTCAGGCGACGCGGAAACCTACAAAAACCTGGGCATCCTGCTGAAGGGAATGAAGCGCCTGCCCGAAGCCGAAGCGGCCTACCTGCGGGCGATTGAACTAAAACCTGATTATCTGGATGCACACAATAATCTGGGCATCCTGCTCCATGAAATGAAGCGGCTGCCCGAAGCCGAAGCGGCTTACCTGCGGGCGACCAAGCTGAAACCGGATGTACCCGAAGCCCACAATAACCTGGGAAACCTGTACAAGGACACGAAGCGGCTGCCCGAAGCCGAAGCGGCCTATCTGCGAGCGATTGAACTGAAACCTGATTATCTGGATGCGCACAATAATCTGGGCCTCCTGCTCCATGCAATGAAGCGGCTGCCCGAAGCTGAAGCGGCTTACCTGCGGGCGATCGAACTGAACCCCGATCATGTCGAGGCCCACAACAATCTGGGAAACCTGCTCGCGAAAATGAAGCGCTTTCCCGAAGCCGAAGCGGCTTACCTGCGGGCGATCGAACTGAACCCGGATTATGCCGATGCGCACAATAATCTGGGTAGCCTGCTCGCCGACCAAAAGCGAATTCCTGAAGCCGAGGCAGCCTACCTGCGGGCGATCGAACTGAACCCCGATCATGTCGAGGCTCACAACAATCTGGGAAACCTGCTCGCGAAAATGCAGCGCTTTCCCGAAGCCGAAGCGGCTTATCTCCGCACTCTTGAATTGAAGCCGGATTTTTCGGAGCTTCACCACAACCTGGGTATTTTGTTCAAGGACACAGAGCGCGCGCTCGAATCAGAAGCGGCATTCCTTCGCGCCATCGAACTCGAGCCGGATTATGGCGAGGCAAAACTCAGCCTGGCGTTTTTGCTTTTCAGCTTGGGGCGCTATGCCGAAGCATGGCCGTATTACGAGTTTCGCCACCACCCGAGCCGCAATGATGCCAGTGTGGTCAATCCTGACCTTTCGTGCCCGCTGTGGCAGGGAGAATCCCTGCTTGGCAAGTCGCTGCTGATTTATCCCGAGCAGGGTTTTGGCGACTATATCCAGTTTGCCCGCTATGCCCCCATGCTCAAGGATAGGGGCGTCTCCCGCCTGACTTTCTTTTGCGCCCAGCCTCTCAAGGCATTGCTGGAAACCATGTCGGGCGTTGATGCGGTCATCACCGAGCTGGCCGCTGCACCTTCCCACGACTATTGGTCTTATCCATTGAGTCTGCCGCTTCATTTCGGCACAACGCTGGATAACCTGCCGGCTACCCTGCCATACCTGAAGGCACTGCCGGAGCGGGTAAGGAATTGGCAGGATCGCATTCCTAATCAGGGATTCAGGGTGGGGCTGGTCTGGAAAGGGAACCCCGACCACAAGAACGATGACAATCGTTCCCTGCCGGGTCTGTCCACCCTCTCCCCGCTCTGGACCATACCCGGTGTGACATTTGTCAGCCTGCAAAAAGGGCAGGGAGAGGTTGAGAGCAGCCAAACGCTGCAGCCGATCACCCATCTTGGCTCGGACATCAGGGACTTTGCCGATACGGCTGCTATCGTGGCGCAACTGGATCTGCTGATCTGTGTCGACACTGCGGCCGCTCACGTTGCCGGCGCGCTGGGCAAGCCTTGCTGGGTGTTGTTGCCCGCTTACGGTACAGACTGGCGCTGGCTGCTGGATCGTGGCGATTCCCCCTGGTATCCGGGCGTCATGCGCATCTTCAGGCAATCGAAAGGGAAAGAATGGAAGCAGACTATCGATCAGATGGCGGTTGAACTGAATACCCTGGTCGCATCAATTGCAGGGGCGAACAGAACGTTGTTGGGCTAAACAAACGCTGATCGCTAAATCTTTGTAAAAGGAGGAGTAGGCAGATGGTTGGGCGGCTGTTCCATGCGGTACAGCCAGGCGAGCAGTTCGGCCACCGCCAGATAAAGTTGCGCGGGAATTTCCTGGTCGAGCTCGACTTTCATCAATAGTCCGACCAGGTCTTCGGATTCATGCACAAAAATCCCGTGCTGCTTGGCACGCTCGATGATCGCCTGGGCAAGCAGGCCGCGTCCCTTGGCGACCACCTTTGGTGCGCCCTGGTCCTTGCCGTAGGTCAGCGCGATCGCAACCTGTTGCGGCGTGAGCGGCGTCTTCATGATTTTTCTACCACGGCAGCAAGCAGCGGGATATCGGCACCGGCAAGCGAGTCCCTGAGTGCGGGCAATGACCGGTTGAACAGTTCGACGGTCGACGGGTCGGCCACATGCAGGGTCAGCCGCAAACCGCTGTTGGAAAATATCAGGCGGGCATGGACATCGCCGAGCCTGGGCAGGGCCAGTTCAATTTCAGTGCTCCACTGGCGTTCATCCTGCTCCCGGGTCGGGTGTTCCGGCTCACCCTGAATCTCCCATTGCATTTGTTGACCTGGCCAGATCTGGCCCAGCCACACCAGATGATGGTTTTCCAGGGTGTGCAATTGTTGCTGCACCAGCTGCACTAGTTCTTTGGCAACCGGCAACGCGGCATCGCTGCTTGTCGCAGCGGACTGTTCGGGCTTGGTTGCCGGAGCAGGCGTATCGATACCGGGTAGCAGTCGTGTCGTCTTTTGCATGTCCGGCAAGCCGGATGCGGGAACGCTGTTCGGCACCGTTTGGCGCACGACAGTGGAAGATTGGGGCGGATTCCTGCCGGTCAGCACATTTTGCGGTTCAGCCAGCAATTGATTGGTGCTGCGCTCCCCGCGAATCCACTGTGCCTGGTGTGACTCGTAGAATAACCCGCTTTTTCCGAGGGCTTCGCGCAGCGCCCCGGCAAGCAGCTTGGTATCAGGCACGGCTTGCTCGGCCTGCCAAACCGCCTTGTTGCCGAGTTGCTCAACAACAGGATGTTCCAGTGGCGACCCGGCAAGATTGGAAAGCATGCGGGCCGAGGAACCGATTTCTTCAGGGGTCGACAGCGGATTGGTTGATGCAACCATGCCGAAGGTGATACGGGGTTGTGTGGATATCACGACCAGCCTGATCGCATCGCCGCGTTGGATATTGCCGGGCAGCCGCATCTGCAGCGTTTGTCCGGCGACTTGCACCTTGAACAGACCCTCGCTTATTTTGGACAGGACGGTAGCCTGGAATTGCTGGCCGGGTTCAAGTTTTGCTGCCGGATCGGGTGCTTTGCCGGTTGCCGTATCGGGACGATTCCCGGCGTTGGTGAGGGCCTGAAGCGCACTGATCAGGTTTGCGGGTAGCATCGCTCAAGTCCGGGATGTTGAAACGAAGACGCCGGTTTTATCTGGCGTCTTCATTCATGCATTCAAACCCCGTACGCCTGTTGCAAACGTTGCTCATGACGGTTGCTTTGCATGATGTGTTGCAGTTGCCCCATCCACTTTTCGGTGCGATTGCGGATATCGGCATCGTCCACCAGGATTTTCTTGATCAGCTCTATCTTGCGCTGCCGGGCCGGTTCATCCAGTTCAGCCTCCGCATCCGCAGTCTTCATTATGACGATATGCCTGCTGCACTGTTGTTCGAGCTGCACCAGTTGATCCCACTCGCCATGCATGGCGGCATCGCGCATTTGGGCGGTCAGCAGTGACAGCGATTCGTAGTTCGTGATTTGTTTAGGCGCGCTCATGTCCTTATATCTTCCCGTAAATCAGTTGTGGTGTCTTGACAGCAATTTGGGCAGCAGTCTGGGCGGGATGCGCGGAGGCTGGCGAGGCGGCGGGCTGGCGGATGGATTCCCATGCATCTTTCAACTCGGAGAGCAAGCGGGTCACTTCATCCAGGATACCCGCATCGTTTTTCACATTTGCAGAGATCAGGCGCATTGCCATATATTCATACAGCGAGGACAGATTTTGCGTCAACTCCCCGCCGACGTTCTTGTCCAGGCTGGCTTGCAGGCCACTCTCGATGATGGCGATGGCATGCGAAATGGATTTGCCTTTTTTGGCCGTTTCCTTGCGCAGCATCTGGTTTTTCGCCGAGGCGATGGCCAACAGCGCCCCCTGATAAAGCATCAGGATCAATTTGTGCGAATCGGCCGAGCCCACTCCGGTTTCAATTCCAACATGGGCATAAGCCCTGATTGCAGTATGTGTGTTCATGGTTTCCAGTCCGGATTTAGAGTTGGGCAAGTTGCTGGGTCAAATAACTGCTTAAAGAATTCATGCTGCCGAGGGTGGCATCCAGTTGCGAATATTGATTGGTCAGGTTGGCTTGATCTGTCGCGATTTGCGCATTCAGCGCGTCGATCTGACTCTGGACAGACTTGATGTTGCTGTTGAACTGTGTCGTTTCGCTGGCCAGCGCGCCCGTGCTGCCCAGCATGGCGGTGGCCATGCTGCTGAACATGCTGGACAGTCCCTGCGAATAACTGACATTGCCGCGGCTGCCGGCCGTGCCGCCGGTGATGGAAAGGATCAGCCCCTGGCTGTTGCCGACACTTGACGTCAATAACTGGCCGGTGCCGGTCGCGGCCATGCCGTTGATGGTTCCCGCCACATCCAGCCCGGCAGCTTGATTCGGTGTGCCGAACAGGCCACTGGCGCCGTCCCCGCCGGTTATCGTGATGCTGGAAGCCGAACCGTAATTGCCGGATGTGATCGTGAATACCCCCGCATTCTGGGAGACCGAAGCTGATTTTCCGGCGCTGGAGATCGGCGTCGAACCGTTGATCAGGGTCTGCAGTTGCGTGGCCAGGGATGCCGCGGTATAGGTGCCGGCAGGCACTGTTACCGTGGTGCCGATACCGTCAACGGCCAGGCTGACGCTGTCATTGACCCCGCTGGTGATGGTCAGTCCCGCCGCGGTGCTGCCGGTTGCGGTGCCCTGCGTCGACATCTGCGTAACCACCACGCCATACGTTCCATTCTGGGTCTTTCCGGTTGCCGCGGTATATTTCACCAGGCTGTCTGTTGCGCTGCCGGCGGCGGCGAATAAATTGGCCACGCCCTGGTAATTGCTGTTCAGCGCGCTGCCCAGCGTGGTTGCGTTGACCGCAATGGTCCCGTCCTGCTGAAACCCGATACCGATTTGCGCCAGGTTGTTGAACCCGCCCTGACTGCTGCCGATGTTCTGGCCCAGCATGGCAGCCATCTGGGATTGAATGATGCTCAGCGATACATCGCCCTGCAGCGTGCCGGCGACCTTGGTGGTCGGGTCGTAGCTGGTCTGGGTCTGGATGGCCTTGATAACATCATTGTATGCCTTTACAAAGCCGTTGATGGACGCGGTAACCGAGGTGGTGTCGGGCGCGATGGCCAGCGTAAACGGGGAAGCGGATGTGCCGGACAGATTCAGCGTGACACCCGGTATCACGTCGCTGACCGTGTTCGAGTTTTTGCTGATCGGAACGCCATTCACCGTGAAGTTCGCGTTCTGCGCGATGCTGGTCTGGGACAGGTTTTGCGTCCCGGTCGGATCCTGCGCCAACAGACTGCTCACTGCCGGATCACCCCCCGCCGAAACAGAGATTTTCATGCTGTTTGCCACGCCCGGAGTGGTTGAAGTCAACACCAGGCGGTTGGGAGAGGAACTGCCGTCATTGATGATGGTTGCCGACACGCCGATATTGGCGGCATTGATCGCATCGCGGATGCCGGACAGGGTGTTGTTGCTCGAGTCTATCGTGACGCTCCTGGTTGCGCCCCCGTTCGAGGTGAAGCTGGCGCCGCTATAGGCGCCGTTGCTCAGCGTGCCGCCGGCGATGGTGCCGAAATCGAAGGTCAGCGTGGTCGCGGTGCCGCTGCCGATGGACGTAGTGGCGCTGGGTTGCCCGGCAGCGACCAGGCTTTGTGCCTGGGCCAGCTGGCTGACGCTCAGCGAGTAGCTCCCCGGCTGGGCGATGCTGGAAGCGGTCGCGGCAAGCGCCGAACTGTTCGATGCGCTGGCCGTGAACGATTTGAACGACAGGCTGTTGACCCCCTGGGCCGCTACCTGAAACGATGACAACGCAGACTGGATTGTGCCTATGGCCGATATTTTCGACTGGTAGCTGGTGATCTGCGTGTTCAATCCGGTGATCGGTTGCTGTTCCGCCGTGATCAGCTGGCCGACAATCGAGGAAACGTTGATCGACGGTGTCGTGACTGAGGCAGCGGATATGTTGGTGGTGTTGGTGGAGGTCATGATGAGTCCTCAAATTCAGGCTTTTTGTTTCACCAGCAGCCCCTGCTGATATTGTCCAATTGCTTCGCTGACCGCGATCACCTCCTTGGACGGGATTTGCTTGATCATCTGGCCGGTCTGGGTATCAACCACCTTGATCAGGGTTGCCTTGGAACTGGAGTCTATACTGAACTCAACGCCCGTATTGGTTTGCAGCATGGTCTGGTTTATTTTGTCCAGTGCGCTTTGCAATTGCGCATTGGTCGGTTGTGCTGCCTGGGTGCCTACAACGGGTAGCGCGCCATTCTGCGCGAGCCCGGGGTTGCCGGCAGGCGGCGTGGAAACGGAGGAAACCGGCGAACCCGTGTTGCCATTGCTGACAGCAGGTGCCGGAACCGGATTGCCTGATACATTCTGGATAAGCATGCTGCCTCTCCTTAATTACTGGTTAAAAACCTGGCCGGATTGCGCCGGCCAGGGGTTTTCATGCTAGCGCATTACTTCAACAGGGTCAGCACGCTGTTGGGCATGGCATTCGCCTGGGCCAACATCGCGATACCGGCCTGCTGCAGAATCTGGTTGTGGGTCAGATTCGCCGTTTCCGACGCAAAGTTGGTGTCCTGGATACGGCTGCGGGCCTGCTGCATGTTGGTGCTGGTGGTGGTCAGCGAGCTTTGCGCATTCGCGAAGCGGTTCTGCAACGCGCCCAGTTGTGCCTGCAATCCGTTGATGGTGTTGATCGCGCCATCCACCACAAACATCGCGTCGTTGGCGCCGGATGGCAGGCCGTTGGTCATCGTCGTCACGTTGATGGAGCTTACTGTTTTCAACGTGCTGGTGCCGGCAGTGGCAGTAGCGATGAACGTGTTGCCGGTGTCCGAGGACGATACCGTATAGGTGTCGGAGGAGTGAAAAGCCACTTCCCCGCCGACTACGGAAGAGCTGGTATTGGCAGCGATCGCGGCGCCGGCAGCGGCTCCCTGGGTAACTGTCGCGGCGCTGCCCAGACCAAGACTGGTTGCGAGCGTGCCCGTACCAAAATTGGTCAGAGTGGAACCCGCGCCGGCGGTGCCGGTGGCGTCCGTTACCAGAAGTTTGGTTCCGGTGGTATCGGTTGCCAGCGTCAATCCCGCGGTAGCGAATACAGCCTTGTTGGCTGTCACAAAATCGGCTGCAGTTGCATAGGTGCCCGCAGCGAGCGTGACATTGGTAGCCGTGCCATTAATGGTGGTGGACAGTATGTTATTGGCAGGAACGCCTCCTGTTGCACTAGCGAGAGTCGTGCCGGTGGAGAGATTGAGGTTGTCGGAAGCATTGTCGCCGCTGGCATTTACGCTGAAAGCCTGGCCGGAAGCTGCGGATAGCGCAATCGCTGTAGTCCCCCCGCTTGGAGGTGTGGCAGTAACATACGTTACCCCAGTAGTCGTGAGGGAAGTATTGATTGCAGCATTGATTGCGGTAGCGGTTGCCTGGGCCAGGGTACCAGCATCGGTGTAGGTCGAGGCAGCAATGGTGGCTGCGTAGGCAGTGCCGTTATATGAGCCTTTAATGATATTGTTGGTTCCGGACGTTATGGTAAGCGATGTAGGCGCAGCGGTAGCCGTCAAAACCGATGCGGTGGCGGTGTTAACCGTGGAGCTGCTGTAAGATCCACCCGCAACCGTGGCATTTGTGGCGGCAGAACCCGTATTTCCGTTGCCCAGAATTTGCGCCAGTCCGATCAGGGTTTTTCCCGTTGAATCCGTTCCTTGTAAACTCAGCGTGCCGGTCGAAGCTGCATTGTTGGTTACACCGATGTCATAACCCTGAGTCTGGTTCAGGTTGATGGTGCCGTCGACCGTGTTGGCGATTGCGGTGATACCGGTCTGTGCGGAGACCGCATTGATCGCTGCGGCCAGTCCGCCCACGTCTTTGCTGTTGGACAGCGAGGCGCTGACCGTGACCGGGTTGGCAGTGCCGGATGCGTCGGGTGCGCCTTGCAGTTTCAGGCTGACCGAGCCGGCGGTAAAGTTGCTCAGTTGAGCATAGGTGTTGGCGACAGCGGAGATGGATGCCCCGTTGGCGACGGCCTGGCTGTTGACCTTAGAGGCAATAGTATAGGCCGTGCTGCCGGCGGGTAATGTGCTGGTTGTGCTGCCGGTTGGGGGGATGGTCAGGGTCTGGCCACCGACCGAGATCGTCAGCGTCTGTGCTGCGAAGTTATTGGTGGTGGGTATCGCGGTTGCTGCGGCAACGGCAGCATCCATCGAGTTGTTTGTCGCACTTGCTGAAGTTGTCGCCTGATTGTCGCCGATCGAGCCCGGTGCCGAGGTGGCGATCGAGGTGTTGATGGTCTGGCCGGAATTGGCGCCGACCTGGAACTGCACATTCGAAAGCGAACCGTCGAGCAGGTTCAGGCCGTTGTACTGGGTGTTGCTGGCGATCTGGCCGATATCCTGTTGCAGTTGCGAAATGCTGGCCTGCAACGAGGCGCGGTCACTGGCGGAGTTGGTGCCGTTGGCGGCTTGCACGGCGAGGTTGCGCATGGTCTGCAGATCGGTGGTCACCTGGTTCAGCGCGCCTGCCGCAGTCTGCGCCATCGAGATGCCGTCGTTCGAGTTCTGCGCGGCCTGGGTCATGCCGCCGATCTGCGCGGTCATCCGTGCAGAGATTGCGTAGCCCGCTGCATCGTCCTTGGCGCTGTTGATGCGCAAGCCGGAAGAGAGACGCTGGATCGAGGTGGTCAACGCATCTTGCGAGTTGGCCACGTTGTTCTGCGCAATGAGTGAAGCGATGTTGGTATTGATGAAGAGTGACATTCTGATTCTCCTTAAGCTGGTTTTTTAACTCGGCATCGCTGCCGCTCACCACGGTCTGCCCTGTGTTGCGAAGCAGCATCAACCGCCGTTAGTCCAGTTATCGGAAGGCGCGGGAGAAACTTTAGGGTTATTTTTGAATTTGCGCTCGGTACTGTCCGGCCGCCATGTTTTATCGGCCAAGCCGGGGAGTGCGGCCCGGCTGAGGCTTCCGCCAAGTCATCGTTGAGCGCCTGTTGCACGGGGGAGCAGGCTCAGCTGGCCGCAACCACGCGGTTCTTGCCGGCCTTCTTGGCTTGGTACATTGCCTTGTCGGCACGTCCCACGATATCTTCCTGGGACTCTTCCGGG
>Ga0307376_10004560_pt1 | contig 12664 bp, 19 predicted proteins | sample TR2MG_FD_202536 | JGI IMG/M metagenome (GOLD analysis project Ga0307376, IMG submission 202536) | Soil microbial communities from Risofladan, Vaasa, Finland - TR-2 | ecosystem: Environmental > Terrestrial > Soil > Coastal area > Acid sulfate soil | place: Finland: Risofladan, Vaasa | collected... | reverse complement strand
TAACGCGTTAGAAATTGATTTCCAATCGCCCAATAAGGACATGATTGGACGCGTTAATCACACGAACTTCCCGCTAGAAAACGGCGAAATGGCGGTATATGATACCTCAAAACTGAATAAGTTGTTAGGGGTTACTAGTGGTGAGTTATTCTTAGAGTTAGAAAAAACACAAAAAGTGTTTACCAAACTCATTATCTCAGATATGAATTATACCCTGAATTTCTCCTTAACAGATTTATTACTTATCTCAAGTGTAGGTGAAATTACTGAATCAGGCGAATATGAAATCATCAGTGAATTAGATTCAGAAAGCATTTCAGCTATTATTAAAGCACATAACGCACTTGAGAGCGATAATGTTGTAATTAATATTGATAAAGATTTAGATTTACAAGATGTACTAGTTTTATCATTTGGTGATGTTTCTAACCATACAAATAAAATTGATTATCAAGTACCAAATACAACATTAAACAATGTTCCATATGGAACTGAATTACCTTTTAATTCATCAATGTTTAAAATTATCCTTAACAATAATAAAGATGCTACTAAAGCAACTATGAAAGTTAATACTAAAGGATACGTTAAATTCGAATTTGAGGGTGAGGATTGGAGTAGTTATTACTATGTTGTGCGGAAGGCAGATATTTAATATATGTATACGAAAATAACATTGTAGCTAGGGCACGTTGTTATATTTTTAATTAATCGAGTAGCTTAGGCACTCACAAAACAAATGATATGAGTACATTAGAACACTTTGAACGTTCACCGTTCGACATCCTATTCAGGAATTTTTTCAATGCTGAAGATAAATTCGCACCAGCATTAAATTCAAAACAACCACATCCTTTAAACATTTATTACAACGACGAAGGTTTACACTTTGAAGTCGCCTGTACTGGTCTTACTAAAGAAGACATTGATATTAGTGTAGAAGGGGATTTACTTAAAATTAGTTATGAAAAACCAAAAGAAGAAATAGACCTCTCGGGTTATATTTATCATGGTTTATCAAAAAAATCCTTTGATTTAGGGTATAAAATTTCTCCAAGATACAATCTATCTAAAGTAGGTGCTGAAATGGAGAATGGACTTTTAAAACTCCACCTCCCAATTTCTGAAGAATCAAAACCAAAGTCTATTAAAATAAAATAAAAGTTTTATCAAATAAGCGTGTCCTAGCGCAATATTTTTCGTATATTTACGTTATAATAATAAATAAACAGTTATGGCTAAGCCCAGCAAATCAAATTTACGTTTTATTAAGGACCCAATATTGACTCCTTATTACATTCAATTGGACGACCATTGTTACATTGCCCAGAAATCAACTTATTCTGAAGCAGGGCATGAGTACCAAAATACTATTGGTCACTATAGTACGTTAGGTCCTTGTTTAGAAGCAATTGCTCGTGATGGTGTAAAATCTAAAAGTTATGATACCTTAAAAGAATTTGTAGAACGTTATGAAAAAAAATCACAAGAACTAATAAATATAATTAAATTATGATTGAAGCATTATACAATGCGGTTGTAGTAAAACCGGTAGAATTGGACGAAACAATGTACGGAAACATTGTAGTCCCTGATTTAGGAAATGAAATAAATAAAACTGCTGAAGTAGCAGCAGTAGGACCAGGTTATACAGCAATGGGTAATACTTTTATTCCAACACAACTTAAAGAAGGCGATATTGTAGTTTTACCTACAATGGGTTTTACTAAGTTTGAATATGAAGGTCAAGAATATTGGATAGGTAAGGAAAATGAAGTTTTAGCTAAAATTAATAAATAATGAGTAAAATAATAGAATTAGGCTCAAACGCCAGAAATCAACTCGTAAAGGGTATTGATAAATTAGCAGATGCTGTTGTAGTAACTTTAGGTCCTAATGGACGAAATGTAGTTATTTCTAATAACCAGGGATACCCTCAAAGTACAAAAGATGGTGTAACTGTTGCTAAAAGTATTTCACTTGAGAATCCAATTGAAGAATTAGGCGTCCAGCTTGTAAAACAAGCAGCTATAACAACATCCAACACAGCAGGAGATGGTACTACAACTTCAACTTTATTAGCACGTGAAATGATTAAGGCAGGTTTATCCCATCTTAATAATGGGGTTAATGCTGTTGAAATTAAACGTAGTATTGATGCCGCTGTAAATCAAGTAGTTAACACCCTTCGTACTAATGCTGAGGATATTACTTCAGAAGAACAACTAGAACAAGTAGCTACAATTTCAGCAAATAATGATGTTGAAATAGGTAAAATTATTGCTATGGCTATGAAAAAGGTCGGCCGTGAAGGAGTTGTTACTATTGAGGAATCTAAATCAGGTGAAACATATTTAGAAACAGTAGAAGGTATCCAATTTAATCGTGGTTTCAAATCCCCTTACTTTGTTACTAATAATAATACTATGTCTGCCTCTTTAGAAAAACCATATATTCTAATTGCTGATGAACGTTTTACTAAAGTAAAGGACCTACTCCCTGTATTAGAAGCCATATCTGGAACAGGGCGCTCTCTTCTTATCATCGCTGAAGATGTTGATAATGAAGCACTCGCAACCCTTGTTGTAAACAAGATGCGTGGAACACTCGCAGTATGTGCCGTTAAAGCCCCAGAATTTGGGGATCGTCGCAAACTTATTTTAGATGATATTGCTACACTAACTGGTGGAGAAGTATTTAGCAAGGAAAAAGGAATGAAACTTGATAAATTTTCTTGGGATTGGTTTGGTGAAGCCCGAACAGTTAATGTAACTAAAGAACAAACTACAATTGTAGATGGAAAAGGAAAAACAGAACGAATTGAAGCACGTATTGAAGCATTACAACAACAAATCGAACAAGCAGGATCGCCGTTCGAAGTTGAAAAGCTCCAAGAAAGGCTCTCGAAATTCGTCGGAGGAGTGGGAATAATCCACGTTGGTGGTAACACCGAAACAGAAATGAAAGAGAAGAAGGACCGTGTAGACGATGCTTTAAATGCTACTAAAGCTGCTATCGAAGAAGGTATTGTGCCTGGTGGTGGTGCTGCTTTATTGTATGCTCGTGAGTCAATTACATCTGATAGTATAGGGGCTCAAATTGTATATAAAGCTTGTGGTAAACCATTCGAGCAAATCCTTATCAATGCTGGTTACTCATCTACGGATGCTCAGATGATTGGTAAGTACCGCTTAGTAGACTCAGGTAATGATATTTGGGCAGGTTATAACTTAAAAACAGAAGAGGTTGTAAATATGAAAGAAGCAGGAATTATTGATCCTGCTAAAGTAACACGTACAGCACTCGAAAATGCTGCTTCAGTAGCAGGTACTATTTTACTTACAGAATGTACTATTGTAGATCAAGTTAAAGAAGGTAATAATGAAATTGATCCTATGAGTATGATGGGAGGTATGATGTAATGAAGACGGAAGTCAAAGAACATAATGAGTTGATCGCAATTAGAGTTCCTCCTGGTGACAGGTGGACTCTAATTAATGATCCTACAGTCTATAAAAATATTACAGATGCTTTAGAGGCTTGGTTTCAAAAAACAGGTGAAAAAGCAGAATTTAGACTTGCCCCTTTAGATAGTAAGTTGTATGTTATACGTAATAAAGAGGTAGAAATAAAAACACCTCCCGTTAAAAAATATAACCTATATGGTGACCGCGACTAAAGATCATACATTACTAGTTGAAAAATATCGTTCTAAAACATTAGATAGTTATGTCGGAAACGAGCACATCAAAAAGACTATTAAACAATATTTGGGTCAAAATGACATCCAAAATCTTATATTTTATGGTCCTGCTGGAACTGGTAAAACGACTTTGGCAAAACTTATTGTTAATAATCTCAATTGTGACTTTATTTACATTAACGCCTCTGATGAACGTGGTATTGAGACTATTCGGGATAAAGTCTCAGGATTCGCATCGACTGCCTCTTTCAAACCACTCAAAGTAGTTATTTTAGATGAGGCTGATTTTTTAACAATCCAAGCACAAGCTTCACTCCGTAATGTAATTGAAACATTCTCTCGTACTACACGTTTTATTATGACGTGTAATTATGTTGAGCGTATTATTGATCCATTACAATCACGCTGCCAAGTGCTTAAAATTGTACCTCCATCAAAAGGTGATGTTGCTAAACATATTGCTTGGATTTTAGGAGAAGAAAATACTAGTTTCGAACTAGAGGATATTAAAACAATTACCAACCAATTCTATCCAGATTTACGTAAATGTCTTAATACTGTTCAATTATCAACCCAAGATAGTAAATTAACAATAGATAAATCAGTACTTGTCTCTTCTAATTATATGACTCAAGTACTAAAAGAATTAAGCAATGCTAAACCCTTATGGCGAGAAATTAGACAAACAATCGCAAATGCTAATGTTCAGGATTTTGAGGAGTTATATCGTTATCTTTACGATAATGCTTCTACCTACGCAAATGGGAGAGAAGGAATGGTTGCTGTTTATATCAACGAGTATAGTTATCAGTCTAATTTTCGTATCGATAAAGAGATCAATGCTATGGCGTTAATATCAAAGTTAATTGAATTAAAATAACTATGTATAAAACAGCTCAAATACCACCACATCAAGAAGCATATTTTAATAGAAAAATTGAAATTAAAGATGATGTTATTTTAGATAGTAATGGTTATGCTGAAGATATTATGATGGAGTGGGAACGTGAAATTATGAAAGAGGCTGCTGCTATTGTTTCTCATAACCAAGGAGATGTTCTTAATGTAGGATTTGGGATGGGTATTATAGATTCATATATTGAAGAACATAGACCTAGAACACATTGGATTATTGAAGGTCACCCCGAAGTTCAAAAGAAACTTATTTCTGATGGTTGGTTACAAAAACCTCACGTTAGATTAATTTTTAAACCTTGGCAAGAAGTTATATATCATCTACCTAAGTTTGACGGAATTTATTTTGATACTTGGGATGATGATCAAACCGAATTTGATTCTAATGTCCATAATATTTTGAAAGAAGATGGAGTTTTTTCATTTTTCAACAACCCTGCTCAGTCTCAAAGGTATTGGGAAGAAGATAACTTTTATATGTTAGATAGACACGTTGATGTTTTAACTAAAAACCTTGATGTCCAGGTCTCTCATAAAGAAATTATAACCCCAATCCCAGAAGGATTAGACTATTGGGGATCAAATAACACAAATTACTATCATCCACTTTGTAGAAAAAAATGAAACAATTCCTAAAATTTCTCATAATTTGGATTAGCCAAAATATGGCCATACCTTTCTGGATGGTAGGACATGTTCATTTATCATTAAATGTATACCAAGACTTACACGAAATAATCGCTAGTGTAGGGATGAATATTATAGTAGCGATTGGATTTTATTTAGATTATAAACAAAACAAATAAACAATGAATCAAGGAATGAATCAACCCAACATCGACATCAAAAACACAGAGTCGGTAGAACACGAAAATGGTAAAGTATGGACCCAAGGGTTCATTATTCGTAAAGTTTCTAAATTTGTAGCAGGTACATCTGAAGATGCTTATATGCCAATCCCAGTATTTTATGATGCTGTAAGCGGTGAAATTTTACAAGGTACATTACCAAAAGAGCTAAGAGATGAAGCAGGTGACAACCCTCTTCGAGTGGTTGAATGAGGTAACTCTCTATAAAACAGCTCCTGAAGATATTTCGCAAGAATCATGGGATAAATGGAACTCTTACATGATACATAGATATGTATCTATGAACATGGATTACATAGACATTGTAAATTATGTTCAAAAGATTAATCCACAAAATAAGAAACAAATTTATTCCATTTATCGCGAAATGTTACCTAAAAGAAAAGTCTACCTCAAGTACGTAAAGGATCAAAACAAAAGAAATTATCAAGAACTAGCAGAATATGTAGCTGATTACCTAGAATGTGGTTTAGGAGAAGCAGATGAATATATTGACATATTACAAGATACGGGTGTTAGAAGTATTTTATGGAAAATGGGGGTTGAAGAAGATGAAACCGAAAAATTAATTAAAAAAGCAAAGTTATGAGTACATTAAGAGATATGCTTTTTACCTCAGCACACGCTGATAGAGCTAAAGCACTATTAACCCTAGATATACTAGAGAACCACCCAGCAGGTATTGGTGACCATTCAACAGATGATTTCTATAAAAATGCTGAAGAGGCACTTGCTATGTTAGTAGAAGCTGATGATCGTTTAGAAGCAATTGAAAAATATTTAAATAAAAAACAAGTTATATAAATGGAAGATACAATTAAATATGGTCTACCATCTACCGAAATTCTTAAAATTGAGTATCCTCACATTTACTCTGGCTATATGGCTATCGTGGAAGAGCAGTTGGAGCTATTTAGCAAAAAACATCTTGACTATGGTATGTCTAATATTAGTGCTGGTACTTTACTTGCTACTGAAGAGGAAAGGTCTTTTGCTCTTACAGGACTATGGTATAGAATAAGTGATAAAATTAGCAGATGGAAAAATCTATTAATTACTAATCAGGTTGCCAATAATGAACCATTAACCGATACTTACCAAGATATTGTAAATTACGGAATTATAGCTCAATTAGTTGAACGTGGTTTATGGAAAAAGTAAAATTAGTTATATTTGATTTAGATGGTGTTTTAGTTGAAGCTAAAAATCTTCATTTTGAGGCTTTAAATAAGGCATTAGGGGAAGAATACTCTATTAGTTGGAAAGAACATTTAAGTAAATATGATGGTTTAAAAACTAATCAAAAACTTGAAATGTTAACTAAAGATAAAGGGTTACCTATTAAATTACATTCTCAAATCTGGGAAGATAAACAAAAATATACTTTAGGAGAACTCAGACAACTTAAACCAAACCCAACTCTACAGTCTATAATGAATGCTTTAGTTGAAGATGGGTATAAAATAGCAGTGTGTTCTAATTCAATTAGAAAAACTGTATTAACTGTTCTTTCTAAACTTGGGTTAATGGAGTTTATGGATTATATTATCTCAAACGAGGATGTTCAAAATTCCAAACCACATCCTGAGATGTATTGGAGGGCAATCTCAAAAATGGGATGCTTACCAGAAGAAACTTTAATTGTAGAGGATTCACCGTATGGTTTGTTAGCGGCTTCAAGAGCTAAAGCCCATATATTAAGAGTAAAAAATCCAAAAGAGGTAACCTACACTAATATATTTAAAAAGTTAACTGAAATAGAAAATGGGAATATTATGAAAATGCCTGCTTGGAAAGACGATAAATTAAACATAATTATACCAATGGCTGGGGCAGGTTCTAGATTTGCTCAAGCCGGTTACACATTTCCTAAACCTCTTATTGATGTTAAAGGCAAGCCTATGATTCAGGTAGTAACTGAGATGCTTAACATTGAAGCTAATTATGTTTATGTAGTTCAAAAGGAACATAGAAAAAAATATAATTTAGATACCCTTTTAAATTTACTTACCCCTGGGTGTAAAATTGTAGAAACTGAAGGTGTAACTGAAGGAGCTGCTTGTACTGCTTTATTAGCTAAAGAACACATTAATACTGAGGCCCCACTTTTATTCACTAATTCAGACCAACATATTGTTTGGGATTCAAATGAGTTCTTCTATAAAATGAATGAAACCGAGGTAGATGGTGGTATTTTATGCTTTAAAGGCACTCACCCAAAATGGTCATTTGCTAAAACGGATGAAAATAATAAAGTAGTTGAAGTCGCAGAAAAAAACCCAATTTCTGATAATGCTACTGTAGGAATGTATTATTGGAAGCGTGGTTCTGATTTTGTAAAGTATGCTGAACAAATGATTGAAAAAAATGTTCGTGTAAATGATGAATTCTATGTTTGTCCTGTATACAATGAAGCCATCCAAGATAATAAACATATTTCGTGTTATATGATAGAAAAAGATGCTATGTGGGGATTAGGTACTCCTGAAGAATTAAATTATTATCTCGAAAATTTTAAGTAATGGATATTTTAAAAGGTAAAGATATGATTGGGGGTTGGTTCGTAGGTGACTTCGAACCCTCAGCTTACAAAACAAAAGATTTTGAAGTTAGTTATAAAACTCACCCACAAGGAGAGATTTGGGATAACCATTACCATAAAATAGCTACTGAAATTAATTATCTTATTCGAGGAAAAATGAATTTAAGCGGGACTACCTTAGAAGAAGGTGATATATTTATACTACAACCAGGAGAAATAGCTGTACCTGAATTTTTAACGGATTGTGAATTAGTAGTTGTAAAAACCCCAAGTATAAAAGGGGATAAATATATTATATAATATGGTTTCAGTATTCAAAAAGTTATCACAAATTAATTCTCAAAAATATTTTTTTGTTGATTATTATTTAGAGTCTAGTTCAAGTTTAAGAGATGCTGCTTGGCAGTTAGCTATTGGTCAAAGTGTAGGCAATCCTAACGTCAGAAATCAATGGGAAACCGACGAATTATTTAATAACCATTCATGTCTCATTGTAGGCGATGAAGACAAATTAAATCAAGTTAAATCCGGATTAATTACCATAGCTTTCCCCACAATTAATATTAACTGGAAAACAGATGGTATTTCCCATTTAATGGTTAATATTATGGGGGGTCAACTTGATATTGATATTATACAAAAATGCCATATTAAAGCTATTCAATTCCCCCAACACGTTAAAGACCAATTTTTAGGTCCTAAATTTGGGGCAACTGGTATTAGAGAATACACAGGTGTAAATAATAAACCACTTTTAGGGTCTATTATCAAACCCAAAACAGGTATAACACCTCAAGTACTACTTGAAATGGTAAAAGAATTAGTTGAGGGTGGGGTTAATTTTATCAAAGAAGACGAAATCCTATCAGACCCTTCTTTTTGTCCTATTGAAGAACGAGTCCCCCTCGTTATGGAATATTTAAAAGGTAAAAATGTAATTTATTGTGTCTCTATACATTCAGATTACCCCTATATCCTAGACCGGGTAAAACAAGTATATGAATTAGGAGGTAATGGTGTTCACGTTAATTTTTGGTGTGGTTTAGGAGTTTATAAAGCAATTCGTGAATTAGATTTACCTATCTTTGTTCACTTTCAAAAAAGTGGAGACAAAATCTTAACTAATCGCAATCATGATTTCCATATTGATTGGACAGTAATTTGCCAACTAGCTGGTATGATGGGGGTTGATTTTATCCACGCCGGTATGATTGGTGGTTATTATAAATACCCGGAGGATGAGACGATTGACGCGGTTAAAATATTGAATGAACACAATGTCATGCCTGCTTTAAGTTGTGGGTTTAACCCTAGTGTTACCCAAGAAGTAACGGACAAAGTTGGTATAAATTATATGGCAAATGTTGGTGGTCATATTCATGGCCACCCTAATGGAACTAGAGCAGGTGCTTTAGCAATGAGAGAAAGTATAGATAATTTAAATTTCTAAAATGGGAAAACATATAGGATTTTTAGAAGTAGGAACTTCTGATTTTAACACACTAATCCAAACAGTCTCAGATGATATATCAGGTATATCTATGGAACCTTTAAAATTTTATTTAGATAATCTTCCTAATCGCCCCCTCGTTAAAAAAATCCCAGCAGCTCTAGTAGCTGAACCAACTCCAAATATTGATGTTTATTATATAGACCCTTCTATAATTGATGACCCTAAAAATGATATTAAAGATTATATGAAAGGTTGTAATAGTGTAGGTAAACCTCACGATTTCCATACCCATTATAATGAATATAGTACAGGTTATAAAGATGAAAATACAATCCTTAGAAATTTAGTAGAAGAAGGTTTAGTAACTATAAAAAAAACTCTAGCACTTACCTTTTCTCAATTAATGGGTATATATGATTTAGATTATATAAATAAAATTAAACTTGATACTGAAGGACAAGATGCCCCTTTACTCCAATCAATCTTAGATTATTATCAAAATTCTGGGAAAACTCTTCCTAAGACTATTGAGTTTGAAACTAATAATCATAATAAACAAGAAGAAGTAATGAAGGTAGGTAAGAGATTAATTTCTTTAAATTATACACTTCAAGTAGGAGATTCCTGGTTTAATACCTTTGAAAATTTTGATGGTGAATTTTACGTAGATTGTATAGCAACCCTTAATGATTAATAAAATGAGAGATAAGTTAGTCAAAAAATATCTTACTAAAGAAGTAAGAACATTTAATTTAGAAATTGATGATAGGGATTTACCCTCAAATAAAGAAATTTTTCTTTCACTTAAAAATATACAAGAATTTAGTCAAGATAATCAAAAGTGTCTTTTAAATGAAATATTAAAAATAAAAAATAAAACTAATGTTATTGTAGAAATAGGTGTAGCTCGTTTATATAATAAACATTATGATGTTAGTCAAGATATAGAAAATGCTACTAGAATTACATTTGATAAAAGTTCAACAAGTATAATTTTACGTAGTAAAAATGATTCTACTAAGTACTTGGGTATTGACATTGAAGACAAAAAATTCCTAGAATCACTAAAACCTAATATTTATACACTTCAAGCTAGAAGTGAAGATTTTGAAGTAGTATCTAATAAACTTAAAGAAGTAGGAATTGAACAAATAGATTTTTTATTTATTGATGGGTGGCATTCAATTAATCAAGTTATTGATGAGTTATGGTATTTACAATTTATGAAACCTGGGGGAGTAATAGGATTCCACGATGTAAACCACCACCCAGGACCTAAAGCTATACTTGAGTCTTTAAACCCTGATATATTTGAAATTATTAATTATAATACTCCTGATTGGGGTATTGGGTTTGCTAAAATAAAATAAAATGAAATTAATATCACATAGAGGTAACCTAACAGGCCCCAATCCAGAAAGGGAAAACCACCCCGATTATATTATGGAAGCTATCCAAGCTGGGTATGATGTAGAAATTGATGTTTGGTTTAAAGACGGAAAGTTCCATTTAGGACACGATGAACCTCAATATCTATTCCCCTATGATTTACTAGATGGATACCATAATAAACTTTGGATTCATTGTAAGGATATGGAATCGTTATCTAATTTAAATGAGTTAGATTCAAGTGGTTCTAAACTAAATTATTTTTCTCATGAAAGTGACCTTGGAGTCCTCACTTCTCGTGGGTATATTTGGTCGTCAAATGTATATAAACGAGGTATTTTAGTATTACCTGAATTTTTTGCTACCGACCCAACAGAAGATACATTAGGTATTTGTAGCGATTATATAACAAATTATAAATAATATGATAAAAAACTTTAACTACTACTCAAATCTTTACAACTCAGATAAAGGTGATATTTTTCCTAAAGGTAACAATTATGCTCATTGGTATGAAAATTGGTTTTCCTATATTAAAGAAACTGTAACGGATATCCTTGAAATTGGAGTCTGGGAAGGAGCTTCTGGTAAAGCTTTTGCAGATTATTTTCCTAATAGCCAAATTATAGGATTCGATATAAAAGACACAACTCAGTATAATACTGAAAGAATTAAAAATCGTATTTTAAACCAGGGCGATCTAGAACAATTGGATAACTTTGTAAATGAATGTAAATCTAAAGATTTACAATTTGATATTATATTAGATGACGGTTCCCATGAAGTTTCCCATCAACAACTTAGCTTTGGAAAATTATTCCCCTTAGTAAAACCAGGTGGGCTATATATTATTGAAGATTTGTGTTTTAGTTATTTCCAAGTCGGATACCATAATCAAACAGAAGAAACCTTTAATCATAATACTGTTAAATTTTTAACAGAACGACCTTTTAATAGTCCTTGGATTTTACTTTCTGATCTAGATTATATAAATGAAAATGTTAATTATGTTTCTATGTTTGATAGATTAAATAAAAATAATATAGCAAATTATCAATGTATAAATAATTACCCTGCTAGATCTATAACATCAATAATTAAAAAATATAAATAAAACTTACATAAAATGTTTAGTCCAGAAAACAAAATCCCCTTATTCAAGGTATTTATGGCAGATACAGCTGCCGAAGAAGTAACCAAAGTATTAAACAGTGGTTATATAGGTCAAGGACCTAAAGTAGATAAGTTTGAAAATGATCTCCAAAAATATTTTAATCACGATTATATCCAAACCGTAAACGCCGGTACTTCAGCTTTACACTTAGCATTACATTTACTTAAAAAACCAGCAACACATAAACAAAACTTTGATGGTGTGGCTTTTTGGGATCAAAAATGGCCTGGTTTAGAACCAGGAGATGAAGTTTTAGCAACAGCTATGACTTGTACAGCATCAAATTGGCCTGTATTAGCTAATGGTCTAAAATTAAAATGGGTTGACATTGACCCTGACACCTTAAACATGGATCTTGATGATTTAGCACGGAAAATTACGCCTAAAACCAAAGTAATTATGTTGGTTCACTGGGGTGGGTATCCTAATGATATAGATCGTGTAAAAGCAATCCAAGACAAAGCATATAAAATGTATGGTTTTAGACCCGCTGTAATAGAAGATGGAGCCCATTCATTCGGTTCAGAATATAAAGGTAAACGGATTGGAAATCATGGTAATTTAACTATGTTCTCACTTCAAGCTATTAAACATATTACATCAATTGATGGTGGTGTTT
>Ga0307376_10004558_pt1 | contig 12665 bp, 10 predicted proteins | sample TR2MG_FD_202536 | JGI IMG/M metagenome (GOLD analysis project Ga0307376, IMG submission 202536) | Soil microbial communities from Risofladan, Vaasa, Finland - TR-2 | ecosystem: Environmental > Terrestrial > Soil > Coastal area > Acid sulfate soil | place: Finland: Risofladan, Vaasa | collected... | reverse complement strand
GCTCCTCAAAGTCTTTGTCCCGGTATTTGCGGCGGGTAGCCTCACCGCCCCGCAGGTGGCGCTCGGCCTTGTTGAACTCCAGAATCTTTTTGACTTCCCCGGACAGCTTCTTGTTGAGGGAAGGAAGTCTTTCAGTCATATCCTTGTGTACGGTGCTCTTACTCACCTCAAACACCTGGGCGGCCTGACGCACCGTGGCCTGTGTGTCCAGGATATAGGCGCAGATATCGAGTACCCGCTTTTGGATGTACTCCTGCATTCCCCTTCCTCCCCGGCGCAAGTCCTACCAGATATATATGCGCGGAAAGGGTATACATGCGGGTAGCCGTACCAGGCATTATCTGGTTATTCTTACAGACACTGCAGGCACAAACACCTGCCCAGAAGCCAGCGGGAAAGCCAGCGGCGATACTTTTGACAGGCATCCTGTCTGGACAACCTTCTCACCATGCGACCATCACACCCCTTATCTTATCTTATTTTAACGATCTGGCGGGCTTCTATTCTCAAAGGGCTGAAAGACGCGTAATTTCGACCCCGGTGTAATAGTGGCGGATTATATCCGGCCACTTGGTCCCATGTGCCGCCATTAACGCCGCCCCTGCCCTGGACATGCCGACGCCGTTCCCTGAACCGGTGGTGGTGATGGTCAGGTGATCACCGTCCGGCTGCAGGTTGAAGTAGGAAGAAGGCAGGTTGAGCTGGTTGGCCAGATACTGCGCCGTGAGAAAATCCGTCCCCAGTTGCACCACCAGCGGCCGGCCGCTGGCCGCCTTGGACAGGATACGCACCACCGAATCCGCCTGGAGCCGGGTACCCAGCAGTTTGTCCAGCGTCGGCAGGTCGAAACTGAATGTGCTCGCGGCCGGTGACCTTCCTCCTGCCACAGGTGCCACCCTCCGCAAATAAGGGACATCGACACCCCAGACGTCCGAAGCATTTTCCGTCCCGTGGCCTCCCGAGTCGCCGAAGTTGACCGCGTCGACCGGTTGGGTACCATAGGTGGCGATTTCACCGCGGGTACTCCAGACGGCGTCCGCTACCTTCAGGTAATAAAAGGGATAGGCCCAGCCCCAGCGGCTTTCCATCTCCCGGGTGGAAAGCCAGGGTTGTCCTTCCCGGGGATCGTCCGAGAGGTCGGCCCCGACCGGGATTGCCGAACTCCCCTGCGGTACCAGGCGGTAACCGGCCAGGCTACGGGCCGCGACGGCCTGGGCCCGCAGGGCCTCCAACGGGTAGTTGGCCGGCATCTGGGCGGCCACCGCACCAATCAGATATTCTTCCAGGGGCAGAGGCACTGTCTTTTGGGTCTCCACCCGGTACAGACGAACCACCGTCCCCGCGCCCGTGATGCGGGCCTGGCTCTTCGGAACGCTGTACGCCACCAGCGCCGCCACAACGAGGATGCCGGCCAGCAACGCGACCAGTCTGGAAAACGGTTTCCTGCCCCTCCCGCCGGGACGGCCTGTCCGGGCTCTCGTCCGTCCATTAACCAATATATTCCTCATCTCCTCCGGCTATGCCCGGCTGTCCACTTCGCCGGAAGCCGCCGTATCTCTTCCTATTATTGCCAAAATAGCCCCGCCGGATACGCGCTGTTTCAAGGTCCGGACACCTTTTCTCATGCCCATAACCGTGGTAAAATATCGGTAATATAATGCTTGGCGACGGGAATGCGAGAAACGACGATAAGGATGAGGATTTTGCCGGATGGCCAGTGGAACAGCCGGGAAGGCATCGGACGGATCTATGAACTGTTGCGGGCCGGACACAGCGCCGCCGCCATCGACGCCGTCCGGGGTGAGCGGCACAACAATCCGGAGAGCATCTACCTGATGGCCGTGGAAGCGGATGTCTTATGGCGGGCCGGCCAGACCGCCGCGGCCGAGGCCCTGCTGGGGGAGATCTTTGCCCGGGATCCGGGCAACAAGAAAGCCCTCGTCGTCAAAACCGACATTCTGCTCCAAAAAGACGAGGCGGAAGAGGCTCTGACCACTCTCCGGACCCATCCCGACCAGGCTGCCCCGTATGTGGCCCGGCGCCTGGTCACCATCCACTTCCGGCTCAAGCAATACCGGGAGTCCCTGGCGGTAGCCCAAAGGGTCCTGCAGAGCCCGGAGGAAGATCCGAAAGACGCGGCGTGGTTCAAGGGGATGGCCGCCCGCTGTCTGGAAAAGATGGGTGATACCGGCCAGGCGGTGGAGTTTTGGCAGGACAGCGGAACCCGGGAGGCCAGGATGAAGGTCATCCGGTTGAAGATGCAAGCCATGGAACCGGCCCTGGCTTTCCGGGAACTGCAGCAGATGGCCCGCTTGCAGCGCTACGACCAGGATGCCGAATTCCACGCTCTTTGGGCCGAACAACTCGCCGCCGCAAGCCGGCCGGGGGAAGCGGCAGACCATTGGCAACGGGCCGCGGCACTGCGGCCCGGCCACTCCTACTACGTTAAACGCCTGGCCTACGAGCTGAAGAAGGCCGGTCGGCTGGAGGACGCCATGACCCGTTTCCAGGAAGCGGTCTTGCTCGACCCCGGGGACCGCTGGCTGCATGAGGCGCTGTACCGCCTCTTTGCGGCCGGCCGGCAGGCCCAGGGATGCTTATTCCTCCAGGAAGTGCTCCGGCGGCATCCCGACGCCGGCTGGGCGCACGGTCACCTGAAAAAACTGGCCAACCTCACCGCGGCAAAGGAGTTGTTCAATGGTCAAGATACGTGACCTGGTCGAGGTTCCGCCGGTCCAGACGGTAGTCCGCTTTCGCGACCTGGCGGAGAAAGACTCCCGCCGCTGCCTGCTGGAGAGTTTCGTGCTCACCGCCGAGACTGAACAGGCCCTGGCCGCCATCCTGGGGGAAATAGCCGCCGGTGAACCGCAGGGACACTTTCTCACCGGCAACTACGGGTCGGGCAAGTCTCACTTCCTGGCCGTTCTGGCCACCTTGCTGGAGGAACCGGCCAGGCGGAAAGGGCACCCGCCGGAGGTGGGTCGCAAGGACACCGCGCTGGATGCGGTCTGGGCCGGGATGGGTAACAAGCGATTCCTGGTGGTAACCGTCTCCCTGGTGGAACATGCGGGACTGACCTACCTGGAGGATATCGTAACCGGCGCCGTACGCTCATCCCTGCTGGCGGCGGGGTCCGCCCTTTCCCTGCCCACACCGGAGAGTTTCATAAGCGACGTGCGGGAGTACCTGGCCCAAGCCGACCCGGCCTTGTTGGCCAACAGGGAGGACCTGTTTACCAGTCACAACCTGGCCGGCGTGGTGGCCCTCGCCCGCGGGCTAAACCTACCCCTGGCCTACCAGGCCAACCGCCGGCACGTCTTTGCGTCCTTTGGCGCCGCCTGGCGGGATCTGGGCTACAGCGGCCTGATCCTCCTGCTGGACGAATTGTCCGAATTCCTGCTTTCCAAGCCGGATTCCCACAGCTTCAACGAGGATATCCGCTTCCTGCAGTTTCTGGGTGAGGCGGCAGCCGGTCTGCCCTGCTGGATAGTCGCCGCCATGCAGGAGCAGGTCGAGGAGACAGGCGCCATCGCGGCGGAAATCCTGAAGAAAATCAAGGACCGCTACCCGGTGCGCTTTTCGCTGTCCGCCACTCATGTGCGCAGCTTGATCGAACACCGCCTTATCCACAAGAAACCGGGGGCCTCCACGGTGATAGACCACCTTTTTTCCGACCTGGCCACCTCCTTCGGGCAACTGCCCTTCGCCCGGGAGGAGTTTAGCGCCCTTTACCCGGTGCACCCGCAGGCGGTCTCCTTTCTGCACGGCCTTTCCAACCTCTTCTCGCAACACCGGGGCGTTGTCGACTTCATCTATCACCAGTTGCAGGGCGACCCAGGCCGAAACATACCCGCCCTCTTGGACCAGCCGGCGGCCAGCCTCCTCACCGCCGACCGGATCTTCGACCATTTTGAAGACCGTTTTCAGGCCAACCCGGAACTGGCCCCCTACTACACCACGGTCTACCGTTATTACCGGGATGAATTGCCACGTTTATTCCCCGACGGGGATGACGCCCGCACCGCCTTGCAGGTTCTGAAGCTGTTGCTTCTGGCCGCAGTCTATCCCTACGAAAAGGCGCTGGGCCTGCGCGAGATCGCCTTTCACCTGGTCAAGAGCATCTCCAGCCTGGATGCCCAGGTGAATTTCGAATACCTGCAGGACATCCTCTCCCGCCTGTTGCGGGAGGGAGCCTACATCGCCTCCCGCCCCGCCAAAGGTCATGACGGGGAAGTATTCTTCATCGACCTGGAAGCGGATGTGGCCCGGGTGGTACGGCGCGAGATGGAATACGTGGAAAAGGGGTTGTTTGCCGACGATGAACGCCTCTTCACCACGCTCGGCAAGTGGGTCAACGAACCAGCCCTGCCCCTGGCCGACTTGCTGCTCAACCCGGTCAGCACCGAACCGGTGGAATGGCAAAACACCATCCGGCAAGTCTACCGCTCGCTGGGTGACCTCGGCGGCCTCCAACCCCTGCATTTGGAGGCCCTCCTGGCCGGCGAAGCCGATGTCCTCCTCTTCATCGGCCCCCCCCTCCAGGTGGAGGATCAGAAAGACCACCTGGACCGCATCCTTGGGCCCCACCTGCAGTCGGCCGGGCGCCGCAACGCGGCGGTGCTGTTTTGGCTGCCCCGGGCTTTTGATCCGGCCGAAACCAGGGAACTCAACGCTCTTTTGGCCCTGGCCGTCCTGCTGGAGAAATACGGGCGGGACGGTACCCCGCAGGGCCGCAAAGCCTGCGCCTACCTGGCCGGCCTGCAGGCCCAAAAGGCGCCCCGGGTACGGGAAATTTTCCAAGCGGCCTACGCCGGTGGTCGCCAGGTCCTGGGCAACTTTGATCCAATCTCCGCCCCGTTCTTCACCCGGTTTACCGAAGAGTTGCGCCACCTGGCCGGCCAGGCCCTGGACCGGCGCTATCCCGAGCACTACAAGATAATGCCCCAGACCCTCCACTTCCCGCCCACCCTCCCCGAGCGGTTTATGAACGCCCTCCTGCAGGAGGCCACCGACTTTCCGGAAAAGCGTCTGGATTCCAGCCTGACCTGCGCCTTCCACTACCTGGTGCCGATGAAAGTGGCCCGCAAGGTGGGTCGGGGTTACCGCCTGGAGCCCGACCCCGGCGATTCCCCGCTTCTGGCCGCCTACCTGGCCGTTCTGGAACCGGGTACGGTACCCCTGGCCGAAGTTTACCGGCACCTGCGCGAGAGCGAATTCGGCCTGGACCGCAATTCCTTTTTGCTGCTCTCCCAGGCCCTGTTGGCCACCGGCCTGATCCAGGCCCACAAGGGCGGCCACCATTTGAACCCCTTGCAACTGACCAGCCAGGCCGCCTTCTGGCAGGTGGAAAATCTGAGCCGCGGCCAACTGATTTCCCCGGAAGCCTGGCAGGTAGTCGCCCGTTCCCCGCTGGCGACCCCGCGCCTGGCCCGGGAGAGCCTGACCCTGGCCAGCCAGGAGAAGGCCTGGGAACAGGTCCGTGAGTTCAAGGAAAAGCGCACCGCCGGGCTGGCCAACCTGGAGGCGGGAGTGCGCGATGTCGACCGGCTGCCCGCCCTGGCCGGGCTGGGCCGGGAGAATGCGGCCCTCGACCTGCAGACCGTACAGGCAGTGCTTAAAGAAATTAAGATTTCCTACCCGGCCCGCCAGGGCTTGGAAAACCTGGCCGCGGCCTTGTCCGCCCACCCCGGTCTGGGGCCCGCCTTGGACCGGCTGGCCAACCTGGAACGCTTTTTACGCGACGACCTTAACCCGTTTCTGGCTATGTACGGCTATCTGCACTCCCCTGATTTGCACCTCCCACCTTCACTGCCCGACCTCGCGGAGCGACACGCCGAACTACGGCGGCTTCTGGCCGATCGGTCCGCCCTGCTCGACCAGGACCGCTTCCGGCAGATCCGGGAGCGCTTCGCCCATTTTGCGGACGTTTACCGCCGGGAATACTTGCGGGAGCACCAGGCCAGGGTGGGGCCGGAGTGCTTCGGCGCCTTCGACGCCATCCAGTCCTCGGACGGTTACAGGCTTCTGGAGCGCTTCGGCACCATTGCCGGTTTGACCGTGGACCACGATCTGGTGGGGGTAAAGAGGCTTCTGGCGCGGGTTTTCTTGCAACGCTGTAACAATGACCAACTAGCCCGGGACCTGGAGATTTCGCCCCGCTGCCCCTGCGGTTTTCAACCGGGACAGGCGGCCGAAAGCGTAAGCCCCCATACGATTGCGGGCGCGGTGGACGCCGGCCTGCGGGAATATCTGGCGGCCCTGTTGGAACCACACCGCTACCAGAAGATCGTGAGCTATCTGGCCGCCCTGGAAAACGCCGGCAAAGCCGCCCAGGCGGCCCCGGTGCGGGAACTGCTGAACCTGCCACCGGCGAGCTCCGACTTTCTGGCCCACCTGTCACGGCTGTTCACCCCGAAGACGGCGGACACGCTCAACAAGGCCCTGGCCGGCCGGGCCCGCCAGGTAGACCGGAATCTGGACGAGCTCTACGAGTCCCTGGTCGACCGCAGTTTTGCCCCGTCCGACTTGAAGCGCCGTTTCGAGGAGTGGCTTCACGCCGCCGGTCCGCTGGGTGAGGATGATTTCATCCGCCTGACCGGTGGTAAGAGGATGAATAACCCGGCCTCCGCCAGCCCGCAGGAACAGGCCCTCCAGCCCCTCCTGGCCGATTTTCCCGAGTTGACGCCTCTTTACCGGCGGCTGGGCTTCTCCTCCTTCGCCCTGGCACTGACCACGGTGGCCTGGCTGGCTTCCTACGACCAGCCGCCGGCGGAAACGGCCGGTCTAACCGGCCTGGCCATCGTCGAAGAAGACCTGGCCGCCCTGGAGGACCTTTCGGCGCGTCTTTTTGCCGAATCCTCTCCGGCCGCGCCGGCGGTCGCCCGTGAGGCCGTCCGCTCCATCCAGGAGGACGGACTGGCCGGACGGTTTCTGAACCGGCAGGAAACCCTGGTGCCGGAAATGATCGGCCGGGTCACCGGGGAACGCTTTTTCCCGTTCATCTTTTTCCCGGCGCTACGGCGTCTTTTGGCCCACCTGGAAGTCAGTACGGAAGAAAAAAGGCTTTTGGCCACCGCCCGCGGCCTGACCAGGCAGTCCCCGGATGCCTTTTTTAGCGGCCGGGAGGGGATGGGAGCCGCCGCCCGGGTGGCCGCCGCCCTGGCTTCCCTGGCGGTCCTGCAGTCCAGGAACGGCCAGGCCGTAACCGACGCCCGGGGCTGGGAGCGACTTTACCGGGACCACCTCGCGCCTCTGGGCGCGAACCTGGCCCTGGCCCTGGACGAACTGGATAAACTGCCGTTGGACCCGCCTTTTACACCTCTCCGGAAACTGGCAGAAATTAGGGATACAGTCAGGGATTTCGAGAAGGCCTTCAGCAGCTTTGTCGCCGCCCATGAGCCGGGACCCTCCCTCGCCGACCTTCTGCAAAAGAAAAAAAAGGAACTGCTCAAAAAGACCTTCCCCACCCGGGTCTACCACGTCCTGCTGGACGGCCTGCGCCTGGACCTGTGGGAAAACCTGCTGGCCCGGTTGGAGGGCGGAGAGCCCGGCGGCCGGGTAATAGCCGAGGGTTTTACCTGGGCGGCCCTGCCCACGGTTACGGCCCGCCAGTTCGAACGGCTCGGCGAAGAGGGTCTGGACTGGCCCCGGGTGGCCGCCGCCGATCTGGCCGGCGCCCGGGTCGCCGAGATGGAGGACCTGGGAATGGACAACCAGATCATTTCGTTCGGCTTTCCCGACACCAAGATCCATACCTCCAAGGACGACCTGGCCGTCCTGAACCAGGAACTGGGCCAGGCCTTCGAACGGGAGGTACTGCCCTTCCTGCGGCGGCTGCCGGAGCATTCCCTGTGCCTGTTCTTCGCCGACCACGGCTTCCGGGAAAACCCGCTCTTCAACCCCCACGACAAGTATGCGGCGGACCGGTATGCGCACGGCGGAAACAGTCCCTGGGAGGTGCTCTCGCCCTGGACGGCCTACTTCAAGCTGAAGTAGGCCGACGGAATGGGAAATGCCGGGGATCGGTCCGAGGAAGGTAAAACTACTATTTACCAGGAAATATACGGTAAGGTGAAATATGGAAGGATGTGTTTTCATGGCCGGTTTGTTCAGTCCATTGGAAACGGCTGGTTTGAGCCTGGAAAACCGCATCGTCATGCCGCCCATGGCCAACTACCTGTGCGGGGAAGACGGGGCCATCACGGATGCCCTGCTCGAGCACTATGGCCGGCGGGCCGGCAAAGAGGTGGCCCTTGTGATCGTGGAACACAGCTATGTGCTGCCTTCCGGGCGCGCCCACAAAAAGCAGCTCGGCCTGCACGACGACCGCCTGGTGCCGGGACTTACCAGGCTGGTGGAGGAGGTGCACCGGCACGGCGCCAGAATAGGGATCCAAATCACCCACGCCGGCAGCAACACCGGTTCCGATGTGCTGGGCGAACAGCCCCTGGCGCCTTCGGCGCTGCCCCATCCGGTGCGGGAAAACGCCGGAACAGCCAGGGAGTTGACTTACCTAGACCTGGCCGCCCTAAAAGAGGCCTTTGCCGCCGCGGCCCGGCGGGCCGTCGCGGCCGGCTTCGACATGGTGGAGATCCACGGGGCCCACGGCTACCTGCTGAACCAGTTTTTCTCCCCGCTCACCAACAAGCGCAGTGACGAATACGGGGGAAGCCTGGAAAACAGGCTGCGGTTCCCTTTGGAAGTAGTAGCGGCGGTACGGCAAGCCGTAGGCAAGGACTTCTCCCTTTTCTACCGCTTCGGCGCCGATGACCAGATGCCGGGCGGCATTACCGTGGGAGAAGCCCAAAAAGCAACCCCCCTCTTGGCAGAGGCGGGCGTAAATGTCCTTGATCTTTCCGGCGGCCTGTGCGGGGCCCGTAAGACCGGCAGCGGCTTCTTCCTCTACCTGGCCGAGGGCATAAAACCGGCAGCCGGGATACCGGTTATGGTCACCGGGGGACTGGGTGATCCCCATTTGGCTGACCGCGTCATCCGGGAGGGTACCGCCGACCTGGTCGGTATCGGGCGCGCCCTGCTGGCGGATCCGGACTGGGCGGTCAAGGCCAGGGCGACAATAGTCGCTCAATAGCCCCGCTGCAAATCGACGATGTTTCTGACCGGCCGCCCGCCCGTGAGGCAGGCGGCCAGGTTTTCGGCGAATATAGCCATACCCCGCTCCACGTAACGGTCGGATATGCCGGAAACGTGGGGAGTGATGATGACATTCTCCATCGCCCAGAGTGGGCTGTCCGGCGGGAGCGGTTCGGCCGCGAAAACGTCCAGGCCGGCTCCGCCGATGACACCATCTTGCAAGGCCCGTACCAGGGCCTTTTCGTCAATGACCTCGCCGCGGGCCAGGTTGATCAGTGAGGCCGTCGGCTTCATCATGGTGAATTCACGTTCGCCAAGAAACTCCCGGGTGGCCGGGGTCAGGGGCACGGTGACCACGACGAAATCGCTTTCCCGCAGCAGTTGGTCCATCCGATCCCTGGAAAGGACCTTTTCCACGCCGTCGACCGGTGTCCCCCTGGTGTTGAGACCAATGCTGCGCATGCCCAGAGCCCGGGCCTTTTTCGCCACCTCCGTACCCACGTGGCCGGTACCGATGATGCCCACGGTTTTCTCCCAGGCCTCGGTAATAACGGCTTCCCGGTTCCACTTCTTTTGGGCCTGACGTCGGCCGAACAGATGGAACTTGTGCGCCAGCATGATGATCATAGCCAGGGCATGCTCGGCCATCGGAATGGCGTGGATGCCGCTTACCGTGGTCACGGTGATTTCCCTTGCCAGTAGATCCCGCAGGGGCAACATATCCACACCGGCCCGGAAGAGTTGGACCCAGCGCAGGTTGGCGGCCCGGCTGATCAACTCCCCCGTGAGGTCAAAACCGAAGGTTACGAACACTTCCGTACTTTCTATGGCGGCCGGATCAGGCCTTTGGGACACCACCAGTTCAACCCGGGAGCGGTAATCCCCTAATACGGCCAGGTCTTTTTCCCCGGTCGGCACGGTAACCAGGACCTTAAGCATCGAACCATCTCCCGCTTGACGCTGGCCCGGCATTCCTAAAACACCATCGGCACGTAGCCTTCCCCGATGTAGCCGGAAATGAGGGAGCCGATGTAGTCCACTTTGTAGCCAAGGGCTTCCAGAGCGGGAGAGATGTCCTGTTTGTCGGAAATAGCCTTGCAGGCCACGGGCGCCTGATGCTTCAATACCAGGGCCATCAATTCCTGCAGTTCCTTATCTTCGGCCAGCAGCTTTTCCGCCGGGCCGAACAAAAACACCTTCACATCCTCCAGCCAGTTGTACTTCAAGGCGTTGCCCGCGTACAAAAGGCCCGTCGCCGCTTTCTCCTTCTCCGCCGTAGCGATGATCACCAAAACCTTGCCAGCCACTGTGGCTTCACCATCCCTTTTCCCAATTTTCTTCCGGAAGCGGTCCGGAGGTTGCCCCCCGGGGCTTAACCGCCCGTGTCCTTAGAGATCCACCGAAAATCCGGCGTGAGTCAGGCGCCAACCCAGGTTCTCATAGAAGCGGTGGGCCTCCGGGCGGTTCACGTTGCTCGACAAGACCACCTTATAGCAGCCGTGAGAGCGGGCAATTTCAGTAGCCCGTCTCATCATTGTGGTGCCCACCCCCCGGCCGCGGGCCTCCGGGGCCACCACCACGTTTTCCACCGCCGCCCAGGGCCGGCCCCGGTGGCCCAGGTTGGGCACGATCACAATCGTCAGACTGCCGGTCACCCGGCCGTCGTGCTCGGCTACGAGAATCTGCTGGCGGGTGTCGGCCGCTACCGTCTCCCACAGGGCTTCCTCTCCCGGGTCATCCCCGTGTTCCGCCAGGTCGTAAACCCCTTCCAGGTCGCGGTAGAGGGCAAAAATGGCCGGCTGGTCCCGGCCGGTAGCCGGGCGAATTACCAGTTGGCCGTCTGTCACTGGGGCCAAAATGATCTACACCTTTCAACTTTCCAGTTCATCAACGATTTTTTGCAAGAATGCAATAAACTCTTTAACCGAACTCTCACAGGAGGACCAAACCTGATTTATATCAAGTACCATGTGGTCCATTTTTCTCCACCGTAGTTCTTTAGCGTAGGCGTGGCGGAACAGATGTCTGAACGCTTTGTACTCGTTCAATACTTCGTGCATTTCCAAGGAAATAATGGCGGGCCGTATACCCGGTGTTTTTCGTGAAGCCACATAAAGCAGCTCACTATGCCAGTCGCCTGATCCGGGTAAACACCCATCCACCGTTTTAACAATCCGGGCCAAAATATCTTCTATGCCAGCGTAGAAATGGTGTAGGTAACCAGCAACGGCCATCAATCTTTCCTCTGAAATCTTGCCGGAAGTACCGTCAATTTCCTGCCCGAGAGAATAGATTTTGCTCGCAATACTGTCTACGGAAACCATCTTATCATCCAGGTCACCGATCAATCCCAGGTAAGCATTGATTTTTTCCCTGCTCAAAAACAACCACCCCCCGCTCTCTTACCTTATTCTTTAAAGATAGTGGCGCTTCCTCCATAAGCACCAGATCCAGCCGGAAGGGGCGGGCAATTTCTTCGGCAATTGTGAAAGCCTTCAGGTGGTATATATCATCCAGCCCTTCCACGGCAATATCTATATCCGAAAGAGAATGGAAATGTCCGTCTACCAGCGAACCAAACAAATACATTCTACGTATTGAGAAAATGCGTGGTAACTCCCCGGCCAGAAGTTCAACCTTTTCTCCTGCCAGTAGTTTTCTTTTGGCAAGATACCTTTCTTCCACCCTAACCAGTCTCTTGTGCCCCGTCAGGTATTCATCGAAAGAAGAGCGACCGTCCCGGTCCGGCATCAATCCCCACCATCCTCTGGATTACGCAATCTCATCCATAGTTTACACTGGGCAGGGGAACCTGGCAAGTGCTGGGGGGATTGCTCCGGCATGAGGTTCAACGGGTTGGGGCCGTGCACGACACAAGCCAAGGGCTGGCCGGACAAGAGGGAAAGCAGGTCCGACATCTTGTTTGACGTTCATCCTCATCCCTCCATTATGGCAAAACGCACCTTGCTGCCGGCCAGCAGGAGGTTTTCCTGTCGGCGCCGCTCCATTAGGCGCCGGCTTTCTCCGCCCACGACAGGCAGAATCTCCTCGCTTTCCGGCAAAGCGGCGGCCAGCGCCGCATCAAGCACAGCGACGCACATCGCCCGGACCCCATCCTCCTCCAGGGCGAAGCCGTATCCGGCCACGCCGTTGATGGTGACGGTAGCCCTGGTAATGAGTACCTCGCCCAGGCAAAAAGGCGTGTCCCTTACGCTGTCCCTAGCGTGCATCATTACCAGGCCGGTAGCGGGTGGTTCCACTACCACAACCTCATGTTCGGTGGCGATTGCATCAGCCAGCCTTTCCCAGAGGGCCAGGTTCCCCTCGGCCATTACTTCCCGGATTTCCACTCGCAGTCCACCCCTGCCTTCCTTTTTGTTTAGGATAAAGGGCGGCTAATCCTCGTCTTTTTAAAGGCGGGATACAGCCGCCACCTGCCATGTATGGTTAACTTTTCCTTGGTGGCACTTGCCTTTTTACCTATTTTGTGTTATCATGTGCTTGTGAAACAAGATCATTGGGTACCGGCAAGAGGGTGTGTCTACAACGTCTATTACCACCTGGTTTGGTCAACC
>Ga0307376_10004557_pt1 | contig 12666 bp, 3 predicted proteins | sample TR2MG_FD_202536 | JGI IMG/M metagenome (GOLD analysis project Ga0307376, IMG submission 202536) | Soil microbial communities from Risofladan, Vaasa, Finland - TR-2 | ecosystem: Environmental > Terrestrial > Soil > Coastal area > Acid sulfate soil | place: Finland: Risofladan, Vaasa | collected... | reverse complement strand
AAGTTAAAGCATGGTTAAAACGACAACTTATAGAAAAATTAGATAGAAAAATAGGAGTAGCCCAAACAAGTGCAGTGGGCTACAGGCCATCAAGTGGCGGTGGCGGTGACAATAAGCTTGAAACTGCTGCTAAAAACTTTGCAAAAAATATGTATACTTTTTATCATAGTACTGACCCTGCAGAAGTTAAAACTGCAAGTAACTATTTAGTATCACAAGGAGCAAGAGATGAAGATGGTAATTTAATTCAACCTTCTTTAGGTAAAAATCAATATGGTTCATATACGGCAAAACAAAACCTTCCCGGTACTAGTGGATTAAAACAAGCAGAAGCTTTGGTTGGGGTATTAGGTCAGGATCCTGCTTATTCAGAAATAATTATGAAATACTACCTTAATTTAGGTGGTGACAAAGATATTTCAACAATAAGAACTAAATCGGGAGGACAAACAAAAAAAGCTAATGCTGCAAATAGTGGTGGAAAAGGTTCAACAGCTAAAGCAGGTATAAACTAAAGGTTATGAATGACGAATATTTAAAAAAATTATACGCTTACATTGGCGCTCAAGACTCAGAGTATCATAAAAGAAATACTTATGATGATTTTAAAAGTAAAATGGGCGGTGAAGACTATTCAACTAAAGTTCATGGCTACATTAAAGGTATAGACTCTGAGTTTCGTTCTTTAGAAGACTTTAATTCTATAATTAAAAAAAAAAGTTCAAATGGGGGTTCAATTTGGGGTGGTGGTTCATCGGTATCTCCGAAAACTGACTATTCTAAATACAAAAAAGTAGGAGACAAATATTATAGTGGGAATGGTGAATTTTTTGATAACTATCCCGGAAAAGAAGGTAAAGGTTATAGATTTAATGATAACCAATGGTATGAGTATAGCTCAACTATTTTAGGTGATAAAGAACAGATAGAAAAATTAGATAACCCAATAAAAGACCCAAGAAGAGTATTAGCACTTAATAAGCAATTCAATAAAACTGCAGGAACTGAAAAAGGAGTTTTTATTGGATATCCGGGCAAAGAACAAAATGAATATAAAATTAATAATGATGGCACTTGGCAGAGAAGAACTCCTGAAAATAAAACGTGGGTAACTGTTACAAATGAAAATTCTATATCAGCTCTTAACAATCAATTTGGTCAGAGTGCTAAAAAAATAGAGCCTGAAAAGATATCTAAAATCAAAGAAGATAATCTATATCAATCAAATTTTTATGCTAATCTTAAATCAATTAATGCACAATTAATTGGAGGCGAAGAAGAAGAAGCTGTTGATGTATTAAGAAGAAAATTCCCTTTATTTACATTTAACGAAATTAATGCAGGAGACAAAATAGAGATAACATCTCCAAAAGGAAACAAAGAACAGTTTACTCTTGATAATTGGACTTGGGATAAAGATAAAAAAATATCCGAAGAAATGATTGGTTGGATGGAAGGTAATAATCTTTCCCCTTCTGAGAAAAAACAATATGCCAATGTAAGAAGAGCAAATGCTGAAGAGGCTTCTTTTAAATATCCAAATATTGGTGATACAGCAGCAATGAAAGCAATGCAGGAAGATATGTCGCTTAATTTAAAAAAAGCAATTAATCCTAATGACGTTACTGCACCTTCTTTAGAATTAACACAATATAAATTAGAAAAAGAAAAGGCTAATAAAAAGGCAAAAGAATTAAGAGCAGATTGGATGCCTATCAAATCTCAAAAATTAAATGATATTGTCAATAAATACTCAGAATATACAAGCTATAAAGGCAATGTTTCGGAGTATGAAAAAACAAGGGCACAAGCAGCTTTAGGAGCATTAGCAAGTGATAAAGTAGAAATTGGTAATGTAAATAAATACCAAGATGATATTAAGTATAATATTGATTCGTATAAAAGTAAATTAAATGATACATCATTTTTTAATAATCTTCAGAATAAATACGATAACGGAGAAATAACAGAAGACCAATATAATTTAGATTATACCAATCGGCAGAAAGAATTAATAGACCAAGAAAGAGAGATACAAAACCAAATAAAAATATCAGACGGATTAATAAAAAATGTCAATAAATCAGTTGGTGAGAATTATCTTATTCAAGAAACAAAAGGTAGCATTGGTGGTGGATTAGTATTAGGTGCTATAAAAGGGGTGTTATCTCCTGTTAGATTACTTGCAGGTTCTACAGGAAGAGATATGAGTGCCGCAAAATATCACGAAGCAGTTAAAGAAGCTATAAGTCCATTATGGGATTTTGATACAAGCCTAGAATATTTACGTTCTGAAGAAAGAAGCGATTTAACTAAAGCTGCATTTTCAGTTACAGAATCATTAGGAGCAATGGCCCCAATGGCTCTTTCAGGTGGTGCTACTTTATTAGGAACAGGACTATTAGCAAGAGGGGCAATGACTGCTACTGCATTTTATCCTATGTCTTATTATGAGATGAAAGATGAGTTAGAAGAGATTGACATTCCTGAAAGCGATAAAGTAGCAATGGCATCTATATATGGTGTAGTATCTTCAGCTCTTGAATCAATTGGTATGGAGTATGCGTTAGGTAAAATTGATACTGCAATAGGCTCATCAATTAAACGTAATATTTTAAAAAGAGTATTAGGAAAATCATTATCTAAAGATGCTCCAAAAGAAGCAATTGATGCACTTGTAAGAAACGAAACCAAATCATATATTGCAAGTTTAGGTCTTGGTACATTAGGAGCAATGAGTGTCGAGGGCGTTACTGAGTCACTTCAAAGTTTAACAGGTGCGGGTATTAAAGAAATATATGATACAGCAAAAGATACTGAATTTTTTAGTAACGAAGGCTTTGGAGATATAGTCAAAGGAGCTCTTTATGAAGGATATCTTGGTGCTTTAGGCGGAGGTATGGTTCATAGTATATATATAGCAAAAGATGCATATAAACGCAACAATGTTTTAAAAAGCAAAGAGCTAAATAATCTTTTGATGGCTGCTAAGACAAGTGGTATGAGTGAGGCGCTTATGTCTAATCTAAAGGCAGATATGCTTAGTAATAGAATCACAAAAGAACAAGCGGAAGAGATTTCAAATAACTTTGAAATAGTTCGTGGTATGATGAATCAAATGCCTGAAAACTTAACAGTTGAAGGGCAATCTGCATCATTGAGTTTATTATTAGAAAAAAATGAGCTTAACAAACAAATTGAAGGGAAAGACCCTAATCTTGTAAAGCGACAAGCAGCAAGAGTCAATGAGATTAATGAACGTCTTCAAGAAATAGGAGAAAAAAACACAGTAGAAAATGCCATTCAAGAGCAAGCAGCAGGTCAAGTACCTGTACAGCCAACAACCACAGTTGGCGAAGAAGTGGTCCAAGGAGAACCCACAACAGAACCTCAAGGCCTTACCGAAGAAAGTAAAGCCGAAGAAATAAATCCATTAAAAGATGTAGAGAGTACGGTCAAAGCGTTGGAATTGGAAGACAAGTCAGATAATGAATTACAAGGACTATATGAAAGCCTTTCTGCTTCTAACAACGAAGATGTTCGTGTATTATCTAATATGGTTGAAAATGTACAAGAAAAAAAGGAAAGATTTTCTATACTCAATTCTCCATTAAGCAAAATTTCTGATGTAATAGATAATATATTTAATAAAGCAGAATATTTTTTAGAAAAAAAAGAAGCTAGAGAAGCAAAACAAATTGCAAAAAAATATAGCGGTAATGTTTCTCCGCAAGACGCTAAAAAAGATTTTAAAGATGCATTTTTTGGAAGACCTGAAAGTTGGATAGCAGATACTTTAAAAATGAGAGAATCTGTTAGGGTTTATACAGAAAATGGTGGTACATTTAAAGACTTATTGAGTTCAGTTCAAAAAGAATTTGAATCAGATGGGTTTACAGAACAAGAAGCTGCAGATGTTATTAAAAATAAGATTGAAGCTTTAACTAAAAAAGATTTTAGGCAACAACAACTTTCAGAAGCCTACCACAAAGCAAAAAAAGATGGTAGCAACCCTGAATTAGTAAAAGCAGTAGAGGAACTGTTAATGCCAACTACTCAAGAAGTAGCACCACAAACCTTATTAGAAGAATTTCAGTTACTTGCAGGAGAACAGGATAAAGCTCCTAAAGCTAAAAGGGGAAAAGGTAAAACAACTAGAGTGCCTAAAGAACCTAAAGTTGAAACTCCTGTGGTTAAAGCAGAAGCACCAAAAACACAAGATGAGCTACCTAAGATGCGTTGGGATGATATTGAAGAGTATGACGATGCTGTTATTAGGGCAATGAAAGAAATTCAATATAGAAAATTAAATCCATTGCGTGACCTTGGAAAAAGAACAACTGTAGCACAGAAAGAAGAGATAAAAACTATTGAAGCAAAAATCGCAACTGCCGAGAAAATCTTAGGTAGAAGAGCGAATAAAATAAAAAAGGAAGCTCAGAGAGTTGAGAAAGAAGGTAAAGGAGCTACAGTAAGAGCAGTAGATAATAACGGAACAGAAGCCGAGTATAGTGTAGTGGTTTCTAAAGACGGAGCTACAGCAAAAGTTCAACTTAAAAAGATAGGAACTTTAACTCCAAAAAGAGCAAGTGTTGAAGCTAATCTAACAATAGAAACTGACGAGAAAAGAGGAAGATTTGTTATAACTAAAAACAAAACAAAAGTATATATTGATGAAGCTATAACTCCTGCTAAAGTTGAAACTACTAAGGCTAAGGTAATTCCTGCAACAACATCTGTAAAAGCATTGTTTGAATCTAATCCTGAGTTAGCAAATGAAGTATATGAGGCATTAGGGATTAAAGACAATGTTGTTACAAAAACAAATAAAAAAATAGACTTTGATAAATTAGATAAAAAATGGAGTAATAAAATATTAACCATTCTAAAAGAAAAATATCCCGAAGTAAGTTTTGAGTTTACTGAAAATACCATACAGTTTATAGATGACCCTATGGTGTTTATGCAGTTATCAAACAAAATGTATACTGAATTTAAAAGGTTATTGACTAAGAAAAGACCTGATTTAGTAGATAGGGGTTTAATAGAAAAATCATTAGATGATATCAGTGCGTTTAGTGATGAATTTGGTACAAAAGAAAATAAGACCAAGTTAGAGAAGCTAGCACTTCATTGGATGTTAAATGGAGCGGTGATATTACCTGAAGATGGACCTAAAGTTGTAGAAGCAGAAAAAATTGCAAATAAAAAGAAATTAGATGCTTTTTCATATAGTAATCCAAATGAGATTATTGAGAAATTTGCAGAAGAATCTAAAAAAGAAAGAGTTGACCCTGATACATTATCTTCATTTACAAATAAAAAAGAAATAGGTGATGGCATTGTAATATATGATGTTGATAATAGCGACTTAGGGCAAGAGCAAGCAAGAATAGTATTAGATACACATTTTGGTGAAAAAAGTAATCCTTGGTGTTTATTATATAAAGATGCAGATGGCTCATTAACAAGAGCAAAAGAACATTGGTTTGGAACATATCCCGGGCCTAAAAAAATAGCATTTCAAAATGGCAAATTAATTGCTTTTTATGGTGGTGATTTATGGTGGGATAGATTAGATAATTCTAGTGATGGCATCCCTATTGTTAGAAAAATTAAAGATGATAGCTTAAAAAGAAAACAATTAATTGTTGTTGATTCTAAGGATGCCAATAAAATAATAGATTATGGCAATAAAACACTAGGCAATGAACAAAATGGAGAGTATAAAGAATGGGATAAAAATGATAATTTAATAACAGAGGCAAACTTTAAAAATGGTGAGCAAGATGGAAAGACAATAGAATACTATTCGAATGGGCAAATAGAAATGGAGTCAAACTTTAAAGATGGTTTGGCAAATGGTAAAACTATTTTGTACTATGATGATGGACAAATACAAATGGAGTCAAACTTTAAAAATGGTGAGCAAGACGGTAAAGAAATTCGTTATTATGAGAACGGACAAATAAATATTGAGTCAACTTATAAAGATAATAAGTTAGAGGGTGAGTTTATCCGATATTATATGAATGGACAACTAAAGTCTGAGCAAAACTATAAAAATGGTAAGTTAGATGGGAAGTGGATAATGTACCAAGATGCGGGTTATGAAAATGGTGAGTTACTTAAGTCTATAAAAATTTCTGAATCAAACTATAAAGATGGTGAGCAAAATGGCGAGTCAATAGAATACTATAGAAATGGGCAAATACTATCTGAGGAAAACTTTAAAGATGGTCTGAGAAATGGCAAGTCAATAGACTACTATGAGAACGGCCAACTATCATCTGAAAGAAACTTTAAAGATGGTTTGAGAGATGGTGAGGCGATAAGTTATTATGAGAACGGCCAACTAGAATCTAAAATAAACTTAAAAGATGGTTTTAAAAATGGCAAGTCAATACAATACTATAAGAATGGACAGATAAAATATGAAGCAAACTTTAAAGATGGTTTAAAATATGGCAAGTCAATAGACTACTATGAGAACGGACAGATATTCGAGTCTAACAACTCTAAAGATGGAAAGTTAGATGGTAAGTCTATAAGATACAATATTGATGGGTGGATAGAACTTGTAAAAAACTATAAAGATGGTGAATTCGACGGTAAGTTTATAAAATACAATAAGGATGGGAGAATAGAATCTGAATCAAACTATAAAGATGGTATTAGAGATGGAGATTGGAGAAACTTTCAAAGAAATAAAGAAGATGAAATTATAGGTCAGGCAAATACAGAAGCTATGACTGTTCTTGTGAATGCATTAAAACAAAAAAAGGACACTATACCACACGAATATGCTCATATATATATAGCAATGTTCAGAGATACTCCAATTGTTCAAGAAGGAATAAAAAGATTCGGTTCAGAGGAAAAATTAGTTCAAGCCATTGGAGAGCAAGTAGTACAGCAAAAAGGTGAAGCATATAATTGGTGGAAGAAATTTACAAATTTCATTCTTAAGATAATGTCCGACCAACAGGTTGTACAAGTTTTAACAGACTCATTTTTAGAGAGAGCAGATTTAACTACATATAACTATACTAAATACAGTAAAGCTCAGGTACAAAATTTATTTTCTGAGTACATAAAACAAAATCCTAGTGGCGATATAGATGGGTTTAGAGAATTTGTATTTGAAAAACAAACTAAGCCTGTAGTTAAAGCAGAAGCTAAAGCACCTGTAAAGGAAGAAGCTAAAACACCTGTTAAGGAAGAAGTAAAAGCAGAGCCTGTGGCTGAAGAAGTAAAAGCACCTGTGGCTGAAGAAGTAAAAGCACCTGCACCTGCAAAAGAATCAACAGATGATTTGATGGGTGCTATTAATTCTATTAAAGAAGATATTGAAGTCACAACTAAAGAAATAGAAGACGTAAGAGCAGAAGCTAGAGAGAAGATTAATAAAATTCGTGAAGAAATTATTGATTTAAAAGAATCGAAAGGAAAAGAAGGTACAATAATGGACCTTGAAGCAGATATAAAAGAAATAGAAGATATCCTTAAAGAGGATTTAGATGGATTAAAACTTGATTTAGATAGACATGTACAAGCATTAAAAGAAGAAGTTAAAAAGCTTGAAGACTTAGACGCTAAAAATCCTGAAAATAAAAAGACACTATTAAGTTATTTAGATGCTGCAATTAAAACTCTTAATGGTTTAAATAAATTATCATATGTAAAACTTGATTTAGGAGTTACAGTAGGAACACTAAAACTTATTTTAAAAGGAATCCGTGCAGGAGTTATTGCAGGGAATACTATAAATGCTTCTATTAGAGCAATGGCAAAGGAATATAGAATTAAGCATAAAAATAAAAAAATAACTATTGCTGAGTTTACTAAAGAAATAGAAGAATATTTAAGGAACACATTTGTTGACCAAAAGACAAATGAACAGGATATTCAAGAGGCTCGAGATAAATTTGTTGAGATTAGAGAAGCTGTAAGAAAAGCAAAACTTGCAGTAAAGACAGAGTCTAAAGCTTTAAGGGCAAATGCTGAAAATGCAATTCGTGAAATGCTAAAAGGTAAAGTCAAAAATTTAACTGCCGTACAGATGAAATCAATCATGCTACGCCTTGCAAGGTTTAACGTGTTTAGCCAAACACAATACGATAAGTTTATAGACTACGTTGATAAAGTTATTGGTATTGCAGACTATGATGCCAAAGTAAATGAGGCAAATAAAAATAGGAAGAATGCTAAGAAAAATACAATAGGAGATAAACCAAAACTTGGTGACATCACACCCGATTTGTTTCGTTCACTATCAATAATGTTAAACATAGATGCAAAGCTAATACCAAGTGATGTATTTGAGTCTTATTATAAGATAGTTGATATGCTATCTAAGAGAGATACAGTATTACAATTGGAGCAAAGAAGTTTTTTAAATGAAAATGTAGACAAAATTATTGCAAGTATTGAGCTGAACGATGAGAAAATATCTGACTTAAAAGAGCTGTATGACAACTTTGAAAAAGTTAAAGAAGATGGCAAGGTAGACTACTCAGGAACATTAGCTAAAATGTTAAAGGATGATGTTATCAATCAGGATGAGTATGAGTTAATGAAAACTTTTAAATCAAAAATAGTAGAAGCAAAGATTAAGGATAAAATGACTGAGCAAGAAATTGCTGATGAGAAAGCAGAGTTAATTGATGAAGTAAATAATACCACAATAACATTAGATGAGATTGTTGGAGATGAGTTTAGATTAGAAAGAGAATTAGCTAAGAGATTACAAGTTCTTTTAAAACAAACAGATTTAAAAAACTTAAACAATAAGGACTTAAAAAAATTACTTATAATTATTGACAACATAAATAATGGTTTCGTATCCAATGCTACACAGCTGATGGTAGAGAAGTTAAATTCGACTAAAAAAAGTATTCCATTAGCAACTTCTGTTCACGCAAAAATAACATCTCTTTACAATAAAATGAATCGTTTTATTTCAAAGACATTTTCTAGAGATGAATTTGGAATCGCTGTAGCACCACTCAATCTTATAGACGAGCAATTCGGTGATTTTCAAACAAAAAATATTTACAATTCTGTTTTTAAAGATTCAGCAAAAGCTCAGCAAGCATTTGAAGCTGAAATATCAAAAATTCGTGCCGAATTAACAGAGATAGAAAAAAGTTTAGATAAATTCTTTGATAAAGACCACAACAAAAAAGTAGCATCAAAAATTAAAATGATGATATATATGTTGCAAATTGAAAAAAATTCAAATCCAAATAGCAATAAAGTACATAATGCAATTGATATTTTAGATGCAACAATTAAATTTTCAAAAGAAAATAGCAAGAAAAGTAAAAACAGCAAGGCTGACCTTAAGGTCTTAGAGTCTATACGCGAAAACTTTGTTAAGGATGAGCAAATAGATATGGATGAACTATTTAATTCTTTTGGTGCTCAGGAAAAAAATGCATTAAAAAAACTTCAGGAGATAAACAATAGTATGACTAAAAAAGCTGCTTATACTGCAACTGTTATAAATGGCAATAAAATAACAACTTTTGATAATTATATTTTTCATAATACAATTAGCGCATCTGATGATATGTCTGTAGACGCTTTAGTTAATAACATAAGTGACAATATGCAGCCAACTACTAAATCTAAAAATTTAGAAGAAAGAGGCGATAAGGCACTCGCTATGAACTTAAATCCTTTTCTTGCAGTAACTGTAAGTTCAAGGTCTGTACTTCTTAATTACCATTTAACAGAGCCAATAAGGACGGCAAGAAAAACATTAATAGATACCATTAAATTATTAGACGCAGAGAAGGCAAATGGTGAAAAGAACAAAATGACTTCAGAAGAAAGAAAGGATTTTGAAGCAGCTACTAAAGAACAATATGATATCCTTAATGCTATAAAAGATGCATATGAAACAGCGACAAAGGATTTACTTACATCAAATTTTACAGAGTCAAAACAATTAATTGATTGGCTTTCAAGACAGGGATATAGGGCTGTACTTGCAAGTGCACCAAGAGCAGTTGCTGAACTTACGTCAAATGCTTTGTTTGTTCTTTCTGCTTTCCCTAAAGAAATAACCATTGGATTTAATGATACTTTTTCTCTTTCAAATTCAAGTGATGCAAAGAATATATTGGAATCTTTAGGTAGTTCTTTAATATCAAGACTTTATTCGGAAGATAGTCTTAGTAGCGTTTGGTTAGATACTAGCGCTTTTGCTAATAGAATTAGTAGGGATGGAAAGATGAAGCCTAAGATGGTAAATGGAGTTTTTAAATTTCATGATAAATATACAGGGCGTTGGGTTGACGCTGTATCTTTTATGGCAGATAATTTAATCGCTAAACCCGACCAAGCTATAATGAGACCGCTTTGGTTTGGTTCTTTTGTTAATTCTTTTAAAAATAAAACAGGTGTTGAACCTGATTTTAACAAAATAAAAGAGAATGATGAAGCGTATATGGATGAATATAGGGATGCTTTAGAAGAAGCAAGAGATGTTGCTGACAATAATGCAGACCTTACGGGTGGTAATATGAATCCTTATATGAGCAGCTTACAGAATGTAATAAGAAAGGAAGATAGTTTTCCTAAAGTATGGTTGAAGACATTCCAAAAGTATATGAATAAATTTACTGTTAAAGAGTATTATACTGCAAGAAAGGGTGTTCGTGCATTGGTTGGTGATGGTGACATTACTCAAAAACAAGGTGCTTTAATTTTAACAGGGGTTGCATTGAGAATGACAATATATACAACAGTTACAAGATTACTTTCAGATTTGATAATGTACTCATTTGGCTTTGGTGATGATGATGGCGAGGAGGATGATGATTACAACGCAAAACACATTGGTCGAAAATTATATCAAGGATTTACATCGATGTTAACAACTTTAATTCTAGGAAGAAGATTTGGAAATGTTGTTAGAATGGCGGAGAATTATTTTATAGAATGGGCAAATGAAACATATGGTGAAGATATAGGTCTTAGAAATGGTGAGTATGACCCTTATGAAGATGCTGTGCAATTCAATCAACTACAAGACGGCAAGATTGATAAGACTACAGACCTTGTTAAAGTTGTAGCAGGACCGTATGCTCCTGTAATTGGGACTTTAGATTTACTAAAGAAAAAAGCTATGGAGTTGCGTGCTCCTGAAGCAAAAACGGAAAGAGCAAGAATAACAAGAGCAAAAGAATGGAGTAGACTTGGATTGGAGACGACAGGATTTTTAGGAATTATGCCTTTATACAAAGATGTCAGAAAGGTTTTTATGGGATACACATATAAAGAATTAAAAGAAGAAACAAAAAAAGAAGCTGAAAATAAAGAAGTCAGAGATAAAAAAACTGCTTTAGAAAATAGCCAAAAAACAAGTATCTTAAAACAGATGATGAATAGTGGAGCATATACAAGGGAAGGAATAAAGAAGGAGTTACGAAAAATAAAAGACCCTGAATATAGAAAGGCAGAGAGAAAAATAGAAGAAGATATGCTTAAATCTATATTAGATAAAACTAAATATAGTAGTAGAACAGACTTTGAGAAAAGAGAGAAAGAAAATGCAAAAAATGCATTTAAACTATATGATAAAAAAAGAGATGAGTCTTTGAAAATAAACAGGGAGTTAACAAATAGAATGGATGCCCTTGAATATGGTGAACAATATGCTCCTAGAAAGAAAAGCAGAAAAAGCTCTCGAAGTTCTTATACAGGAAATAGTGGATATACAGGAAATAGTTACACAAACTAAAACCTAACGTACTTTAAACATTTTTGTTTTTCGTAGTAAGCCATAATCTCCATATCATTGGTGGACTTTGCTCGTGGAGTTCTACCACTAAATTTTATTTGACCTACTAACTCATTCAACTTGGCGTAAATTATGCCATCTTCACAAGCCCATATAAGAACAGGGTTTAGTCTTTTATCAGATAGCTTAATAAGTTTTCTTACAGCAATTGGAAGTGGGTAAGCATTTGCTATTGTCTTTATCCTACCCTTTACTTCTGCGTAAGCTATTAGATTCTTGTCTTTATCAAAGACCTTATAGTCAATGTCAAATTGGTCTAACTTTTGAAACGAGCCACCAAATATGTCTACAAATTTTTTAATGGCAACCTCTTCTCTTCTTAAATCTTCTTCTACTTCAAAAATCATCATACTCTATTGATTTGAAAATTAATCTTAATTCTGTCATTAATACTCTTATTTCTGCCTTCGCGTCTTCATAATCTCTATCGGAAAGCGTTTCAAATAAAACAACTAAAGAGTCCTGTTGAATACCAATTAGGTATGCAATACGATTGACTCTTGCTTCTTCTATTTTTCTTTGCTCATCCATTAGATACCATTAAACATCTCGTTTATTTTTCTTTCTATAAACTCTTCTTTTCCAACATGAGTTCTTTCGGCAACTAAGTTAATTATTTTTTTAATTCTATTGTACTTTTTTTGAACTTTTATTATTTCTTTTCTTTCAGAGGTAAGTTGATTAACTAAAGAATTTAACTCAGATATTTTATTTTTCATTTCATCATATTTTATTTCAGGTGAAACGACATCTAAATTATTTATATAATATTCCTTACATTCAAGGTATTTACCTTCAATATCTGAGTATTGTTTTATTAAAATAGACGCTTGATTAACATAATACATTATTGT
>Ga0307376_10004555_pt1 | contig 12668 bp, 34 predicted proteins | sample TR2MG_FD_202536 | JGI IMG/M metagenome (GOLD analysis project Ga0307376, IMG submission 202536) | Soil microbial communities from Risofladan, Vaasa, Finland - TR-2 | ecosystem: Environmental > Terrestrial > Soil > Coastal area > Acid sulfate soil | place: Finland: Risofladan, Vaasa | collected... | reverse complement strand
TCCTCGTCCTCCTCGTCCGACTCCTCCGCTGTCAGGGCATCGTTGCTCAGATTCTTCGTCCAGGTATCGCTCCGCTTGTCTTTCCAGTCGGATGCTTGTGGACTTCCCCACCCACCAGAGTCTTTGCCGGATATGCGGCGCACCGAGGCCCGCAGCGCACATATCGGCACCCCCGACAGCATATCCCATCGCCTCCAGGTCAGCTCGTACTCCTGAGAGCCATTCTCGCCCAGCCGCAGATGCAACTTGCTCTCCAAAGACAACTGGAGGTCTGGAGTGTGCAATAAGCCATCGGAAAGCTGGCCAGAGGTGGCGGGTATCATCAAGTCCTTCGCCTTTTCCAGCGACGCTGAATGGCTGACAAGGGCAGCTTCCACTCCAGACGGGTCTGTCATCTGGCCATCCAGCCAGCCTAAGTGCGTAAGGCCAGCCGCCGATGCCTGCGAAAAAGTGGCATTGCGTAAATCCTTTAAGGTCTTCCGGTTTGACATGAGAAATACTCCTTTCATCCACCTCTCCGGGCGGTATAAATCCATCCACAATCAATTCACGAATCCACGCTGCCGCTCGTGGGTCGTACTCGTTGTAATATGCTTTTACCACTTACTCGTCTCCCTTGTATCCAAGAATCCCATACACGAACACAGGCATCCTCCTGAGTCGTGCCTGCTCAATCATATTCTTTGTACCCTTGCCGACTCCGTGCCACAACGCCAGGAGTCCGTCAGCGTATTTTGCCATCTGGGTGTTGCGTATCGGACCCGCCGATTTACCCCACCGGTCCCAGTCAGCCGGGAACACCTTCGGCTCTTGCTTCAGGACTTCTCTGGACCACCGCTCACCCATTGAATCCACGCCACGTGCATGTCCGGACACTACCTCAGTAATGTCAAATGGGCAAGCAGCAACCGCTTTGAGTAATGCGTCGTAATCCTCAAAATCCCTTGGTCCTGCAATGATTACCTTCACCGGCTCCTTCTCGCTTCCAACAGTTTCTTCTGTTCTGTAGCCTTCTCCGCAAACTCGTCACTCACGGGCTCTGTGATGTCATCATCCTGGTACTCAAGGATGTAGAGTTCCTCCTGACAGTTGGAGCAAATGCCGCCGCTTGTCCGTCCACCACAATCTTCACAGTAGCCCATCTCAAATCCTCACACTTCCCGCTCGACTGAATGCAATCCGAATCAGCCTCCATCGGTTCCTCCAAGTCAGAGAAATCACCTTACCAGTCTTGGGCGCCTTCTTGACTTCCTCGTCAATGACTTTACCAGCCTTCTTGAAAGCCTCGTCAACATGCTCGAAAGCCTTATCGACCTCTCGGAATGCTGCGTCTATCTGTTTGCCAACATCACTCATTTACCACCTATGCACTCGTCACAAAGATAGCTCTGCCATCCAAGGTCGTCCTGCCATCGGACTGTTCCGGTGTCCTTACACTTCGGACACTTGTATTTTGAATCAGCAAGCACATCTGAAGCCTCAGCAATGGCGAATATGAGTTCGTTGACGCTTAGTTCTGCCTTCCCGTTTGCGGAGAAGACAACCGTCCCGTCTTCTCGAATGACGAGCAACACCTGAGCATAATGCCCATACTGTTCTGAGCCACGACGCTTGCCGTCTGTCGTCTTGCGAATCTCGACACGAGGGTCGGCTCCCCTGATGAGTTTGGCCTTCCACTTGCGCTTATCGTCCTCGCTCATATTCGGAACGAAGGTGCCTGGGGGCGCCCCATCAGCCACGAATGTGTTGTTGTGTTCCTCAGTCGTCCTGACCTTCTTCGGCTTATCCCAGCACAAAAAGCTCATTTGGCAGCCACCTCCGCTTTCAACTTGGCTTCATTTTTCACATGAGTCGCCGCTGCCAGCTTCACATATTCAAGGGCAACTTCACGATACATCTGTCCCTCTTGAGGGTTCTCCTTGACCTTCTGGACGAGCCATCTGTCCGTTTCCCCGAAAGCCTCTCTGGTTGATTTCCCTTCTGTCACTAACTTCGCCATCATTTCAGCGACCTCTTGAAGAAGGACCTGCTTTTTCTCGGCATACGCCCGTTTTCTATCCGCCCTGCTCATCTTGCCTCCGCTGTTACTGGGTCCACCTCTGCATTCACAATCGTCCCCTTGACTGCCACAATACCTTTTCGTTTTGAGCCGTCCTTACGCATCGGATAGCTCCTGAAGTGCCATGTCCTCCAATGTGTCGAAGGCGAAGCGTGCTCACCCTTGAGTGCGTCAGGAACGCCAATGACACTCCCGTGAACATCACCGGAGAAACTCGACCTGTAACACCTGTCACCCTTCGGTGTCGGATACCCGAACCGCAATGACTCGTAACAAGCCTGCATATAGACAAGAAGATGCACGACCATTTTCGATATGACGAACTGCTGGTGCTTCTCCTCATCGGACATATCCAGGACACCAACAATGCCGAGGTTCTTGAATGAGCCTATGAAGGACTCGAAGTCACCTTCGGACTTCAGACACGCCTTCAGGAATGCGTTTGGTAATGCTACACGATAGGCGAATGGCATTGGTGTTCCCATCGCACCTTCTCCGTCGAAATAGCTGATGTGAACTCCAAGTTCGTCATCGTCGGTATTACCAGCATTCACGAGCCCAAGAGGATAGTTGAAATACTTCATTCCGAACTTCTTGATTTCCTCCCTGCGGTGTGCGGTATTGTCGATTGCCACGAGACATCCTTGCATTTCCACGCCGTCAATCTTGCAGTCCGGCCATGCTATTGAGAATATCCTTGGAACCCTTGACATATCAAAGTCGTCAAGGTTGACTTCCATCTTCGCTCTCCACAGCATTTCGAGAAGGGCTGGGGTCTCCGGGAACACCATCCGACAGCCGTCGTTCACATAGGACTCCTCGTCGGCGATGATGCTTGCGTCCATCGTCTGGAGCATATTCGGACCGCTGAGCATCTGCCTGATGACATAGCCCATGTAGCCGTTCCTGTCGGCTTTCCATACTTTCTTCGGAACATCAACAGCGAGCAACCTCGCTATCCTGTCCCGCATCATATTGTATGGTCTGTATCCCATCAGCGTTTCACCATCACAAAGAGCCTGTCATGTATCGCCGGCCATTGCGGAATCCGAACCGTTCCAGCCTCTGTAAACTCATCACTCAGCAAGTCACGAAACTGGTCATCAGCCGTGCATCCGTGCCACTCACCGATATAGAACAGCGTCCGTCCACTCTGAATCTCCTTCGCCATCTCGAAAGCCCACTGCATCGAATACGACGGCCACGACACAAACACATTGCGTTCAGGATACTTCCTGACAGCATCCTGAGCCGAGATTCGTTCCACATCCTCGCCCACAGTAATCTGGTAATTGCCGTGCTGCCCCTCACCAATATCCGTGCAAACCACATCTGCCCCCGCTTGCCGCAAAAGCCTCGACCAGTATCCCGACCCAGCCCCGACCTCCAGAATCGGCGAGCCCTTCGTAATCACCTCGACCACCTCAGAGCACGGAATCGAGAACCCGAACTTCTTGATAGCGTCTTCTCTCCACAAATAGTTCACCCCGACAGAATAGGAACGGAAGTCACCCGACCTCATAGGGTCGCACTTCACCAAAACGGCATCCACCTCCTCGAACGGCGCCACCCGCTCGAAGAAAGGAAGCACCGGGTTCTCCATCCCCGCAACCAACTCTCCAAGTCTGTCCATATCCTACTATTGCAAAGCTCATCCGTAAATCCGGTGTCAGTCAGTCTTGTCTTCCTTCGGAAGCGTTATCGGTCCCTCTCCAATCCTCCAACCATCCGGTTCCTTAGCCGGGTCAAGGGCTTTGGGCAATTGAACTGTCCTGGCATCTACCTCGATGCCGTCCGGTCCGTGAACCACCTTGATTGCGGTCGCACGGCTTGGCGGGTCGGTAATCTGACCAGCCAGACCATCGAACATCTCGTAGAGCTTGTCCGGGTCCTCGTAGAGCTGTACGTTGACCTTCCCGTCAGCATCCTCCATCAAGAAAACTCCAATCCTGTCCCTCATGTTCTTTCCTCCCAAATCATCAAATTGTCGGCATATTCAGGCGCCATTGTGTTCACAGCGTATCTCTCGAACTCCTGTCTCATCGAATGCAGAGTCTTATCCACGACCGCCCTGCCCTGTCTGGGTGCAGGCATTGACACGATACGCTCCACCTGGACATTCCCCTTCCCAAACGGCATATCTACCAGAAGCAGAACCTTCATCATCGACATTGGCTCAAATGACACAGCCACAGCCGCAGACAAGTGCCGACGCTCAACTCCTGCTGCCTTCTCCAAACACTCAGGCCACCAGTCCACAGGTACCTTGTTGATGCTCGCAGCGTATTTGCGAGCTTCACCAAATCCAGGTTCCATCAAATCCTCAATCCTTTTGCCAGCCGTTGCGGTCATAAAGGTCACGTATTTTTCTCATCGAATCGTCCACGAGTTTCCTGTTCCCACCTTCATCATACACTCCGTTGCCGAGGTTCTTTAGAAGAAATCCTGCACCATCACCTTCAGTCCATGTATCTGTCGGTGCCTCCACGACCACACGAGGGATTCCCCGGCGCCTCAGGTTCCAGGAAAACAGATGGTCATCCAGCACGAATGGTCCATCCTTCAGCAACTCCTCAGCATCTTCGAGCATGGTCTTGTCCAGAACAGGAGCGGGATATGCCACCGCCCGGTAGCCGCCCAGAACATCCACAACAACACTCCCGATACCCTGCTTGCGTAATTGCTCCCCATGGATATACTGCTTGTCCTTCACGCCAACCAAGCCCAGAGCCGAACCAGGGAACTTGTCTGACTCGGCAGCAGAGGCGAGAGTCTCGATGACTTTTGGTCCGTAGACCACATCGTCATCCAGGGTCACCACGAGAGTATCAGCGGCTGGGAACATACCGAGAACGGGCAGGAGCTTGGTGGCAGGACCCCAATCCTCAACACCCCTCATCACAAACGGATAATTGAACAATCCAGGGATAGACCAATTGGAGGTGGCCAACCATTCAGGAATATCGTAACCTCGATTTTCCTTCTTGCATATTTCCGGGAGCCACAGGACGAACATATCCGGTCTTCTGGTCTGAGCGTTTATCGAGTCCAGCATCGGTCGAATATGACTCAACCGACTTGGAATGGTCGTCATTGTGGCGAGTATCTTCACAGAAACCTTCCGATGCCCAGACTTATCGAACCCCAGTCACTCGGTCCATCCTGAATGGTGAACTCCTCCGAACGACGATTCAGAGAATACGAGAACTCGACCCCGTTACCCCAAAACAGATTTTTCCAGCCGACTGTCCAGCCGACTCTCGCCTCAGTCACGAACATCTCCAGGTCCTGAGATGGTCCTGTGTGGAAGAAACTCCCGCCAAGGGTCACATTGTGCATCACAGCCTTCAGAGAGCCAGAAGCGAACACATAGGCATAGAAATTGTCCTGAATGGCTGTAGGACGGATGACACCAACTCTCGATGCCGGCACATTCCATCCAGCTCTGGACTCCAAGCCCCCGAACACATTACAGAAGGCTGTACCGAGCGAGGTGCCATAGTTGGCTGACAGGTCCGCACCCAACCCTGGCTTCTCGCCCCATTGCCTCAACGGCTCCCAAGTCTGCCAAGCCGCATTGAGGACAAGCTCACCGGGAATCTGGTTGTCCCATCCCATCGGCTTCGGGCTTCCGATGAGTTCGTGAACGAAGGTCTGAAAGAACTCGGACTGGGACTTCGGTCCGGTGACTCCAATCATCAGGTCGATTCTGGAACAGGAATCCTTTTGCTCAATCCATCGGGAATACACGATAGCCGACATCCCAGCCCACGGTCTGTCCCAAGGTTGCGGGTCAGGGTCTTTGATATTCTCCGGCGTGTACATGAGGTTCCGAAAACCCCAGTCAACCCGGACGGCTCTGTTGCTCGTAACCTCCGGCGTACCAGTATAGAAGATGTCCAACCCCTGAGTGTATCTCCGGTCAGACTTGGATGCCGCAAAAGCGTCATTTTCCTCGACAATGCTTATGCCCGCTGTCACTACCTGAGGCACAAGAACAATCAGCACCAACCATTTCTTTATCCCCATCCCCGTCCCCTCCGATTGCCGGCTTCTTTGCCAGCTCTTTTTCAATAAACCTGTCTCTCAACTTCTGCGCCAATGATTCCATAGCACCCATTCTCACGACCTCGGCAGCCGTTGTGGGCTCATTAAACCAAGTCAGCTTGTTGACTTCCAAGCTCTTGATGAGCATAGTGCCGTCACCCTCAACAACATGAACCAGAATCAATGTGTCCTCAGGGAATGTCCTGTCCGGTTTCATCACGGACTTCAACCACGACATTATGCTCAACTCAGTAGCACCATTCTCGATGGTACCGTCCTCCTTGTAGGCCACAAGAGCAGGTGAACCCGATGGTCCTCGCACCACAAATCCGTTCGGCTTCTCCCAGGATTTGAGTTCTTCAATCATGACGCTCTTTTTGCCTCTCTTGACGACACCCACTCGCCTATCAACGCCAACCCGGCAATACCCAGCATCGCCATAATGGCACCGACCATAGTGGCCAGCAACAGCGGAGACAGTATCACCATCAAAACAACCTCACTTGTCTTGCTTGCCCTTCTCATCTTTCTCCTCATCCCGTGAAATCCCTGATGCCACCTTACTCAATGCCCAACCAAGGGTGTACAACACTATCGCAATTATCAGTAAGTCCCATCTCATCTCACACCATTATACCCCAGCAACCTACCCTTTTCGTGAAAACAGCCTCCAAAATGCACCGAAATGACGCTTTTTCGTGCCTTTTCGCTCATCTTTCACCGCCAGACACCCTTCAGGCGCCCAATCCTGGCAATCATCCACCGAAACCTCGTGTTCATCATCGCAATGGATGAGTTGAGCGTTCTTCCAACAGCCACGACCGCCCTCATTGATACACGGACCCTTGGGTACAGCCCAACTCATCAGCCTTCCCCGAAATCTACACAGTAGCCATCGCCGCTTCCATCTCGGTATCAGCGAACGCCAAGGCACCATCCAGAGTCCCGTCAGTCTTCTCAACAAGCTCCTTCAACTGCCGCTCTACATCCTCCGGGTTCCCAAACGGGAAACACGTGGCGTTGAACAGCAATGCCCCGTGTTGCTCATCCGAGAGCTTCGGGTAATACTTCTGAACCAAGTCAGCACATTTCTGACACATCTTATTCTCCTTACTCGTTTCCCCAGCCTTCCGGTAACACGACATTACTCGGTGCCCCGGTAAACATGGGAGCAATATCCTTCTCCCTGAGCCCAGCCAATCCACAACCAATCTTCGTGACCACAAAAGTCAAATGCTCATTCTTGCAGGCAAACCTCAGGAACCGATGCACCGCCACAGCAATCTCCCCCAGCGACAGGACCTCCAACTTCCGACCCTTCGTCGGAATACCATAACTTCGCCCAGAGAAGCCATCCCCAATGCCGTATCTGGCTCCGAACTTCTGGTGAGCCAGTTTTGCGGCGCCACGGCCGTGTCTGCCAGCCCGGTTCGACCCGAATACGAAAATATGGTCAGACGGCAAATCAGTTATCTTGTCCGGCGTGTGTTTCACTCGCCTGCCCTCCAGGACGCTCATCATAGACCTCCAGCGCCCCATCAGGACGTTCAAAGGTCATACTGAGGACTTTGACCCCGCCTCCGGGCTTGAGAGCCACCAGCGTCCTCACAGACTTCTCAGAACCTTCCTCAGCCAAGTCCACACCTGTCATCTTGCCCCAACCCTCTCATCAAAGACCAACAGGAACGGAATCTCTCTGGCAACGGTGAAACCTCGACACCGGTCTGCCACCGTCCCCTTCCCACCAAACAACTCAATCTCCTCCACATCCGAAAGCGTCGGTAACGGGATATGCTTCTTCCGATGCTTCGAGCATCTCCTCGCTGTCCCGTCTGCCACCCGAATGAAATCACAATCCCAGCAGCTCCGGTGTGCATCCGTGCTGAAAGGACCCATCCCCTCTCGTTTGACTCGTACCCAGTTCATCTTGCTTCATTATATCCAAACCAGACACAAAGTTTTGATTATTTTCGTCCTTTTCGTTCATCAGTTCCCTCGTCCACAATCTGGTAAGCGAACCCGTCTGACTCGCTCCACCCTCCGTTTGTGATAGAGAACTGGCACTTCGTACACCTGATGTAGGAGCCCTTGTCCTTCATATCGGCTCCGCACTTGGGGCACTTCCCATCGCGTATCCTTATAGCCTCGACTTCCCTCTTGCTCATCTCAATCCCTCCCTCTCATCTGTCACCACTAAACACCCCTCATCCCATGGCTCAGCCCTCGGCGTCCCATCGTTCCCCTTACTCGGTAACATACACGAAGTCATGATGTCCCGATTACCAGTGTCATGCTTCCACCCTGTACCCAAACAAACCTTCACCTTCAATCCACAATGCTTACAAAATCTATGATTATTTTCTTGCATTTCCGACACCTACTTGTTCATCCCATATGACCAAGGTCCCACCAAATGCCTTCTCGAAAGCACACTCATCCTTAGCTGCCCACTTTCCCGGCGTCACCAATGGATTACCCTCACTATCCCGCTTCACATCCGTATGAAACAACAACCGACAATCCCGCCCAGAACAATACCAGGTATCATTAAACGCCAAGTCGTAATACCCATCCGTACTCAAATACATATCCCGCCCGCAAATACACTTCATCTGGCTCCCACCTGTTCATCCCAAATCACCAGAACCTCCCCATCAGGAATCATCAGGAACATCACCTCCAACCTCGGCTCACAAGAACAAATCAAACTCAAATCCCTGAGAACACCATCCTTGAACTCCTTCACCCGAATGATGTCCCGCTCACATCCAGTACAAACACCTATCTGATACCACCTCATCTGGCCCCATCCCGCTCATCCACAATGAATAAACATCCCTCAGAAATCTCTACTGATTCACTACACCACGGCAATGATGCCATCTCAGGTCTCTCATTCGCTACCTGCCGTGTCTTACACTCCCGACAACAATACTCCGGTAACTGCCAACTCACATACGGCTGTCCACATACTCGGCATACCCAACCCTGCTCATTCATCTGGCCCCATCCCCACACGCCGCTAATCCACCACGGTCAAGTAAACACCTGCCCAGCCCTCCGCACCACCTGTATGCTATCACCACACAATCGTAAGGTATAACCACACACCCACACCCTACTCCAATGAGAAACCCAATTATCTGATTTTCCCAAAATCCAATTTCAAAAAAAATCTGCGGCGTGGGACTGGGGCCCATACCCCTGTTTCACCAAACCTGATTTCAATAGGTGTCCTATTTCTTTTACCCTCCTACCCCTAACCCTCCCTAACCCTCCACCCTACCCTCCGCACACCACACTCTCCGGTGCGTTTCCCCATTCGTCTACGAAAATCATTTGTTCCGAAATCCCCACAGACATCTTTGTCCATTTTCTCCGACATTTGTGTGGTACTTTCGGGTACTTTCGGCTTGTTTCGGCTCATACATCTGTCTTATGACTTGGCTCAGGGCTTGGACCCAGCCTTTTTCTAAATCGCACGGTTCAGCAAATCTGGTCTTGAATCTGGTCTATCCTTTTCTGTTACTGGTAGTTATGTCAATTTCGCACGGGGAGCGTGGGTTATTCCTTGGCGAGTATGTTTCTAATTTCCTGCACGGTATGGGCTATACGGGCGATAGTGCCGCCTTCTGTGGTGAATCGTTCACGGGCGGCGTCGATATGGGACTGGGTAAACTCCTCTGGGTATATGCGTATCAGGCAATCGTCCAGCAGGGTTTTGAGAGTAGGGAGCATAGCTCGGAGTTCATCTCGTTCTTTCTGTACTGTGGTGAGGTCATGTTCGATGGCTTTGGCTATGTCAATCTGGACTCCCATTACGTGGCACATCAGAATCGTTCCAGCGTCTGTTCTTGGTGTATTGCTCATTGTCCTTCCTTGGCTGGGTATTTTCTAACGAGTAGGTCACAGGGAGCTTCGAGGGAGCATCTACGGCATAGGATGTCATTGGTGTTATGGTCACCGAAGCAGGCCATAGGTTGACCTTTGAGGGATTTGAGTCCGTCACGGATAGCCTGGGCTTGTTCTGGGGTACAGGCGTCTACTCTATCCATGAGGGTTTTGGCTTTCTGTCTGGCTTGGGGGTCATTGAGTTCGTGCAGTTTCATTGTATCTCCTTTTTGTGTTGTGTTCAGTCATCTTCTGGGTCATCGTCTTCGTGTGGGTCATAGGTAGATTCGGCTTGGTAGAGGGCTGAGCTGATTTCTGTACGGGCTGAGCCTGGGGCGCCGAACAGGGGACCGTTCATTACGGCATCTGTGGCGGCTTGTACGCCGGCATCCCATGCCTTCTGGAGAAAGACCTTGTCTTGTCCTGCTACTCCATTCTTATCGCACCACTGGTCAAAAGTGTTCATTTATTTTCGTCCTTTTCTGTCGGTGTATCTAGGGCTTCATTCCACGGGTTGACCTCTGGTTTATTTGTGGCTGAGTAGAAGCCGTTATTACGGATGTCGGCGAACGACCATGACTCTGCTCCGTCTACGTGCAACTGGAAGTTGATTTCGCCTTTGGGCAATTCGGGGTGTCCGGTTTCTCTGAGTGCTATTTGGACCTTCTCTGCTATTTCTTGTTTCTGTCTCAATGAGAACATTGTCAATCTCCTTGTGTTGGGTTGAAAGTTGACCAATTTTCCTGGGTAGTTGATTTGAGTTTACGGGCGATGAAGGTCAGTTCGAGGAGGTTGATATTATCGGGGAAGTGGGATAGGCGTTCTTGGAGTATGGGGACAGCGTGGGCATTGAGGGTAGAGGCTTCGCCCCATTTGACGGGTTTGAGGTTACTCCAGTTCCAGCAGAGTTTGAGGTCAGAGTCTTTGGTTTGGTTGAAGTGGTGGAGTGGCAGGATATGGGTGATTTGCCAGGTTGTGCCGAAGTTCTCCCAGGTCATGGAGTCATTGAGCTGGTGAGCGATAAAGGCTTTGAGGAATGATTGTGTACAGCCGAACAGGGCTTTGTATTTATGGCAGGGAGCTGAGCCGGTCAGGTATCGTCTGAGGGCTATAGCCATTCGCTTCTTTGCTCGGTCCTGGTCCTTCTGATTCAGTTTTGTGTCATCCTGCACAATTTCCACGTGGAACACTCCTGTTTTGGTTGATGTGGGGTTTTTACATTCGTTGGATAGCGCAGAGGGTATTGGTACAGATGAGTTCTGGTTCGGGGTCTGCTCTGAATACGCCGCCGACTTCTTCTGGGGCATTGATAGGTTGTCCGCAGATGCAGCACGGTTTGAGGGGTTCCTTGATACCGAGGGCATTGAGGATGAAGGCAGCGGCTGACTTATCGAAGGTCATGGTGACAGTTTGTTCAGGCATGAAGTGCTCCTTGTGGTTTACCGGACAGTCGAGCGTGTTTGACGAGTTCATCTCGTTGGGCTCCCAGTTGGGCATACCGGGCTGAGCTGGCATGTCCTGCTTCCCTTAATTCCTTCATCTCCTGAAGAACAGCATTGTATCCCATCTTGCTGATTTTTTTCTTGGCTCTTGTCGTCATGGTGTCAGCATTTCTCCTTGATTATTTTCGTTGATTTTGGTGTTTCTGTTATTCCACCAGGGTGAAGGATTGTTCTCCGGTGGCTTGGCAGTTATTACAGAGGTATGAGTTGTCGTCTGTTTTTGTCACGTCCTCGGAGTCACAGGCTGGGCAATGGAGTGCGACCGGGGCATCCTCAAACAGGGCAATCCTTCGTCTGAGGACCTTCGCATACTCCACCATGATGTGATATTGGAGTGACAGCAGTATCTGGTCTTGAGCTGGCAATCCATCAAAGGTATCAGTCCCGATGAACGCTTCCAGATTGGTGATTTTTTCTTCGAGTTCCTGTTTCTCCTGTACTACTCGTTCCTGATATGGCTGCATTACATTCTCCTTATTTATTTTCGTCTGTTTTTGGCGTAGCTGAAGTTGTTACTGTTGCGGACACGGAAGGGATTGTGGTGGTATCGGTATTGCCATTTGGTCGGTCCTTGTAGAAGTACGAGGTAAAAACTGTGGAAATAATTCCGACTAATGCCGCACCGCCGATACTGAATTGTTCACCTTTCCAGATATGTGCGAGGGTGAGGAGCAGGAGGCAGACACCGGCCATGACGGTGAGTATCCATCGACCTGAGCAGATTTGGCCGAGGAACTTGCTTTTGACTTCTGAGCTTATGCCATTTCGTCCGAGGATGACGACCAGGGCGATAGCGAGGGACAGGGATGATACTACGAGGGCTGCGAGGCTCCAGATGATTCTGAGGGTCATGATGTCACTCCTTCGGGTTTTATTGATTGTATGACAATGACATTGGTTACAGACCACTGGTCGCAAACGCCATCTTCTACATAGAACTCGTTCGGGTCGTATCCATCGGGAACAGCATCCTTCCAGACCAAACCCAAACAGCCCTCATGTTCTTGAACGACAAGCAATGAACTCCTCGCTTCATCGGATAGCTGGTCGATAAATGTCAAGACACGAGTATCTCTGTCCTCATCCCATTGCACCAGGACGCCTTGATACAGCGAAAACCCACAACTCTCCTGATGGCGACGAGACGCCATATTCGGCAAGTCGGACAA
>Ga0307376_10004549_pt1 | contig 12674 bp, 8 predicted proteins | sample TR2MG_FD_202536 | JGI IMG/M metagenome (GOLD analysis project Ga0307376, IMG submission 202536) | Soil microbial communities from Risofladan, Vaasa, Finland - TR-2 | ecosystem: Environmental > Terrestrial > Soil > Coastal area > Acid sulfate soil | place: Finland: Risofladan, Vaasa | collected... | reverse complement strand
CGGCGCCGGCGGCGCGGGCGCACGGTGGTCGCCGGCTCCCCACCCGAGCGGTAGCGCGTCGGCGCGTCCGCCGCGACGGCGGTCGGTGCAGGCGCCGGGGCCGGCCCCGCAGGCGTCCCCGCGGCCGGCGACGGCTGTTCTGCCGGCGTAACGGGCCGCGGTACTGGAGCGACGGGGGTGGCCGGCGCGTTCTCGCCGCCGGAACCGCGCTGCCCGCGCCGTGCCGTGCGCAGCGCGACGGCGAACTCCACGGATGTCTGGTACCTGTTCGCGGGATCCTTGCTCAGCGCCCGCATGACGACGCCGGCCAGAGCCTCGGAGACTCCCGGGGCCAGCGTGCGCGGGTTCGGCGGAGCCGCGGAGACGTGCTGCATCGCCACGGCGACGTCGTGCTCCCCGCGGAACGGCACGCGGCCGGTCAGCATCTCATACAGCACCACACCGAGGCTGTAGAGGTCGGAGCGTTCGTCCGCCGGATGCCCCTGCGCCTGTTCGGGCGAGAGGTAGGAGGACGTGCCCATCATCGCGCCCGTGCGCGTCAGGGCCGACTCCCCCATGCGCGCGATCCCGAAGTCGGTGACGACCACGCGCCCGCCCTCGTCCAGCATCACGTTGTAGGAGGTGACGTCACGGTGCACGATGGCGCGCGCATGTGCCGCCCCGAGCGCGGAGAGGACGGCCAGTGCGATCGTGACCGCCTCGTCGGACGGTAGGGCGCCGTCGCGGCGCACGCGCTGCTTGAGGGACTCGCCACGGATGTATTCCATGGCGATGTAGGTGAAGCCGTCGGCTTCGCCGCGGTCGTACACGGCGACGATGCCGGAGTGGTTGAGGCTGGCCGCTGCCCGCGCCTCGATGCGAAAGCGCTCCAGGAACTCGTCGTCTGCGGCCAGACGCGCCTTGAGCACCTTCACGGCGACGAGCCGGCCCAGCCGCTCGTCCTCGGCCAGATACACGTCGGCCATCCCCCCGCTGCCGAGCAAGGAGACGATTCGGTACCGGCCCCCGAGGACGGTCGGGATCGGGTCGGCTTCTGGGTCGCGTTCGTGATCGTTCATCGGGTCCGTGGCGCGCTCGCGGGCAGGGTCGGACCGGCGGCCGCCGGCGCGCAAACGACGTGGAGACGCGCAAGCACGCCGTCCGGTGCGATGTCCCAGTCTACGGGACGGCGCTCCGGCTGTCGCCCGGGCGCCGTACTACCCACGTCGGCGACCAGCCGGTCTGGTGTTCCACCAGGAACTGGAGCGCCTCGAGCTCGTCCTTCTCGAACCAGGTCACATCGCGGATGCCGCAGGAGTCGATCTCCACGACGTGCTCGCAGCTGCAGTGACGGCGCATCGTGGCTGCCGAACATCTGGGGCAGGCCGCTCAGGCGGCGACGAGGACCATGGCCGGCAGGAGGCCGGAGAGGAGCCAGGTGCGCCGGCGCTTCTGGCTCTCGATCGCGAACAGCGTGCGACGTTCCACGGGACTCACGCGAGTCGTTCCCGTCCTCCACCCAGGCTCGCCATCGGGCTCCCGGCGGGCGCTTCATATTGCTTAACACTACGGTGGTGGTTTCAACTGTCGTGGCGGTGGTAATATACCGTTTGCGCGGCGGAGTCCCCCTCCACACACCCCTCCCCCGCGCAAGGTACCTCCAGGTACCTCCCCATGGCTCCTTTCACAGGCCCCTCTCCCCGAGGGGCTGCCCGGAAACGGGTGCACGAAGGCGACGCGCAAGCGTCGCCTTCGTGCGTACGGTGTCCGCGCTGGGATCCCTGGCCTCCGCGCGCTGGGCCTCGGCGGGCCGCGTGTCGCGCACCAAGACTGCGCTCAGTCGTCGGCGGGCAGGAGCCCGGACGTGAGCACGAAGTTCTCGGTGATGCGCCGGCAGAACGAAGGATAGGCCGGCAGCCGCTCCTCCGTCTCGGCGCGCAGCTTCTCGGCGAAGCCCTCGCCGAGGTGCTTCTGCTCCTCGACCGCGTCCCGCACCCAGTGCGGAGCCATTTCCGCGTCGACCTCAGGATGGAACTGCGTCCCCCACGACCTGCCACCGGTGCGGAACACCTGTACGCCGTCGCCGCAGGTCGCGACGAGGTGAGCGGTGGGCGGCAGCTTGCACGAGTACGCGTGCCAGTTGAAGGCCACGAACGGCGAGGAGATGCCGTGCAGGAGTGGATCGTCGGCGACCTTCTCGATCCACGTCCAGCCGATCTCGGGGCGCCGGCGCTGGAACACATCGCCGCCGTCGGCGACGGCGAGCAGCTGCGCTCCCAGGCAGATGCCCCACACGGGGGCGCCCTCGTGGACCATGCGCCGCATGAGCTTGATCTCGGCGGCGAGGAACGGGTACTCCCTGGTCTGCGTCGCGTGGATGGCCCCGCCGAGGCTGATCAGCCCCGAGGTCTCGCCGGGCCACGCGGGCAGCTCGTCGGCCTGGTCCAAGCGGCAGACGACGAACGGCACGCCGAGATCCTTCAACGCCACGGCGATGCTGCCGGGCGGATCGTCGGACTCGTGCTGGACGATGGTCAGCGGCTTCATCTGGGCTCCTCTCCGTTACGTACGGGAGTATACCCGCCTTGCCGGGCAGCTCGGGCGTCTGCGAGACTGGGCGCATGAGCGGCAGCATCCCCAGGCATGGACCGGTCGACCCGCACACGGGCGCGCCGCTCGTCGAGGTCGTCTCCGCCGGCAACGAGGTCCTCATCGGTGACGTCCTCGACACCAACACGAACTGGCTGTGCACGCGCGTCACCGGCCTGGGCGGACTCGTGCGCCGCACGGTGATGCTGCGCGACGACATCGAGGCGATCGCAGAGGAGCTCCGCGGCAACCTGGCGCGGCGCCCGGCGCTGGTGTTCACCGTCGGCGGGCTCGGACCGACGAGCGACGACCGCACGCTCGAGGGCGTGGCGCTCGGCCTCGGGGTAGGGCTGCAGCTGCACCCTGAGGCCGAGCGCCTCGTGGCGGCGAAGTACCGGGAGTTCCACGCGGCCGGCCACGTGCCGTTCCCGGAACTCAACGACAGTCGCCGCAAGATGGCGCGGCTGCCGGCCGGGGCGGAGCCGATCGTGAATCCGATCGGCGGGGCCCCGGCCGTCCTTTGCCGCGCCGGCGAGACGCGGATCGTCTCGCTCCCCGGCGTGCCCGGCGAGCTCATGGCGATCGTCGACGAGTCGCTCGACGAGCTGTTCGCCGAGGTCTTCGGCGCGGCCCGCTACGAGGAGCGGTCGCTGGAGGTGGAGCTGCAGGACGAGTCGGCGATCGCGGACGTCCTCCGCGCCGCGGAGGAAGCTTTCCCGGCCGTATACGTGAAGTCGCGCGCCAAGGTCCTCGGCAGCACGCGCGTGATCCGCATCACCCTGAGTGCGCGCGGCGAGAGCGAGACGTCCGTCGCCGCGCTGCTCGATCCGGCGGCGGGGCAGCTGCTCGCGCAGATCGCCGCCGCCGGCTACATCGTTCGCCCGGCGGACGCCGCGTCCGGCTGAGACGCGACCTCCCTCCATCACGCTGCGGGGGAGGACGGGCCCGGCTGCGTCAGTCCAGGTGGTCCTCGATGAAGTGCGTGTTCACGTCTCCTGCGATGAACAGCGGGTGGTCGAGCACCAAGCGATGGAACGGTATCACCGTCTTGACGCCGTCCACGAGGAACTGATCGAGCGCCCATCGCGAGCGCGCGAGGCACTCCTCGCGGTCGCGCCCCCAGACGATGAGCTTGCCGAGCAGGCTGTCGTAGAACGGCGGCACCATGTAGCCCTGATACACATGGCTGTCGAGGCGCACCCAGGGGCCGCCCGGAGGGATCCACTGGGTGACGACACCGGGCGACGGCATGAAGCCCTCGGCCGGGTCCTCGGCGTTGATGCGGAACTCGATGGCGTGGCCCTCGAGCTCGACGTCATCCTGGCGCAGCGGCAGGCCCTCGCCGGCGGCGATGCGAATGCCGGTCTTCACGATGTCGACGCCGCTCACCATCTCGGTGACGCAGTGCTCGACCTGCACGCGCGTGTTCATCTCCATGAAGTAGAAGCTGCCGTCCGCGTCGAGCAGGAACTCGACGGTGCCGGCGCCCTCGTAATACGCGGCGACGGCCGCAGCCACGGCCGCCTCGCCCATCTGGGCGCGTAGCTCGAGGCTCACCGCCGGCGACGGCGCCTCCTCGATGAGCTTCTGGTGGCGCCGCTGGATGCTGCAGTCTCGCTCGCCGAGGTGCACGCCGTGGCCCTTGCCGTCGGCGAGCACCTGGATCTCGATGTGGCGCGGCGCGCCGATGTACTTCTCGACGTAGACGGCGCCGTTGCCGAATGCCGCCTCGGCCTCCGCCTGCGCCTGACGAACGGCGCCGGCCAGCTCCGAGGCCTCCTTGACGATGCGGATGCCCTTGCCGCCGCCGCCGGCGGAGGCCTTGACCATCACCGGCAGGCCGATGTCGCGGGCGACCACCTCGGCCTCCGCGGCACTCTCGATGATGCCCTCCGACCCCGGCGTGACCGGGACGCCGGCGGCGGTCATCGTCGCCCGCGCCGCCGCCTTGTCGCCCATGAGCTCGATGCTCTCCGGCGACGGGCCGATGAACTTGATCTCCTGCTCCCGGCACATGCGGCTGAACTCGGCGCGCTCGGCGAGAAAGCCGTAGCCGGGGTGGATCGCCTCGGCGCCGCTCTGCAGCGCCGCCTGAATGAGCGCCGGCATGACCAGATAGCTCTGCGCCGCCGGCGGCGGGCCGATGCAGACGGCCTCGTCGGCGTACCTGACGTGCAGGCAGTCGGCGTCGGCCTCGCTGTACACGGCCACCGTGCCGACGCCCAGCTCGCGGCAGGCGCGGATGACGCGGATGGCGATCTCGCCACGGTTGGCGATGAGGACCTTGCTGAACACGGGCACTCCTTGCTGGCGGTCGCCGGATTATAGCCGACGCGGACGAGATTGGGCTGCAGGTCCGGCTCAGAGGGGCGCGGGTGTTCGACACGCTGACAACACTTTGGACCGCAGGCCCCTCATGAGTCCCACCCGGCTGCCGATAGGCATCACGAGACCGGAAAGGACTACTCACCGGGCCTAGGCTCGGCATCTCATCCTCTCTCTCAGCCGGGCCGGTCTCCTTCAGAAGACACACGGACAGCCCGCATCCGAGTGAAGGCCCCCGCCGGCCCGGCACTTTTCTCCTCTTCACGTCGTCCACCGCGTCCTGCTTCCGCGCCGATCCCGCCGGCCTCACGATGAGCTAGACTGTGGACACGATCCGGCGGGAGGTCTGCGTGCCCAACGCGCCCAAGAAGACCTTGGCGATCATCGACGACGACACCGAGCTTCTGAGCGAGCTCGCCACGACGCTCGGGACCGCGTACGGGGTGACCACCAGTCTCGGCGATCCGGGCACCATGTGCGTCCTGCAAGACGACCCACCGTCGGCCGTCGTCCTCGACCTCGACCTTCAGACCCGCGACCCGTTCGAGCTGCTGCGCCTGATCGCCCGCGACCCCGCGCTGCACGGCACGCCAGTGCTGGCGCTCGCCTCCGACAGCGACTTCGCGACCTTCGAGCACGCCCACCGCGCGGGCGCGTCCGAGTTCATGACCAAGCCGTTCTCGCCGGAGGATCTCCGGCGCAAGCTCGACGCGCTGGCGATCGACAGGCGCCCGCAGCGCGTCGCCGGGCGTCTCAAGCTCGGGGCCCTGCTCGTCGCCAGCGGTCTCGTCACACGAGAGCAGCTCGACGGCGCCCTGGAGCGCCAGCAAGACGGCGGCGGGCGCCTCGGCGAAGTGCTCGTCGCGGATGGCCTGGTGAGCGAACACGACATCGTCACCGCGGTGGCGGGTCAGATGCACATCGGCGTGGTCGACCTCACGCAGACGACGCCGCAGCCGGCCGCCCTCGGCCTGCTCCCGCGCGACTTCATCGTCCGCCGGCGGCTCATGCCGCTGAGCCTCGACGACAACGGCAGCCTCGTCCTGTCGATGACCAACCCGCTGGACGTCATCGCCATCGACGAGGTCGGCATGCGCACCAAGAAGCGCGTCGTGCCGGTCATCTGCACCGAGTCCGCCTTCGACGAGGCGGTGGCCATCTACTTCAGCTCCCGCGGCAAGCTCAGGGACGCGCGGGACGACTCCGAAGAGGTGAGTCTCTCCGCCGCCGACATCGACGCCGACATCATCGAGATCGTCGACGCCCTTCTCACCGACGCCGCCAGCATGGGCGCGTCCGACATCCATCTGGAGCCGGGCGAGGACTCGCTGGGCGTGCGCTGCCGCATCGACGGCGTGCTGCACGAGATGCGGGAGTTCCCCAAGGAGCTGCAGGCGGGCATCATCAGCCGCCTCAAGATCATGGGCAATCTCAATATCGCCGAAAGGCGATTGCCGCAGGACGGCCGCACCAGCTTCGAGCTCTCGAGCGGCGAGGCCGTCGACCTGCGCCTCGCCTCCATTCCCAGCATGTTCGGCGAGAACCTCACCATCCGCATCCTCGAGGTCTCGCCGCTGCCGCCGACGCTGGCTTCGCTCGGCCTCGTCGGCGACAACCTCAGCCGGTTCGAGGCCGCGCTCAGGGCGCCCGAAGGCGGCATCGTCATCGTCGGCCCCACGGGCTCGGGCAAGTCGACCACGCTGTACACCACCCTGGAGCTCATCAAGACCCCCCGGCGCAAGGTCTACACGGTCGAAGACCCCATCGAGCGCAAGATCGAGGGGATCATCCAGACCGAGGTCAAGCCTGCCATCGGCCTCACCTTCGCCCAGGCGTTGCGCTCGCTCGTGCGCGCCGACCCCGATGTCATCATGGTCGGCGAGATCCGCGACCTCGAGACCGCCAAGATGGCGGCGGACTCGGCGATCACCGGGCACCAGGTCTTCAGCACCCTGCACACCAACGACGCTTCGGCCGCGGTCAACCGCCTCGTCGAGATGGGCGTGCCCCGCTACCTCGTAGCCGCGGCGTGGCGCTGCTTCGTCGCCCAGCGGCTCGTGCGGCGCCTCTGTCACCACTGTCGCGTCGAGACGCCGATGACCGAAGCCACCTGGCTGGAGCTCGGCCTCGGCCCGGCGCCCAAGAAGCGCTTCAAGGTATGGGAGCCGGTCGGCTGCACGAAGTGCTTCGGCACCGGCTACCGTGGCCGCCTCGGCCTCTACGAGGTGCTCGTCGTCGACGACGAACTGAGCGACCTCATCGCCACGGGAGGCAGCGTGCTCGAGATCCAGCACATGGCCCGCGCGAAGGGCGTCGCCTCTCTGCGTGAAGACGGCGTCGGCAAGGTCCTCGAGGGCGCCACGAGCTACCTCGAGCTCCTGCGCGTCACCGTCTGAACGTAGCCTGCCGGGGCGACGCCGGGCCGGAGCGTCTAGACGCCTGTACTATCCGACCCGCCGACCGGCGACCGATGTCATGGGCAGGAGACCGGAAGTGCTCTGAGAGAGGATCTCCCAGTCGACTTGACATTGGCCGGCGGCGCGAAGCGGGGGCTCGCACCGCCGGCCGTTCCACGTACGTTACCGCGACCGTCCCGCGCTCAGGCGGGGCGGTGATCGAGCACGCGCCGCGCCTTGCCCTCGGTGCGCTCGATCGTGCCGGGCTCGACCAGCTTGACCGTGGGCCGGACGAGAAGCGCCGAGCGAAGCTCCTCGGTCACTCGGCGCTCAAACACGCGCAGGTCGTCCATCCAGCCCTCGAACAGGGCGTCCGTGACCTCGACGTGCACCTCGAACGTGTCGATCGAGCCGGAGCGCTCCAGCACGATCTGGTAGAACGGCTCGACGCCCTCGATCGCGAAGAGCACGCTCTCGATCGCCGAGGGGAAGATGTTGACGCCGCTGATGATGAACATGTCGTCGGTGCGACCGACCACCTTGCCCATGCGCGCCGTCGTCCGGCCGCAATCGCAACGCTCCCGCGTGAGCGTCGTCAGGTCGCGCGTGCGGTACCGCAACACGGGCGAGCACTCTCGCGTGAGCGCACTGATCACGAGCTCCCCGACCTCGCCGTCGGCGACCGGCTCGCTGGTCGTCGGATCCAGGCACTCGACGAGGAAGTGATCCTCGGAGATGTGCATGCCGCTGCGGCACTCGCACTCGCCGGCCACGCCGGGGCCGATGAGCTCCGTGAGCCCGTAGTTGTCCGTGGCCCTGATCGGCAGGCGGCCCTCGATCCGGGCGCGCATCTCCTCGCTGCACGTCTCCGCCCCGAAGAGACCGAGGCGCAGACGGAGGTCTTCGAGCGGCATGCCACGCCTCTGCAGCACGTCGCCGATGTAGAGCGCGTAGGAGGGTGTCGCGATCAGCACCGTGGTGCCGAAGTCACGCATGAACTGGAGCTGGCGGGCGGTGTTGCCGGCGCTGATCGGCACCACGGTGGCGCCGGCGCGCTGCAGCCCGTAGTGGAGGCCGAAGCCGCCCGTGAACATGCCGTACCCGAAGGCGATCTGGGCGACGTCGCCCTCGTGCACGCCGACGGCCACGGCCAGGCGGCACACCAGCTCGGCCCACGTCGCGAGGTCGGCCTGCGTGTAGCCCCCCACCACGGGCCTCCCCGTCGTACCCGACGAGGAGTGGATCTCGACGACCTCATCCATGGGCACGGCGAAGAGCCCACTGGGGTAGTTGTCGCGGAAGTCGTTCTTCTCGGTGAAGGGCAGGCGATCGAGGTCGCCGAGACTCTTCAGGTCGCCGGGCTGGAAGCCGGCTTCGTCCAGCCGCGAGCGATAGAAGGGGACGCGCTCGTGGATCCGTGCCAGCATGTCGCCGAGACGACGGAGCTGCAGCTCCTCGAGCCGCTCCCGGTCGATGGTCTCGTGCCGGACGTCCCAGATCGCCATGCGTGAGCCTCCTCATCGCCGCGTGCCGGGGCAATCATACCGGGCCGGGGAGCCCCGGCGTGCGGGCGCACGGCGTGCTTCGGACCCGGCCCGCGCAGACGCTCGCGACGGCGTACCCCCACGGGTATCATCGTTTGACACTGGGAACAGTATCGGAGGTACGTCTATCACGACCACCCCGAGGCCCATGAACGACCGCGACGCCACTATCGAGTTGCCGATCACCGGCATGACCTGCGCCAGCTGCGTGGTGAGGACCGAGCGCGCCATCGGCAAGGTCCAGGGCGTGGACAAGGCGGCGGTCAACCTCGCCACCGAGAAGGCGACGGTCACCTTCGACCCCGGCGCCGTCTCGACGGACGACCTGGTCGCTGCCGTCGAGGGAGCCGGCTACGGGGTCGTGACCGCACAGGAGACCCTGCCGATCATCGGCATGACCTGCGCGAGCTGCGTCAGCCGGGTCGAGAAGGCGCTACGTACCCCGCCCGGCGTCCTCAAGGCCGACGTCAATCTCGCGACCGAGAAGGCGACCGTCTCGTACATCCCGGGCCAGGCGACGTATCGAGACCTGGTGGAAGCGATCCGCGGCGCCGGCTACGACGTCGTGGAGCCGGCGCCCGGCACCGGCGAGGAGAGCATCGAGGCAGCGACCGATGCGGAGGACGCGGCCCGCGCCGCCGCGTACCAACGGCTGAAGCTCAAGGTCAACGTGGGCTTCGTGCTCAGCGTCGTCATCTTCGCCGGCACCATGCAGATGCAATGGTTCACCTTCCTGCCCGCGTGGATGCACAACGGGTACTTCCTGTGGGGCCTCGCCAGCATCGTGCAGTTCTGGGTCGGCCGGCAGTTCTACACGACCGCCTGGTCGGCGCTGAAACACGGGACGACGACGATGAACACGCTGGTGGCGATGGGCTCGTCGGCCGCCTACTTCTACAGCGTGCTCGGCGTCCTCTTCCCCGCCTTCTTCGAACACCAGGGCCTCGGGGAGCCGATGTACTTCGATTCCGCGGCGTTCATCATCACCCTCATCCTGTTCGGGCGGCTGCTCGAGGCGCGCGCCAAGGGCCAGACCGGGGCCGCCATCAAGGCGCTCATCGGCCTGCAGCCCAAGACGGCGCGAGTCCTGCGTGGCGGCGCCGAGATCGACGTGCCCGTCGCCCAGGTGCTCGTCGGCGACATGGTCGTCGTCCGCCCCGGGGAGAAGGTACCCGTCGACGGCGTCGTCGAGGACGGTTCCTCGCCGGTCGACGAGTCGATGCTCACGGGCGAGCCGATCCCGGTCGCCAAGCAGGCCGGCGACGTGGTGATCGGCGCCACCATGAACACCACCGGCTCGTTCACGTTCCGGGCCACCAAGGTCGGCGCGGAGACCGCGCTCGCGCAGATCGTCCGCCTGGTAGAGCAGGCGCAAGGCTCCAAGCCGCCCATCGCCCGCCTCGCAGACGTCATCGCCGCGTGGTTCGTACCGGCTGTCATCGTCGTCGCCACGATCACGCTGGTGGTCTGGCTGGTCTTCGGACCGTCGCCGTCACTCAACTACGCCCTGCTCAACTTCGTCGCCGTGCTTGTCATCGCGTGCCCCTGCGCGCTGGGCCTGGCGACCCCCACGGCCATCATGGTCGGCACGGGAAAGGGCGCTGAGAACGGCGTCCTCATCAGGGACGGCGCCGCGCTCGAGACCGCGCACAAGCTGGACGTCGTGGTCCTCGACAAGACGGGGACGCTCACCGAGGGCAAGCCGCTCGTCACCGACGTCGTACTGTTCGGCTCGGGGCATGGGACTGACGTCGAGATCGGCCCGCACTTCGACAACGACGGGCTTCTGCGGCTGGTGGCGGCGGCCGAACGCGGAAGCGAGCACCCGCTCGCGGCGGCGCTCCTCGCCGCCGCCGCCGAGCGCGACCTCGTCCTGCCGCCGGCGACGGGGTTCGAAGCGATCGCCGGCCACGGGATCCGCGCCGAGGTCGAAGGACACACGGTGCTCGCCGGTAACGAGCGGCTGGCCGGCGGGGCCGGCGTCAGGCACGCGGCCGCGCTCGCCGCCCAAGGCAAGACTGTCGTCACGGTCGTCGTCGACGACCAGCCCGTGGGAGCCATCGCCATCGCCGACACGGTGAAGCCGGGCTCAGCAGCGGCCGTGGCCCGCCTCAAGCAGCTCGGCCTCGAGGTCGTCATGCTCACCGGCGACCAGACCGCCACCGCGCAGGCGATCGCCGCACAGGTCGGCATCGACAGGGTCGTCGCGGAAGTGCTGCCAGAGGAGAAGGCGTCCGAGGTGTCGGCGCTGCAGGCCGGCGGGCACAGGGTGGCCATGGTCGGCGACGGCATCAACGACGCCCCGGCGCTCGCCCAGGCCGACGTCGGCATCGCCATCGGCACCGGCACCGACGTCGCCATGGAGGCGAGCGACATCACCCTGATGTCGGGGGACGTGGGCGGCGTGGCCACCGCCGTGGAGCTCTCCCGCGCCACCATCCGCACCGTGAAGCAGAACCTCTTCTGGGCGTTCGCCTACAACGTCGCGTTGATCCCGCTGGCGGCGGGAGTCTTCTACCCGGCCTTCGGGATCCTGCTCAATCCGATCTACGCCGCCGCCGCCATGGGGCTGAGCAGCGTGACCGTGGTGACCAACAGTCTGCGGCTTCGGGGGTTCAAGGCGAGCTGAGACCGCCGGCGCATGGGCCCGTACGCGACGAGAGGGGCGATTCGCCTTTGCGCGAGCCGCCCCTCCCGGGTGGCGATGCTCCTATGTCTCGTGATCCGTTCATCGTACGTCGCGGATCACTTGCGGCGCTTGCCGGAGCGATCCTCCCGCTTCACCTGCGTTCTGTTGAAATGCACAGGGCCCATGGTCTCACCTCCTCGACATCTCGGTCTGTGTTCAAAGTATAGACGCTCCCTCACGGTAACTAAACCCTCTTGTGAAACTGCACACGCAGACCCCGCGCTCAACGCGGCGTCTGTCAGTGTCCAGAACGGCCAACCGCGGCGGTGAATATCCTTCGCCCGTCCAGTGTCCTGCCGCGAGCGCCGGTGCGAGGATGGAGTGGGCGGGGACCGGCGCGTCGCGTGCGTTCCCTCCGGCCAGGATCAGAAGAGGTCACATGCTGCGCGTTCTCGACCGTCACGCCGTCGGCCAGATGCTCCGCACCAAAGACGTCGACGCCTGGGGCGTCGCCGCCAACGAGCCGCGGATGCCACTGGCGCCGGAGTACCCCACCGCCATCTCCATCCTCATGCGGCTCGACCCGCTGGTGGTACACGGGCTGCGCTACGGTCCCACGCTCGACTACTACCAGGAGTACCTGCGCGTGAACACGGCGCTCGACGACGCCACCGACACGCTCGTCAACGTACTGAAGGTGCACGGACACGCGGCGGAGCGCGTCGTCGCCACCGGCGCGTCGAACGGGAGCAAGCCGTTTCCGCACAAGACGGCGGCGACCTCGGCGGGCCTGGGATGGATCGGCAAGACGGCGCTGTTCATCTCGCCGGAGTTCGGTCCGGCCGTCCGCCTCACGACCGTCTTCACCGACCTCGACCTCCCCGCCGGGGAGCCGGTCGTCGCAAGTCGTTGCGGCACCTGCCGCGACTGCGTCGACGCCTGCCCCGCCGGCTGCGGCCGCGACGTGGTGTGGCGGGCGGGCATGGCGCGCGAACTCCTCTTCGACGCCGGCGCGTGCCGCCACCACATGACGCAGTTCACGAGCGTCAAGGCCGAGATCTGCGGCATCTGCATCGCCGCCTGTCCGTACACGCTGCGGCACTGACCGGCCGCCGCCCGCCGCGCTGACAGACTCGATCCGCCGTCGCGAGCGCGTCCGCCCGTGCCGGCTTCGTCCAGTCTCGTCCGGCCTCCGCCGCTCCTTGTCCGGCC
>Ga0307376_10004543_pt1 | contig 12701 bp, 14 predicted proteins | sample TR2MG_FD_202536 | JGI IMG/M metagenome (GOLD analysis project Ga0307376, IMG submission 202536) | Soil microbial communities from Risofladan, Vaasa, Finland - TR-2 | ecosystem: Environmental > Terrestrial > Soil > Coastal area > Acid sulfate soil | place: Finland: Risofladan, Vaasa | collected... | reverse complement strand
CACTTTCATCGTCCGGTAAAAACGCTCGTGTTCTCCGCGACCGTCGACCACGGCACCGAGATCTGTCGCCAGTTCCAAGAGCAAGGGTTCAACTTTCAGCAAGTCTCGTACAAGGGCGGCAACGACAAGCATCGACGCTCACTCATCGAGGAATTCCGCAAAGAGGGTTCCGACATCGTTGGGCTCGTGTCGTGCGAAGTGCTCGCCAAGGGGTTCGACGTCCCGGACGTGAAGTGTGGAATCTCGTGCCGGCCGTACCGCAAGTCTCTCTCGAGCCACATACAGCAAATCGGCCGCGTGATGCGGCAGCATGTAGAAAAAGAATTCGCTCTCTGGCTGGATCACTCAGGCAACTTCCTGCGCTTCTATGGGGACACCGGAGACTTCTTCGCCAACGGTATCGACAATCTCAAGGGCGGCAAGCTCGATTCATCGGTGCGGCCGGAACCTACCGAGAAAGAACGCAAGCAGCTTCTCTGCGGAAGCTGCGGATTCATCCTGTTGCCGGGGATGACCAACTGCCCATCGTGCGGGTGGGCGAGGCCGAAAACAAACAACGTCGAGCATCTTGCTGGCGACGTCCACGAGATCAACCTCAAGTCTAAAGTTTCCGAAAAATCCCCGCTAAACGACTTCCTCAAAGATCGCGATCGTGCATGGCGCCAGATCTGCGAGGAGTCGCTCCGTCGGAAAAAGGGAGACGTCGAAACAGCAAGTCGGTTCGCTGCCGCTCAATTCAAATCCATCTATGGAGTTTGGCCCCCGAGAAAATTGGAGAACACCACGCCGGAGCCTTGCAATCCGATGCTTTATCGAAAGATCAAGCAACTCGTCATCGCCTACGCGAAAAGGAGAGCGGCATGAGCTTCATTCGTCACGCTGAAGCCTGTGGGTTACTGATCCGAGATTTGATACCCGACGGACGCTGGCACCGCGTCCACACCGTCGACAAACCGAAAAAGCAGAACGGCGCCTATGTGTTCGACGGCATCAAGGGCGCCGTGAGGAACTGGGCAACGATGGAGACGGCGGTTCCGTACCGCCCCGACAAGCCGTTGCCGCGCATCGACCGGGCGAAGATGGAACGAGATCTCGCGGAGCGGCGCAGAGCGGACCACAAGCTCGACGAGGCCAGACACGCCAAGGCGACGATCGAGGCCCATCGAATGCTGGCCTCCGCCTCCTTCCAGCAGCACAACTACCTCGCCGACAAGGGCTTCCCTGACGAGAGGGGGCTCGTGCTCGAGGGCAAATTACTGATCCCGATGCGCGGGGCGCAGAACTACACGATCCTCAACGGTCTGCAAACGATCGACGCGGAGGGCAAGAAATTCCTCCCTGGCACGAGGGCCAAGGGCGCCGTATTCAAGATCGCATCCGACGCCGCGCCCTCACGCTGGCTGTGCGAGGGATTCGCTACGGCACTCTCACTCAAGGCCGCGATGGCTGAGCTTCGGCGCGTCGCCCAGGTCGTCGTGTGCTTCTCAGCTGGAAATCTCGCGCACGTCGCCCAGATGATTAAGCCGCCAGTTTTCATTATGGCGGACAACGACGAATCAGAAACGGGGAAGCTCGCCGCAGAAGCGACCGGCTTGCCGTGGACGATGCCCCCAGAAGTGGGGATGGACGCAAACGATTTGCATCAGGCATACGGGCTTCGTGCCCTAGTAAAGCTGATGCTGGACATCCGGGAGTAGACCGGACCTCAGAGCGGGTTAGTTCACGCGCGCGCCCCGGCGGCACTCAGGACAGGGGTAGACGGGATCAGTCCGTCCGGCTGGCGTTGAATCTCACGGCCGGGGGCAGCGGTAGGACGACGACCGCTGTAGTGAGACACTCGCGAAAGCGAGGGTGGCGCCGACGTGCCTTCGACCTTCGCCAAGCGTGGGGGGTTGGGGGGCGCGTCGGTGGACGACAACAAAGGGGCGGAGGTTTGGCACTTCACTGTCACTGCCGGAAATGCCGTCCGATCGGATTTCGGACGACGTACACCGAGGAGTTTCGCCACGAGTGCGAAGTGCGTATGCTTGCCGCCAAGACCCAAGAGGAGCGTGACGAATGGATAGCGGGGAAAAGGGGAGTGAAGAACCTCCGCGGCGAAGAATCCGCAATCCGGCTCATCACGGATCTGATCCTGCTAGGAGCATGGTCCCGACACTGACCAAGGCGGGCCTCGCGACCCGGATCGCCATGCACATCATTGGCGACGAATTCGTCCAAAGAAAGGCGATCGCCGCATGGCTGGCCCGTTCCGCGTCCACCCGGTAACGAGCAGATTCCGGCGCAAGTGCGTCGAGGGATGGGCTCGATTGCACGGTGTCACGCCGGAGCGTTACATCGAGGTCGTCCAGGCGCGCAAGGCGTATCGAAAAGGCAAGTATGTCCGCAAGTGGCAAAGAATCACGACCTTGAAAGAGAACCCCAAAGCGAAGCGGCGACTCGGCACCCGGAGGAAAGCGATCTTCTCCGGCGAGGGGGAGTTCGACAATCTCCTCAAGCAGCTGAACTGGTCGCATAAGGACTTCGCGGAGTTCGCCGGCATGAGCCGCGCGACGGTCAGCGGATGGACCGGACACCCCCTGCACAAGTGGCCCGTGAAGCTGATGGAGTTAATCCTCACGGTGCGCAGCATGTCGGCCCTGCTCGAGAAGCAGGGATTCGATCCAGCGGTCCACGGGAAGATCCCGCAGCTGCCGCCGACGAAGCCGGGACGCTTCCCGAGAAAGAAAGGCACGTTCAAGATCGACGGCAAGCTGCTTGCTGACTACTCTCCGTTCGATGGCAAGGGGTGAGTGAAAGTGGACATTTTAATCACCGATGAAATGATCCAGAAGGCCGAGACTTGGCAAAGAACAATTTTCAATACCGGCCTTACTACAACGCCCAACTACACTGGATTGAGCGTTGAAAATCGTTTTGTCATTGGCTACATCGGAGAGCTTGTGTTCGCTGAGTGGGCGCATCTTCACAACCTACGTTGCGACCACACGATCGTCACCAACGGGAAAAGCCAAAGGCCAGAAATAACGATCTATATGGGGGGTGAAGCTGTAATGGGAGACATAAAGGCCGCGAGCGCGTGGCATTACCGAAAAGCAATGCTCCCGGTTTCGCAGGAGTTGGACGCTGAATTCTATGTTGCGGTGAAGCTCGACATTGGTGGGAGGCGCGGGGCCGTCATGGGCGGGGCGTTTAAAATGGATGTCATTGAATTTGATACGGGGAAATTCGGAGATCACGGAATCGACACTAGATTTTGTGACTTTGAAGATTTGCCGGTAGCGGTAGATGAAATAAAGGAGTTGTTCGATCATGGGTGAGATCGAAGTCGTCGACCAGTTCTCCGATCAGATGTGGAGGCTCCACAACCTCTACTACATCATCGACGACTCAGGCCGAGAGATCCGCTTCCTGCCGAACGCAATGCAGGAAGATTTCATCAAAAAGATGTGGTACTTGAACGTGATCGTGAAGGGCCGTCAGCACGGTTTCACCACGTTGATCGACATCTTCATCCTTGATTGCTGCGTGTTCACCCCGAACCTCACTGGCGGGATCATCGCGCACACACTCGATGACGTGAAAAAGATCTTCCGTCGAAAGATCAAGCACCCCTACGATCGCCTCCCCGACCAGATCAAAGCGGTCACTGCGCCGACTAACGACACCCAGAACGAGTTGATCTTCACCAACAAGAGCGAGATCAGCGTCGACACGTCGATGCGTTCCGGAACCTACAACTACCTGCACGTTTCCGAATACGGCAAGATCTCTATCGCCTACCCTGACAAAGCGGTGGAGATCAAGACGGGCTCGTTCAACACCGTCCACCCAGGCAACTACATCTTTGTCGAGAGCACCGGCCACGGGAAGGGCGGCGAGTTCTATTCCGTCGCCCAGGCGTCGCGGCGCCTCGCGCAGCTGAACAAGCGCCTGACGATGCACGACTTCAAATATCACTTCTACCCGTGGTGGGCGAACCCGAAGTACGTCATGAGCGACGAGGACACGCGCGAGATCGTGTTCACGAAGGAGCATCAGATCTATTTCTCCAAGGTCGAGCGCGTGATGAACACGAAGCTCTCGATCAACCAGCGGGCTTGGTATATCTCCAAGAAGCGTTGGAACGGCGACGAAATGAAGCGGGAGCACCCGTCGACGGACGAGGAACCGTTCGAGGCCGTGCTCAAAGGCGCCTACTTCGCCGAGCAGATGCAGGAGGCGCGCGAGAGCAGCCGGATCACGAAAGTCCCCCACGAGAAGGGCCTGTCGGTCGATACGTGGTGGGATCTGGGGCTACGCGACAAGATGGCGATTTGGTTCGTGCAGCAGATCGGCATGGAAGTGCGCTGCATCTACTACCACGAGATCTCGGACCGCTCACTCGAATGGCACTTGAAGCTGCTCACGCAGATGCGGATCGAGCGCGGATACCAGTACCGATACCACATCGGCCCACACGACTTCGCGGTGCGTGACCTTGGCACTGGAAAGAGTCGGTGGGAACTGGCTAACCACCTTGGCTACACGTTCATCATCGCCAAGAAATTCGACCGCGACGACCAGATCGAAGCCGGACGTAACCAGCTGGCGACGACGTGGTTCGACGAGGAGAACTGCGACGTCGGGATCGTCCACTTTGAGCAGTTCCGCAAGGAGTGGAGCGAGCGCATGGGCAGCTACGCGGACACCTGGCGCCACGACGAGCACTCCCACGGCGCCTCAGCCTTCATGACCGGCGCCTGTATGCAGGGGATGGTGTCCCGCGGACGGCCGCGCGCGCGGCCCGTTACGTCGCAGAGATTCGCCACATAAACAGGGGGTCTTGCCGAAAGCGTGCGCTTACTCTAATGTGTCGGGCGACCCCCACCACAAGGGAGGCGTCGATGAACGACCACCAGCGCAAGATGGCCCGCAAGTCCGGCAAGGCCGGAAAGCATCGAATGGCCTACGCAGACGGGGGAATGGTCTACAACACCCCCGGGGATCAAAGACGGATGGACATGCTCTATCCGTCCAAGGGATCCAAGATCAAGGCGGCTGAATCCGAAATGGCCGCAGAGAAGGCCAAGTCCGATCGAATTCAGGCCCAAACCCGGTCAGACAACGATTCCAGGGTCAGGCAGAGCCAGAAAGAAAACGCGGAAATTTCTGGCGTCAATCGGCGCTGACCCATGCCAGCCATAGGGCTCAGGCGCGTCGTTCCCAACCGGGAACTGGCTGAACGGGAGGAGCGCAAGCTCTCGCAGCCCGATCCGCCGCAGGAGGCGTACACCGGCATTGCCGGCCACATCGAGCGATTCTGGCAAGAAGCCCAGATCGCCAAGCGGCCGATGGAAGATCAGATGCTCCGGGCGCTCCGCCAGCGCACCGGGATCTACGAGCCCTCAGAGCTTGGCCTGATCCGCGAGCAGGGCGGCAGCGAGATATTCATGATGCTGACCTCCGCCAAGTGCCGCGCGGCGGAGGCGTGGCTACGAGAGATCCTCACGCCAGATACGGACAAACCTTGGGGCCTCGAGCCGAGCCCCATGCCGGAACTGCCGCCCCCGGTCGCCCAGGCGATCATCCAAGCCATCACCGAGCAGGCGATGGCCGCGGGGTGGGAGATCGACGATCGGCGCATCGACGAGCATCTGCTCAAGATCAAGACCCTCGCCTACCAGCGGTTGAAGGAGCTTTCCAAGGAGGTCGCCGAGCGCCACGAACTGCGGATCGCCGACCAGCTGGCCGATGGGGGGTGGGACACAGCCCTGTCCGAATTCATCTACGACCTCGTGACCTACCCCGCCGCGTTCATCAAGGGGCCGATCCTCCGGAAGCGAAAGGTTCTCAAATGGATTCCTTCGTCTGGCGGCGAGTGGCTCCCGAAGGTCGAAAACACCCTACAGCTTGACTACGAGCGGCGCAGCCCGTTCGACATCTTCCCCGCGCCGGCCATGCGCAACATCCAGTATGGCAACCTGATCGATCGCCACCGCTTCACGCGCGAGCAGCTACAGGAACTCGTCGGCGTCCCCGGTTACTCGAGACAGGCCATCTACGCCGTGATCGAGCAATTCGGCGCCAAGGGCTACTCCTCGCGCACCTATCACGACTTTGAGCGGGCGATCCTCGAGCTTCGGCGCCACGAGGAATACGACTCCGAGGGGACCATCGAGTGCCTCAACTTCTGGGGCTCGTGCTCCGGGCGGATGCTCCTCGATTGGCAGTTCCGCAACGGCCTGCCGGTAGGGGAGAAAATCGACCCTAACAGGGAGTACCAAGTCGAGGCGTGGAAGATCGCTGGCTACGTCATCAAGGCCCAGATCAACGAAGATCCACTAGGGAAAAAGCCCTACAGCAAGACCTCGTTCGAGGAGATTCCCGGTGCGTTCTGGGGCTACTCCCTACCGGACCTGGGCCGCGATTGCCAAGGAATGTGCAACGGCGCCGCGCGCGCGATGGCGAACAACGCGGCGATCGCCAGCGGCCCGCAAGTCGTCCAGTACATCGACCGGCTGGCCGACGGGGAGACGCCGAGCAAGCCCTACCCGTGGAAGCTCTACCAGATGACGTCGGACCCGCAGGGCTCGAACCGCCAAGCCGTCGAGTTCTACCAGCCGAACATGAACATCCAAGAATTGATGTTGATATACAACCACTTTGAGCGGGTGTTCGACAACATTTCCGGCTTCCCGAATTACACCTACGGCGACGCCAAGGTGGGCGGCGCTGGCCGGACATCCAGCGGGCTCGCGCAGCTGATGGGCAACGTCGGCAAGGGCGTCCGTAGGGTGATTAAGTCTGTCGACCTCAACGTGATCCGACCGATCATCGGCCGGACCTACAACTACAACATGCAGTTCGACCCGGACCCAACGATCAAGGGCGACCTCCATCCAGTCACGAGCGGATCGGCCGCGCTGCTGGTCAAGGACATGGCGCAGCTGCGGCGCCGCGAGCTTCTCCAAGCCACGCTCAACCCGATCGACATGCAGATCATCGGCGTCGAGGGCCGCGCGGAAATGCTGCGCGAGACGATCAAAGCCGCCGACATGCCGGTGGACAAGATTCTCCCGGACAAGATGACCCTACAGCTACGCACCGCCGGGATGCCGCAGCCGCACGAGATTCTCGGGAACGCTGGCCCGAACGCGGAAGGCGGCACACCGGACGGTGTTGCGGGCGCCGGAGGGACGCCAGCTGGCGCCACCCAGACCGACAACGCCGGCCAGCCGCCGAACGGCACCGCGATCCGTAAAGCCACACAGGGCTTCCGCGACGGGGGTGTTGTGCGGCGGCGCGCGCTCGAGTTGGACAACGACCTTTGAGCCCCTGTTCATTGACAGGGCCACATAGCAAGCCGATCATCGGAAAAGTTAGCACTCACTAACCAAAAGAGGCACTCGATGAACACTACCGTCGAGCTAGCACCATCAGCTGCGCGAACCGTCGATCACACCGTCCCCTTCACGAATACGCAGGGGAAAGCCTGCCATCTGACGATCGACATCACTGCCTGGACGGCTGGGAGTCTGACGGTGACGATCCAGGGCAAAGATCCCACCAGCGGGAAGCTCTACACGATCCTCGCCAGCGCGGCGCTCGCCGCCGTTGCGACGACCGTGCTCAAGGTCGGCCCTGCCCTCACGGCAGTTGCGAACCTCGCCGCAAACGATGTGCTGCCTAAAGAGATCGTTATCGATTTCAACCACGCCGACGCTACCTCCATCACCTACAGCGCCGGTCTTTCCATCGTCGATTGACGATTTCACCCCCGAAGGAGAACAGATGAAACCCGTCCTCAGAAACTTCCAATTCGCAGCCATCGCGGCCGAGAACTACATGCGGCGCGCTGGCCTGTTACACGCCGCGCGTTTCGAGGAGAGCTACATCCGAAACGTGATCCGGACCGACGACGGTGGTCCGATCCGCGTGTCGAACATCCCGATCGGCCCTGTCGCTCGAGCCTCGATCGGCACGGACGCGGTAATGGTCGCTGGCACGGTCTATTGCGTCGAGATCAACCTCCCGCGCTCGATGACGGTCACGGGGATCGCCGTGCTCAACGGCACGACCGTCGGCACTGACAACCTGATCGTGGCGCTGTTCGGACCCGAAGGCGGCTTTCTTGCATCGTCCGCCCTGGCCGGGACGCTCTCGGCTGGCGCCGATGTGTTCCAAGAGATCGCCCTCACCGTTCCATTCGTTCTCAAGAATGACGGCCGGTATTGGGTCGGCGTCCAGTGCAACGGCACGACCGCCGCAACGCAGCGGCTCGCCGCAGCCGGGTATTTGAACCTCGCGGGCAGCATCGCCGGCACGTTCGGGACGCTTCCCGACATCGTTCCGCCGACGACCTTCACCGCGGACATGGGTCCGGTCGTTTACCTATATTGATCGACCGATGCTTGCACCACCTGATGATCGGACAGCGCAGGCGCTTCGGCGCCTCGCGCCCGATTCTGATTTCCAAGAATTCATGGCCTGGATCGTCCACTCGTTGCACGAGATCGATCGGGTTAAACGCTTGACGATGGACGGCGCCGTTTTGCGACAGCAGCAAGGCGGAGCCCAAGCCCTCGCAGAGATCGTCGAGCGGGTTGAAGGCAGAGCAAAGGCGAGAGCAATCGTCGCGGCAAAACCCCATAGCGGGATGTCGCGGTAACGACCACCGTAAGGAATGGATCTTCCAAAGACCACCTGACCCAACACGGATCGAGAGAAAACCATCATGGCCCTACCAGTTTCAGCACAACGCAAAGCAGAAGAAGCGAACCGTCTGTCGAGAGAGGCAGCGGACGCATTGGCAAGTCCGGATCTAACAAGAACACCGGAATCGGCACCATCCGAAACGACGAATGCCGAGTTGGAAAAACTGCGAAAAGATCTCGAGGCGGCAAACGAAGCACTGGCGCGGGAGAAGCAATACCACCGCCAGATCCGCGGCAAGTACGACGCGGAAGTTCCACGCCTAGCAGCCGAGGTCAAGACGCTCGCAGAGCAAGTCAAAGCAGCCGAGACAGAACGCACACGCAAGATCGAGGCCGGGGAGCTTACGAGCCTCTCGGACGCGGAGCGCGGCGTTGCTGGCGAGGATCTGGTGCAAGTCATCGCGAAGGCCGCGCGAGAAGTTGCGGGCTCCGAGATTGAAAGGCGCCTCAAGCCTCTCACCGAACGAGTGGATTCCTTCCAGCGAATGAGCGAGGCGAACTACAACGCCACGCTTGATCGCGAGGCTCCGTTCTGGGTGACTCAAAACGACGATCCACGTTTCATCGCGTGGCTGCAAGAGGTCGATCCGGAAACGGGACGGCTTCGCGACGATCTGCTCCAAAGAGCACACGCATCAATGCAGGGTTTCCGAACTGTCGAAATCTTCCTCGCGTTCAAGGAGGGCAGAGAAATTGGTGCGCGAGCACCGAAGCCACCGAAAGCCAATCCCCAAAGTCCAAGCCCAAATCAAGATTCCGCAGGGGGCGACCCCGTTCTTACGGACGACGCCAACAAGGACAAGATTTGGACCCGTGCGCAGATCTCCGAGTTCTATGCGGACAAGCGCAAAGGGCTCTATAAGGGCAAGGTCAAGGAGGCCGAGGGTCGCGAACTCGAAACCGACATTACTGCCGCGTATGCGGAGGGAAGGATCAGAGGTTAGGAGCCTCAATCACCCGACGAAAGCGGCTCAGGAGAAAAAAATGAAATCGAAAATCCAATCCTTTTTCACAGCACTTCTCGCGTTCGCGCTAGCGCCGATCGCGAGGTACTGTGAGCGCAATCTGTTGATGTACGTAGTTGCGTCAGCCGCCGGCCATCCAGCTTATTCCGGGACGTTCATTCCGGAGATCTGGTCCGGCAAACTCGTCGAGAAGTTCTACGACGCCACGGTGTTCGGCGAGATCGCGAACACGGACTACGAAGGCGAAATCGCATCGATGGGCGACAAGGTGCATATTCGCACCACGCCGACCATCATCATCCGGGACTACCAGAAAGGCGGGACACTGCAAACGCAGCGCCCGGAGTCGCCGAACAAGACCCTGGTGATCGACCGCGCGAAGTATTTCAACTTCGTCATCGACAACATCGACCGCTATCAGTCGGACATCGCGCTGATGGACGATTGGGCGGGCGACGCTGGCGAGCAAATGAAGATCACGATCGACACCGGCATCCTCGGCGACATCTACGCCGACGCCGCTGCCGAGAACAGCGGGCTCACCGCCGGTCGCAAGTCCGCGTCCTACAACATGGGCGTGACCGGAACCCCGTTCGTGGTGACAGCTGCAAACGTGCTCGACCTCCTCACCGCCGCTGGTGGTGTTGCGGACGAGCAGAACTGGCCGGAGTCCGGTCGGTGGTTCGTGATGCCGGCGTGGATGCGCGTGGTCCTGATGAATTCGGACCTCAAAAACGCGAGCCTCGCGGGCGACGAAACCTCGATCCTTCGCAACGGCCGGATCGGGATGGTGGATCGCTGGATGATCTACGTCTCGAACAACGTCGCAAGCGTCACGGACGGTGCGTTCACCGCCTACAACTGCGTGTTTGGTCACAAGTCGGGCCTCACCTTCGCGTCGCAGATGACCGAAATGGACAGCCTCAAGGCAGAGTCCACGTTCGGCACCCTGGTCCGCGGGCTGAACGTCTACGGCTACGAAGTCATCAAGCCGGAATCAATCGGACACGCCTACGTCCGGAAGGGCTAAAGCGCACTGAACCAAAGGGGCTGCTTGCACCAGAGCCCTCTCCCTACTTCTTAGAAGGAAAGAACGATGAAAATCAATCTCACACATCTTGCGCGGCCCTTGGCACGTCCTCCGAAACTGAGTTTCGCGGAGGCCATGCTTCTCCCGCTTCACGAGCGCGCGACGCGCTACATGAAGCAGATGGGCCTGATGTCGGAACTGACGTACTCCTATCAGGGTGGCGTCTCCGGCAACTCAACCGCAGCTGCACCCGTGTTCTCGAATGCGGGGCATTCCGTCATGGAGGTCAATCTCGACTTCGCGGCGATTGCGGCGGCGCGTATTGCCGCCGGCCAAGCGGCTCTCGGTGCGGGCGACATCCTGGAACTCATCGGTGTCTCGGCGGGGATCATGGTGCATACCGTGGCTCTGCAAGTCACTACCGCGGAGGGCGCCGTTTCGGTTTGCGACGTCGGCGATGGTACCGATCCCAACGGCTTCCTCGCTGCGGCAGACTTGAACGTGGTTGGCTGGACAAGCAACCTCGTGACGGTCGGCTACTCGATTGCGACAGCCGGCGGACGCCTGTACGTCGCAGACGACACGATCGACTTTATCGTGACGACCGCGGCGACCGACGTTGCCGTATGCCGTCTCGTGGTCGAACTGAGCGACCTTCGCTCGAGCCGGTAACAAGGTTCTTCGTTGCCCTGACTACCCCCCCGTGGTTAACCCCTCGGGGGGCTTTTTTTAGGAGAGGAGCATGAAACGGTACTTGGTCAAACGAGCTACGGGCGCGGTGTTCATCTGGACGGAGAATCTCGCGAAACGTAAAGACCTCGATGAAGTCTACGCAGGCACTCCCAGCGAGGCAGTGGACAAGCCTTCGATCGCGGACCCGCGCAAGGTGTCGATCTCAGACATCGAAGCCATGAGCAAGGCGGACATCCTGATCTTCGCTACCGTGAAGCTCAATCTCAAGGTGTCGGAGGGAATGACGAAGGGCGAGATCCAAGATCTCGTCAAGGAGGCAGTCATCCTGCAACCGACGACTGACGCGGAAGCAGCTGCAACCACAGTCGGCCCGTTTGCTACCGGACGCGATGCTTTGAGTCGCGCTGGCGATCGTGCCGCGGGGACGGAAAAGCCTCATGCAAGCGATAACGCTGATCAACCTGTGCGCGCGTGAATACAACGACATCCTTTTCGCTCGTATAGCGAAATCGCCTGCCGGAAACGTAGCGAACTGGCTCGACTACCTCAATGACGCGCAGCGCGCGGTTGCGCTAGCGCGCCCTGATTCCAATGCTGTCACCGAGACGGTCCAGCTAGTACCCGGCACCGTCCAGACGATTCCTGCGACCGCCGTGCGCCTGATGGACGTCAGCCGCAACCGCGGATCTGACGGCCTCTTTTCCGGTGACACGATCCGGATGGCGGAGCGCGACGTGCAGGACATGGTTTCGCGCTCGTGGCACAGGACGCCGACCGGCACGATCATCCGAGAGCTTTTCTACAACGACAAGAAAGATCCCCGAACCTACTGGGTGCGGCCAGCTGTTCCGCCTGCGCCCTCGACCGTCTGGATCGAGATCACGACGTCGAAGCTCCCCGCCGACCTGACGGACGCCGACAACGACGCGATCGCCCTGCCGGATACCTACGGGACGCCGATGCAGCAATGGATGTTGTATCGCGCGTACTCGCTGGCGACCCAGGCCGCGAACCAGTACCAAAGGTCCACATCGTATTTCAGTGCGTTCTTCAACATTCTCGGCGTGAAGCTACGCAACGATATGTGGCTGTCACCGAACGCGCCGGACATCCTTCCAAAAGTGGAGGCAGAGCGTGGCGACCGTTAACCTTGAAGATTTCCTGGATCACGTTCTAGCGGAGGTTCGACTCGCTCCGGAGGATCTCGCGATCCAGAAGATGCGCGAAGTAGTGCGCGACTTTTGCCAGTTCACTCGAGTATGGCAAGTGGACGGCGTTCCCATCACCATCGTCGCCGGGACGCCGGAGTATCAAATC
>Ga0307376_10004540_pt1 | contig 12708 bp, 15 predicted proteins | sample TR2MG_FD_202536 | JGI IMG/M metagenome (GOLD analysis project Ga0307376, IMG submission 202536) | Soil microbial communities from Risofladan, Vaasa, Finland - TR-2 | ecosystem: Environmental > Terrestrial > Soil > Coastal area > Acid sulfate soil | place: Finland: Risofladan, Vaasa | collected... | reverse complement strand
AAAGGACAGTTTTCGTCCGGATATGTATCAACATCAATTGTTTGATCAATGGTGGCTGTAGCTCAGTTGGTAGAGTCCCGGATTGTGATTCCGGTTGTCGTGGGTTCGAGCCCCATCAGTCACCCCAATAAAATAAAGGCTTGCAGCGATGTAGGTCTTTTTTACACCTTGCGGATTTTTCCCAATGTAGGCTTGGTGTAGGATTTTCAGAGCTATACGGGGTAGACACAGGCCACGTGCCGAATGCCACATGGCCTATGCGTAAGAAGAAAGATCGGAATGTGCCAGAAATGGAAGTTGACTTGACGTTTACAAAGTCACTCACTCAATTTCAGAAGCATAACCCCCCAATCTTGCTAAGCTGCGCGGAGCGCGACGCTGAAGTAATGCCCCCTTGTGGGGCATCTGCTTCAGCGTCTTGTTCCGACACCCCACCATCGGAATGCCTGATACACTAGTGTGGTGCGGCTAATGCCAATGTAGACTGTTCCGACACCCCACCATCGGAATGCCTGATACACTTTCACGGCTTCGTCAAGCTCGGCATTTTCAGTTCCGACACCCCACCATCGGAATGCCTGATACACTGCACATGGACGACATCGCATCGATGTTGGCGTTCCGACACCCCACCATCGGAATGCCTGATACACTAGATATTATTGCAACTCAAAAAAGAATGCAGTTCCGACACCCCACCATCGGAATGCCTGATACACTTTTGAAACCAGCACTCGAATAGTCCCATCAGTTCCGACACCCCACCATCGGAATGCCTGATACACTTAAAGGTGAAATCAAGCGGATCATCACTAAAGTTCCGACACCCCACCATCGGAATGCCTGATACACTTCACCCTGCTACCACAAGCCATAAATTGCTGTTCCGACACCCCACCATCGGAATGCCTGATACACTTGGTACTTAATCATATATCACGCCTACCAGTTCCGACACCCCACCATCGGAATGCCTGATACACTAGCGTAACTCAAATAGGAGAATGAAATGGAGTTCCGACACCCCACCATCGGAATGCCTGATACACTCCGCGCTCGCGCCGTCCGCAGAGTAGCCATGTTCCGACACCCCACCATCGGAATGCCTGATACACTCATAGAGTGTTGCAGCGTGTGCCGGTTTGATGTTCCGACACCCCACCATCGGAATGCCTGATACACTCGATATTGTAATCATTGATGAAGGAAGCCTGGTTCCGACACCCCACCATCGGAATGCCTGATACACTCCGTAGAGCTTCGCCTTGCGACTGACTTCTGTTCCGACACCCCACCATCGGAATGCCTGATACACTATGCAGCGCACCAAGGCGCTCGGGCTACTCGTTCCGACACCCCACCATCGGAATGCCTGATACACTGACAAAGCCCGCAAGGACGCTGAGGAAGACGTTCCGACACCCCACCATCGGAATGCCTGATACACTAGTAGCAAGCGGACAGAGAGCTGCATAACCGTTCCGACACCCCACCATCGGAATGCCTGATACACTCCCAACAACAACCTGCCGTACAACCTACCGGTTCCGACACCCCACCATCGGAATGCCTGATACACTGAACCCACTAGCAATCGTCGGCGCGGTTGAGTTCCGACACCCCACCATCGGAATGCCTGATACACTGCGCAACCCACGCATCCCACACCTGTGCCGGTTCCGACACCCCACCATCGGAATGCCTGATACACTTAACCGGATTTCCGGTCGGTGACGTAATCCGTTCCGACACCCCACCATCGGAATGCCTGATACACTTTCAAATCTTAACGGTCATTTGTCTCTGTGGTTCCGACACCCCACCATCGGAATGCCTGATACACTTTTTCATCAGCACGAGCAGAAAGCCCAAGCGTTCCGACACCCCACCATCGGAATGCCTGATACACTTGTGTCTCAAAGCACCGGACGCCTAACGCTGTTCCGACACCCCACCATCGGAATGCCTGATACACTTTGTGCACTTGTGTTGTGCTGATGGCCACCGTTCCGACACCCCACCATCGGAATGCCTGATACACTAAGCAATGAATTAAGCATAACGGCCCCCCAGTTCCGACACCCCACCATCGGAATGCCTGATACACTTCAATGTATGACGCCGCAAAGGTTGCCGGTGTTCCGACACCCCACCATCGGAATGCCTGATACACTAGTATGCCTTTCACCCCGGTTGGCTCAAGAGTTCCGACACCCCACCATCGGAATGCCTGATACACTAAGAAATTGCATGATAATTACTCCTCTTTAGTTCCGACACCCCACCATCGGAATGCCTGATACACTAAGGGTGGTGACTTAATCATCATGCCAGACGTTCCGACACCCCACCATCGGAATGCCTGATACACTTGTTTGCCAATTCTTCATCGTGCAACATAAGTTCCGACACCCCACCATCGGAATGCCTGATACACTCTTACTTGAAATACTCCCTTTTCTGGATGCGTTCCGACACCCCACCATCGGAATGCCTGATACACTACCAAGGAGAGAATAGCCATGCCTAACTAAGTTCCGACACCCCACCATCGGAATGCCTGATACACTACTATATGGGGTATGATCGTGTTTAGCTTAGTTCCGACACCCCACCATCGGAATGCCTGATACACTGAAGGCAAATACGGGGAAGAGTGCCTCTACGTTCCGACACCCCACCATCGGAATGCCTGATACACTATACCCAATTGACAGCAAGCTGACATCAGTTCCGACACCCCACCATCGGAATGCCTGATACACTCGATGAAGCCGAAGCCAAAAAAGCCGAAGCGTTCCGACACCCCACCATCGGAATGCCTGATACACTGATATCTGGTGGAAATGGAAGGGGTTGATAGTTCCGACACCCCACCATCGGAATGCCTGATACACTAATGGCATAGACATCACGAGCAGGAAGCATGTTCCGACACCCCACCATCGGAATGCCTGATACACTCCAGCTCGACCGCACTACAAAACCTAATAGGTTCCGACACCCCACCATCGGAATGCCTGATACACTAGCACGCAACGCCGCGCCCGACAGCTGAACGTTCCGACACCCCACCATCGGAATGCCTGATACACTTAGCAGCATGGACACCATAAAGGAGAGAGAGTTCCGACACCCCACCATCGGAATGCCTGATACACTCAGTAAGAATTTAACTCGACAGCAGCACGAGTTCCGACACCCCACCATCGGAATGCCTGATACACTAGGTCGCACGCAGTCGGTTGTTTTGATTGTGAAGTAGTCTTAGAAAAGCTCAACTTGCTCCGGCTGGTTGGGCTTTTTTCTTGTTGGCCTCGGGCCAAAAAACTCGCGGGTCATGGCGTACTGTTTATCGGTTACCAAAAAGAAAACCACTTGCGCACCAGCCGGGATGCCCAAGCGAATGCGTTGTACGGTCGCTTCGGCTATTGCCATCGTGGGAAAGTGGCGCACATACAGCGAGTATTGCAACTGGAAGAAATTTTCTTGCAGCAGGCTTTTGCGGAACAGCGTGTAATCACGCCGTTCTTCGCGCTCGGTCATCGGGCAATCGTAAACTGCGATCACCCACATCACGCGCCACCCGTTGACCGCCATTCCTCATCGTCCCCGTCAATAACCAGTCCTTCGGGAAGCACCAGCTTCTTGCCCTTGCCCTCAAGGATGCGCACGAAGCTGGCGATGCTCGCATCAATCGCGGCGTGCAGTCGCATGTCCTGCCCCGCCATACGCACAGGGCGTTCGACGAAGCCAAGCAAATAGCGCTTGGCGCGACTGTCGAATCCCGGTGCCTCGCTCCATGTATCGGCTTCATCAGCCAGATGCACATCCACCAGAAAACGATATGGCTCGATGAAATCATCCGCCAAATTGAACGCATTGCCCGCGTTGCAATGTCCCAATCCCATCGTGCCATTGAGTCCGACAGCGACTAGCGCGCGGGCAATCATGGCGCGCAGCACAGCATAGCCATAGTTAAGACGTATATTCAGCGGGTCTTCCGCGCCTTCCTTGCTGCGCTTGAATGTCTCCGGGAACAGGTTGTTCCAATAGTGTTTTGCACCTTGGCCTTCTGCGTTGCTTTTGTCGCCATGCTGTACTTGCGTTGCGAGACGTTCCAAGCGCAATGCCCCGTTGCGTTGAAGCCCGCGCAAGGCGTTGGCTTGCATGGACAACTTGGCAGAAATCAGTTGTTGCCATAACTCGCCGCGTTTCTCGCTGGCATCCAGTGCGATTTGCTGACGCAGCCTGCCTGCATCCAATCCCGTAGCGGCGAGTGGTATCTGCATAGCGCAAGGCATGTGTCGCGCATCGGTGACCATCACTGCTGCCCCAGCTTCGGCGAGTGCGCGCAAGACAGCAACCGAGAGCGTGGTGGTGTGATGTTCCAGGCAGAGCACCGCAATATCTTTGGGGGAAACAAAAGTATGGTCAAAACCATCCCGTTCAATTTTCAAGCGCCCCGTATCTATGCGCAGGTGAGCGGGGTTCGCGATGACAAGGACGCGTTGTTCGGACATTTTTTAGATGAGCTTGAAACGTGCTAAAGATTTTCCAGAGGGAAACTGTAAACCATACTCCGAAGTCAGTTTCTCAACCCCTAGTGTTTCCGTAATAGGTGCCATTACTAACATACCTCCGCTCTGTGCTTTGATTTGTCTGACGAGATACAGCTTCCCGCTTTGGTTATCCATAACGGTGTCGCTTTTGAAAAAACGGATTGTTTCTACGGATGTTTCCGCAAATTGGCGTTGCCCTTCCCATTGAGTTATGGGGCGAGCCGATTTGAATCTTCCATTTTCCAACACCATCTCCAGATAGGCGTAGCCGTCATGCAACAGTCGCTTTTCATGTTTCTCAGTTAGCAAGGGGTGTTTAACGGGATACGTTCCGTCGGTACTCATATAACCCCGCCCAATTTTCTGAAGGCAGAATACTTTCTTAATTTCTGTCCTGTGTTCTCGGTGAAGGAATGGCTCTGAAAATATTTCATTTATCGACTGGCCATTGTTTTTTCGACGATCAAATTCATCTAGGATGATATTGCGCACAGTGGGGCTGACAATGTCGTTAATGTTTTTGCGTGTTTGCTCGACGGAGTCGCCAGCCATATCCGAAACGGATTTTTTGCGCGCCAATCGTGCCGACACGTCACCTTCTGGATAAATAACTCTGTAGGCAAAATCTTGAAACAGCCGCCCTGCGGGATGGCGGTCATGTTTGATAGTAATACTGCATTCGCGCACTGCTTTGAGTGCAGCGGCGCGCACATCGCGTAAAGGTGGCTCAGGCACTTCAAGGCGCAACCGTGTTTCGCTCTTCATGCGGCGTTCGCGATCTTCCGTTGATTCTCCATCACGAGGTTGCATTTTCTCCGCAGCAGCCTTGTAGTTTTTTGCCATTTGCTGAAACAGGCCGCGTGAGGTGAGAGCCAGCGTGATCGCATCGATCAGGTGGTGTCGATGGTCCACGCGTTTATCCGGGCGGCGATTAAAATCGAAGCCTGGATTTGCTTCACGGTCTTCGCGCCTTACTGGATGTCCTTCGAGATATTTCTTGAGCCTGACGAAATCTTCTGGCGCGATCGGCTTTGCCTCTGGCTTCCCTTTTTCGTTTAACTGCCCCCCTTCGTCTAACACTGGTAAATTGTTTTCATATCGAACTTCGGGAATGACAGTTTCCAGCCCCCACTTGCGGCGTAACATGGAAGTGAGTTCGCCACGCGATACAGACACCCTGTTAGGGCACAGGCATTCCAGCCATTGCGTGGCTTCTTTGGCGATCCATGAGGTTTGGTGAAACTGGCGGTCAGCAAAGCCATCTATGGATTCATCGGTGAGCACTTCGCGTTCAAAATCCTGAAGGCGCAGCAGCTTGGCTTTGCGAAATTGCTTCGGCTTCATATTTTCAAAGCGCATGGCGGCAGCCAAGACAGATTGCCAGCGCGCATCATTTCGTCCCTCACCCCATGCGTCCCACGGCGTGCGGTCGCCTTTGTCTTGGTTGCAAGCGAGATGCGCTAGCACGATTTCCGAACGCTTCAAGCCTACCTGTGTGAGCGATTTGGGGATGATGTGCTCATATTCCGTGGTGCTGCCGGACAGGGCATCTGCGAGGCCTATTGTTTTGTTGCAATAGGGGCAGAAGCTTTTGTCTTGTTCTGCCCATAGCAAATAGCGACGAATTTTCGGTGGCGTTGGCGTTTGTCCGTGTATGCGAATTTCATTTGCTGCATCGCGGCGCGCTTTTTGTTGCTTGGTGTTCTCACTTTCGCGTTCGTTGCGACGGCTGATGCCCAAGCTCATCTCGCGCGCCATTTCCACCACGATTTCGTCAGGCGGTGCGCCGAGTTCGGCAATCATCTTGTTCACCGTCCAGCGTATTTGGTGCAGCGAACCATCTACCACCGCATTGCCGGTGGATTCAGCAGCGGGCAATTTGTCCAGCCGTTTGATGTTCCGATTTACCTTCATCCGTTCGCGGTAGCAGGCTCTGACAGCGCCTTCTTCGTCCAAGCTCTTTGCGCCGTCTTCCTTATTGTTCCAGTCACCAGGCCAGTTTGGTTCCTCCAGCCATTCCGCCAGTGTGTTCAGCGCTTTGACGGAATAGGAAGCGCGCCCACCGTCGAAGTCCATCTTGCTCAAGCGGTCGAAATTGTCATGTTCCTTGATGCGGTTGACGAAGGCGATCAATTCAACGTAATTCGCGCCCCTCTTTTTCTCCGGCTTACCGTTGAAGTCCAGCAGGTATCTCTCCGGGTTAACAAAGGCTGATTCAAAACGCCGCACTCCCTCACTGGTGGCGATCTGCCTAGGCCATTCCGGGTCATCCAGTTGTTCCGGAGAGCCGAGTTCCGCGAGAAAGTTGAGGGCGGCTATTTGTGTTTTTTCATCCAAAGCTCGGAAGTTTTGCTCCAGATTCGCGGCGCGTTCCGGGTGGTGTTTCTTGCTGTGTCTATCCAGTTTGCGCAAAGCAGCCAGTGTGCTGTTGCCAAGCAGTTCTTCGCGGCTGGCGCGTTCAAGATTCAACCCTTTGCTTTGTGGCTTTGGGTGCCCGGCTTTTTCCAGTGCTTCGTAAATCTCCTCGAATTTCACCTTGTCGTTATGGTCGAGCAAGTCGCGGATTGTTTGCTTCTGGTCAGGAGTTAACGGCTCGGCACGTTTGCCAGCACCCCAACGCAAATCCGCCAGTGTTTTTTCGATGCGGAAACGTTGGAAGGCCATTTGCGCACGCGGTGCGCGCGGCAGCGTCGGTTCAAGCCCACATTGCGCTACCAGATCGGCTGCCGATTTCAGCGGGCGTTGATAGAACAACGCTTCATAGAAATATTCACGGATAGGCTTGCCATCATGTGTGCCGTTGAGCACATCGTGATGTTTGGCTTGCGTATCCCAGATGGTGTTGAATTCATGCTCGACGTGAATCTTGCGGAGTGCATATAAATTCTTTGGCGTGTTCGCATCTTCGTCTCTTTTGTTCTTCGGTTCGTCGCCGTGCTCCTTTATCTTGAGCTTGGTCGGCAAGCCATTTTCCAACCGATGTAGCAAGTATTGCCCAAGCGTGATGCCCGTGTCATTTTCATCCTTGAGTGCAATGCCGCGTTTTGTGGCGAGTTCTCTCATGTCACGGCTGAGTTCGCTGGAACCTTCCGCGACCTCGCCTTTTTTCTTGGCCTTGAACTCGCCCTTGTAACCGCGCCGTTTGGACATGCGCAGAAAGATGCGCAATAGATCAGCAAGATCGACTGATTCAATAGCGGCTTGAGCGCGTAAGTAGGGCAGGGTGCTACCATCATCTGGCGCGATTTCTTCACGCTTCAATCCGAGCAAGGTGGAAAGATGCGCAATGTGGCGCAGGCGGGAAGCACGCCGGTCAATTTGGCGGCGTTGCATCCGTGCCTTGCGCCGACCGGCTTTCTTGGAAACTAATCCAGCTTGCCCATTCTCCAGCGGCTCACTAAAAATTCTGACGTGATGCCAGATCAGCGCATCCGGTTGCCCATCCTTATCCAGCGACACCGCCGCCGCACCAACCGATGCCGTACCCACGTCCAACCCCAAACGATATTTCACCACCATAGCGCTTGCCCCCTTGAGTTTCGTTCTGTAGGATGCGAACTGTATCAGGTATTCCGATGGTGGGGACTGTCGGCAACAAGGGCTTAAATGCCCACCGATATGAGACGGGCACTTCGGTGCCCGTTTCCTTTTTTGGTGCGCCCGGCAGGGCGCACTTACTTGGAGGTGGAAGTCCTCTACTCGCCCGGCAAGGGGAAGAGTTAGCTGAACGGCAAGGGAATTCTGGGCGCACGCAGGGCGAATTCAGCGGAAGCGCAGGGAAAACTCAGGGAGCGCGCAGGGGAACCGCAGGGCAAACTCAGGGGCCCTAGCAGGGAAAACTCAGGGGGATATTCAGCGGAGTTATTTATTTATTCAATTTAATTTGGAAAAAATGCAGAAACCCCCGGAAGCAGGCCTGCGAGCGGGGGTTTATTTAAATTTATTTATCTGGAAAAATGAATAGGGATAGAGACCGGCTGATTTCAAAACAAATACCGAAAATTCCCCGGTGATTTCCCGGTGATTTCCCGGTGAGCTTTCCGGTGAGCTTTCCGGTGAGCTTTCCGGTGAGCTTCCGGTGAGCTTCCGGTGAGCTTCCGGTATTTCCCGGAGATTTCCCGACTCTTCCAGTAATTTAGCCGCTCACGGAATGCAGCCTGTCGTTGTGCCGGTGTCATTATCATTATCATGTTCTAACCCTTTCAGTGCGTTGTTTGTCCGTGCCGCTCGATCAGTTCAAGCAATCGCCATGGGTCATATTGGGAATATTCGGGGCAATCTCTGGGCGCACGCTGGCTGCATCTGGGCTGCACGCTGGCTTTTCTCTGGCTACGCGCAGGGCAAACTCAGGGCTCGTGCAGGGCGATCTGCTGGGAAGAGGCAGCCAGAACTCAGCTAAAGCTCAGCTAAAGCTCAGCCAAAGCTCAGCCAAGTCGCAGGGCAAACTCAGGGAACGCGCAGGGCAACCCTTTCAGTGCGTTGTGTGTCCGTGTCGCTCGATCAACTCCAGCAATCGCCACGGGTCATATTTCGCCTTTGGTATCAGCATCTCGCACGTTTGCTGACAGGCGCGCACTGCCACGGTCACTATGGCGTTGTGCGGGTCGCTGTCGGTATCAACATAGATAGCCCGTTGCGTGCCGGGGGCAGCTTCCAGCATGGCGATGACTTTTTGCCGCCGCCATTCCGCCCGCGTTTCCCGCTGAAGCTCAGTCAGTATTTCGGACTTGCTTTGCTTGAGTTGCTGCACCAGTTCGGGCGGCAGATTGTCCGCCGGTGAAATATCCAGATAATCTCCGTCCGCACGGATCGAATATCCCTTGCGCCTCAATTCAAAAATCAGGTCGGATGCGCCCATGATTAAATCTTCAAGTGTGAAATATTTGGGTGTGATGCCTCAGCACTCCCTAAAATCGGCGTTTTATCCGTAACACCGTCACAACCCTTTGTTGGCGGGGTTTTTGGTGTTACGTTTGGCGATTACTTAACTGTTACATTCTTTTTATCCGTAACATCCGAAGGCGTGTGTTTATTGACTTGTGACGGTGTTACGGCAAAATTGGCATTTTCTGGGGGTGGTGATGAAAGGTATCGCCTAAAAGCATCCAAAAACTGCTCCAACTCAAAACCTTTTGCAGTTTTATACGTGTCCAGCCGGATCGTTTTTGAAGCTATTCCATACGCTGCCAATTGCCGCGCAACTTGTCGCGGGGTGATCGGTTTGCCTTTGTTGTAAGTTGACCAAGCGGCCTCTTCGTCATTGCACAATGCCGCAATTAAATCCGCCGTGCTGATTTTCTCAATTTGCTTGCTCTCGAAAACGTGCTGAATATCTGCCAGCAATTCATTACTGGTGCTTGCCGTTTTATCACCTGCGCCGGATAGCGTCAAAGCCGCTGCTGTTGCCCGTGCTAACCACTCAGCACCCGCACACCCGGCAATTGCCAGCAACGGCTCCCAATTATCCTGGTCTCGGTCTGATAGCGCATCCGGCAATGCTGGGCGTGCAGTTCCGACCTGTTGCGAGTAGTCCAGGGCGAAGCGTGCCGACTTTTTAGCGATGGTAGTAAATAAATCCCTGTCCGCCTGGCGTAACCGGCCAACTGCTTCATGCGATAACTTCCGGCGCAGGTTAAATACAATCCCCCGGCTCATGGTCGTATCGGGCAAGTGTTTCTCCAGTGCAATTCCGGCAAGGGCTTTTGCACTGAATACGGGAAATGATCGCGGCTCGAAGGTGTCGCCCACGGGCACGCTGCGCAACACAGAACCTCCGCGCCGATGACCGGCGTTCACCATGCCGTGCAACTCCGCGTTGTCCCGGAAGAAGGTATCGGCCTCGTCAATCAATATCGTGGGCTTCCATAAGTCTACCGCTCGAAACAGTGCGGACGGCGAAGCGTTCGCCGCTGGTAGCGGGCGGTATGCCATGCGTCCCAGCACGTCCAGTAATAGCGTTTTGCCGCATGATTTTTCAGGGGCGTTGATGATTGCCAGCGGCGCGTATTCGACTACGTCAATGAACCAGGTGAGGGCAACCCACAATGCCGCCGCTACCGCCTGTTCGGTATCCAGCACGACAAACTGCCGGATGGCGGCCAATATTTCATCGAGCAATTGCGCCGAGTCTATCGGATCGGGGTGCGGCTCGACTTCCACGAAGGGCAACTTGTCCGCTTCGATTTCATTGGCTCGTTCGGCTTCCACTATCGCATCAAGGGTTTTTATTTGTATCCCTAATTTTTTTGCCTGGTCTTTTCTCACGCGGTCATATTCCAGCGGTTTGAGCGATGCTAACCATTGGATTATTTCATCGTCTGACTTTGCGGGTGGTGTGCCTGGCTGTGCGGTGTTTTTCGGCAAGGGGATAGCCTCACCCGATGCAATCGAAGGGCTTAAATCGCTTCCTGCGGCTTCGACTGTTTGCGCCGCGCGCTCGATAACCGGCAATGCCCATATATCCGCCGTCGTTGCCTTGCGCCCGTGCTGTTGGTGAAAGGCATTGAGCCAGTCCACCACATCACCTTTGGCTGGAAGATTCAAGGCTGCCACGTCAACAAAGGCAACTTCGCACCCTAACGCCTTCAGCTTGACCGCCGCGCGTTGTGCATAATCAGCCCCCGCCGTGTCATTGTCAGCCCACACCAGCACGTTGCGCCTGGCCAGCGGCTGCCAGTCCCCTGCCTCTACGGATTGTGCCCCACCGCTGGTGGTAGCAAGAATGCCGCGTGCTGCCAGCATATCCACCTTGTACTCGCCCTCGACAAGAATCACGCGCTCAGGTTGCCGCGCCGGATCGCAAAGCTGGTGCAAATTATAGAGCGGCGCGCCGCCTGCAAACTCGGGGGCTTTCAACTCACACCAGATACCAGCGGCATCACTGCGCAAAGGGCGTATCCACTTTTCCCCGGTGTCAGGGTGTTTCAAGCGAAGCCGCGCATACGTTATTGATCCATCGGGCGCGGTGTAGTAATGAATTGCGCCGCCGTCTTTTGGATATAGTGAAAAACCTTCTTTGCGCTGTGCTTTGGTCAATCGCAGTGCAGCGGTTTGGATCGCTTCAATATCGGATGCGCTCATCTTGCGCCCCCGTTCCATGCGCTCAACTGTTGCGCGGCCTGCTTGAAGTTCAGCCCATAGCGTTGCCGGTGGAATGCCAGCACATCGCCGCCATGCGCGCCGCACACCATGCAGCGAAAGCCGCCGGTATCTATGCGCACCCGCAAGCTGGGTTTACTGTCACCGTGGAAAGGGCAGATTACATTTTTCCATTCGCCGCCGCCTGTCAGCTTTAATCCTTGCTGTGCGAAGTAGTCTGTTGGGCTTGGCAGCTTCGCACGATCAAAACCGCTCTTGTAATTCCATCCGCTTTTGGTAGAGTAGGGGCGTGGTGTTGAGGCCGTCCCATTGCGCGGGGCGGCCTTGTTGTTTGTGGTTTGCATGGTCGCCCCCTTACGCTATACGCCTGCCTGAAAACGTGTCATGCGAGAACCACTCAGCTTTGCCCGCTCTAACGATTTTTGGATGCGCGGGTGCTGTGCCGTTATGAATGGATAAGCAAACACCATTGCCGAATAGAGTTCCTTCAGCCCCGCCCCCTTAAAAACGGTTTCAGCATTATGTTTTACCGATTCAGTCAGAAAAAAACAGGTGGGATCATCTCTATGCAATACTCGCTTTTGCCAATCAGCATCAAGAGGACATATCGGCGCATTACATTTCAGAAACCTGGGACATGACTCAGGTGTAAAATCCTGAGCGGGCAGGAATGAAATTTGCACAAATCCGGATGATGTTTGCAGGCTGTCCGGGTTTTTCATTTTGCACCGTCTTTTAACAGCGCGCGGATTTCCGCAACAGGCCACGCTAAACGGCCATTGACGCGAATTGGTTTGATTGCGCCTTTCGGTTCAAGCGCCGCCCACATCCGCATGGTTTGCGGTTTACGCATACAGTAGAACGCGGCTTGGTCAGTGCCTACGTGGGAGCGTGTTTCTTGGTCAAGCGGGGGGAAAGTTTGGTAGTGGTTCAGTTTGAAATTATCTAAATCTGCGGGCTTTATTTTATGAAATTTCGTCCGATATGCTATATGAGTGTCACAACTTGTTACAGCCTATGGAATTGTGCGGCAACGAACAGATGGAAT
>Ga0307376_10004539_pt1 | contig 12709 bp, 18 predicted proteins | sample TR2MG_FD_202536 | JGI IMG/M metagenome (GOLD analysis project Ga0307376, IMG submission 202536) | Soil microbial communities from Risofladan, Vaasa, Finland - TR-2 | ecosystem: Environmental > Terrestrial > Soil > Coastal area > Acid sulfate soil | place: Finland: Risofladan, Vaasa | collected... | reverse complement strand
TAGAGAGGCTCCTTGGAATTAAAATAAACAGTACGAGGATACTGATGAGGGTGCTAGAACTAGGTGAGACTGAGAAGTAGTGGCGAGATATCATGGCGTAAGAGCCAGAAGCTTCACCAGCCCTCACCTTAGCCTGAATTAACAGTATCGTAATACAGGGGAGGTAAATCAATGACAGAGAAGAAAACACCGGTAAAAGCACAGGAAAAGGCGGTAGTAAAGTGGAAAGGTGAGCAAATCACCGTTAGCTTTCGTGACGTGAAAACCCTCATCTGCCCCTACGCCACTGATCAGGAAGCCGCCGTCTTTCTCAAAACCTGTCAATCCTTACAGTTGAATCCGTTCGCCAACGAGATATACCTGATTAAATATGGCGAGAAGGACAAGGCGGCCATGGTCATTGCCATAGACTCATACCTGAAGTCGGCAGAGTCCAATGCCAACTTCAACGGGCATGAGGCCGGCATTGTCTTGAAGGACAGCGGCGGCAAGTTGGAATTCAGGGAAGGCTCATTACTCTTACCAGATGAGGTAGAGAAGCTAGTGGGAGGCTATGCCAGGGTATACAGAACAGATAGAGAGAAATCCTTTTATATGGCCGTCAACAAGACAGAGTGCTTGAGGTATACCAGAGATGGCACCCTGACCAAGTTCTGGGCTAAAGAAAAGCAACCGTCAATGTTACGCAAAACAGCCTTGAAGCGGGCGCTGGTGGAGGCATTCCCTTCGCTCTTTGCCGGCACTCTGTCCACCGCCGAGGTCGCCGAAGACTCAGAAGCCGAATTCCACGAGATACCAGAGGGGGAGTTACCGCCGGCCTATGAAAAGAATGGCGAAGCCTACTGGGCCAAATGGTGGGCAAAACAAAAAGAGAAGGGGCTCAGTGAAGATGATGTTCACGGCTTTCTTGGCGTCGCCAGTGTCAAAGAGGACTGGATAGGCCAGGGTCGCACCCTGGAAGAGGCCGAGAATATCATCAACAACGCTCTGGAGAAGAGAGCTAAACCGAAAGCTGAGAAACCAAAGGCAAGGGCACAACCAGCAAAGGCCCAGCCGGAGCCAGTAATAGAGGGGACAGCGGAGGAGCTGTTTACAGAAGAGGCTAAGGCTGAGCAGGTAGAAACGCCCCCGGATGAGGCAATTGAGGGCGAGGGATTCAGTATCGACCTGACTTGGCTTGACGAAAGCAAAAAAGCCCTTAAGTGGGCGGACGAGACGATGCTTACTTTTATTGCCAGCCACTACAAGGTCTCCGGTAAAACTGTAACCGAAGCCCTGGGGAAGCTGACCAGGGAGCAGGCGAAGGATTTTACCAAGGAGATAAATGGCCGACGGGAAAAACAGGCGAAGCTGATTTGAGAGAGGCAGTTAAAGAATGGGAGTTAGAGAGCAACCCGTCACCAACCGCATGAAATACGGCAAACTCCGGCGCTACAAGTGCCGCGTGTGCGGCCAGACATTCAAGGACTACTACCTGCCGGAGGACAAGAGAATATGTAGGAGGTGCGCGGAAAATGAATTACCAAAAGTTAATGGAAAAAGCTAGGCAAACTAGTAAAGAGCGCGACCAGATAGACCAAAATAGTGAGTTTGGTATGCCTGATATAAGCCCCGCAATCTTACTTCGCACTGCAATGTCTGCCATTGAGTGCGGCATAGTTCAAGAAGATTGGAATTGTGTGGCCGAGGGACAGGCCATGCTAGAAAAGCTAGCAGAACCAAGGAGACTTCAATGAAACTAGCTAACATCAAGAATACCGGGGTACTGCAGAGGCTGACTAGGGAGCAGACAGAGAGCTTTGTTAAAGAGATAAATAGTCGGCGGGAAAACAAAAGCCTTTATTTTTAGGAGTTAAGCATGGACTTAAAACCCTGGGACAAACTACTGGAACTCTTACCCCCGCTAGCTAGTTACGAGTTCGAGGCACTAAAGGCAAGTATTGCTGAGCACGGCGTGCTGCAGCGTATCCTCATACTACCCGATGGACGAATTATCGATGGCTACCACCGCTGGAAGATAGAGCCAAAGGCTCCCTACGACACTATTAACCTCGATGACAGTACTGCCTTCCTCCTAGGGCTAGCGATGAACACCGCCAGGCGACAGATGTCACCTGACCAGACAAAGGAGTTGCGAAAAAAGCAAAAGAAAATAGCCCTCGAGTTACGGAAACCACATGGTGACCAACCTCCTATGAGCCGACCGAAGGTGGCCGGTATTCTAGGAATACCGGAGGGCACAATTGCACGGTGGGAATGGGAAATAAAAAAAGATACAAGTATTGTTCGGCCGAACAATACTTGTAACCCCCCAGACCTGAAGACCAAGGTTCCCAAAAAGGAAAAACAAAGAATAAAAGAAAGGGTCACCAGTGGGGAAAGCCAGGGTCAGGTCGCTGCCGACTATAAAGTAAGCCAACAGAGAGTCTCCCAAATAGTCACGCAGGTCCAGAAGGAGGAAGATACAGCCACTAAGAGGGAAGAACTCGCAGAAAAAGGAGCTGAGTTGGTGCCACCAGAAGGAACAAGGATTGAGAGTGGCGATTTTAGGGGGGAGCTTGGCCAAGACATTCCCGCTGATAGTATTGACCTTATTTTTACTGACCCAAGCTATGGTGAGGACTATTTAGACCTATGGGGACCTTTAGCCGAATTAGCAGTGAAGGTTCTCAAGCCTGGGAGGTTTCTTTTAACATATTGCGGAAAGCTTTACCTCCCCTCCATTTTAGCTAAACTTGGTGAGCATTTGGAGTATTACTGGATAGCCGGCAAATATTATGATCAGGGACATAGCTTTTTCCGGTCTAAAAAGATATGGGACCAGTGGAGACCAATCCTGATCTACCAGAAACCCGGGGCGCCCACAGACCATGAATGGTTTTTGGACATGATACGAATGGGAAGCCGAGAGGAGGCTAAAGAATTTCACGATTATGGCCAGAGTGTGGAGGATGCAAAATATTATATCAGCAAATTAACAGTACCAGGTGAGATTGTGCTGGATGTTTGCTGTGGTTCTGGCACCATTGTTATAGCAGCGAAATTGTCAAATAGGAGAGCGATCGGGTTCGATGTCGATGAATCTCTCACCAAAATCACAAAGGCCAGACTCGCAGAAATCAAGGACGAGACCGTTAAGGTATCCTGAGGAATTAAGCGAGTTTGCCCAATGGAGGTATGAGACCCCCGAACTGGACTCACACCGGTTTGGGCTTACGGTAATTGATATCGACCAAGTCTTCTTTCATGATGAAAAAAACACGAAAGAGGCCTACATTATGCTTCTCGAGGTAAAGTCGCACGGCAAGACTGAAATGGAGGTGCATGCCAAGAATATCTATAATCTCTGCCACTTGGTTTTCCGTTTAGCATCAAACAAGACTGTCTCGGTAGAGTTGTGGGGGCGGCTTGAGCAAAGAAAGATAAAATATATGGGGTGGCATTTGTTAGTTTTGTCTAATACAAGACCGGACAACTCAGAATGGATGCTATGGGATAGCAAGCATCACATTAATGAAGGTCGGCTAGTTAAAATTCTGCGCTTTGAATTAGACCCCAATACCTTGCGCTCGCGGGAACTCTTTAAGGAGGTGAGGGTACCAATAGAGGTTACCGCCACTACCGCCCCGCCAGAACCAGGCAATGAAATTGAGCACTTGAAACTAAACTGGCGCCAACTTTTAAGGGAGGCACCAGCCGATGTCGGCCGAACCCCGGCAGCTGCCCTGCTCCGGAGCGCAAAGCCCAAAGCCATTGAGGAAAACACGGTCATATTATCATTTAAGTTTCCGGTCCACAAAGAGAACATGGAAAAACCGGAGAATCAGCAGATAGCCGAGAAAACCATCAGCAACTTCTTGGGCCGTTCCTGCCGCGTTCGCTGTATCTACGAGACGGAAGACAATCACTTAATCATTGATGCGGAGGAGAAATGAGACGAGCAGTTGCCCGGGGGGAGGCTCCGTAATGGCTAGACCGCAAAAGCAAACAGTCGATTACTTCCCGCACGATACTGATGCCAGCGATGGTAAGACGTTAACCATTATCCAGGCCAAGTATGGCAATGACGGTTATGCCTTCTGGTTTAAGTTACTCCAATTACTCGGCAAAGCCTCAGGACACTATTATGACTTCAATAACCCCGCTGACTGGGAGTTTCTGTTAGCAAAAACCCACCAAAATGATAAAGAAAAGGCAAAGGATATTTTGAAGACATTATCCATCCTCGGTGCCATTGACTCTGAACTCTATGCTCATGGCGTTATCTGGTGCCAGAAGTTCGTGGATAGGGTGGCAGATGCCTATAACCGGACCGTAGGAGGTGCCCCCAAAAGACCTGATTTTTTAGTTAATGTAGGAAATAAGGGGGTTTCTGTAAACAGATTGAATTTTAAAGATTCAAGGAATAATCCCTCTGAGCCTGAAGTTGATAATTTTAATGACCCAAATGCCCACCAAAAAGGCACTGATAAAAAAGCGCAAAAGGGGGTTAATGTAGAAAGTAATAAGGTTTCTGTATTAAAAAGCGGGCAATCTGTAAGCAGAAACCCTAAAAATACTACAGAAACACCACAAACTAAACTAAAGGAAACTAAACTAAATAAAGAAAGTAAAGAAAGAAAGGCAGAAACTTTATCGCAGAGATTTGGTATTTTCTGGAAGGCATACCCCAGGAAGATAGCTAAGTTGAATGCTGAGAAAGTATTCACGAAAATCAATCCTGACGAGAAGCTCTTAGCGACTATGTTGGCCACAATAGAGCGAGCCAAGAAGTCAGAAGGCTGGCTAAAGGAGGATGGCAAGTATATCCCGCATCCGGCCACTTGGCTCAATGGTAAGCGTTGGGAAGATGAATATCCAGAGAAAGGAGGACAAGGTGGAAAAGATAGGGTCTATTTTAGCGAGCGAAGTAAAAAAACTACCGACGAAGAGCGGCTTGCCAGCCTCAACCCAGAGCAAAGACGGCAGCAAAAGCTCGACGGATAAAGTGTGTCCAGTTTGTGGTGATGCCGGTATACTACACCCATTACGAGGTGATGGCACCGTTGACTACAGTACAGTTGTCCCATGTGACTGCCGGGCGGAAGAGATAAAAAAGAGGCGGGCCGAGCACCTTATTAGATATTGCCAACTGCCAGAGAGAACGGAGAATAGGACTTTTGAGACCTTTGAAGGCAGGGACAAGAAGTGTGCCGAAGCAAAGAAAATGGCTTACAGAATAGCCCGGGGCGATGGAGATGTAATATTCCTGACTCTTCTGAGCGACACCGGGCGAGGGAAAAGTCACTTGGCGATCGCCATCTGCCGTGAGTGGTTAAAGCGCGGTGCGCCGGCGAAGTATGCCTACGTGCCGGAGTTGCTCGATGATATACGAGACAGCTACCAAAAGGATGAACTCACAGGGCAGTCTTATAGCCAATTACTTGATGTACTTGGGACAGTTCCCTTGCTCGTCCTGGACGACCTGGGTACTGAGAAAAAGAGCGAATGGGCGACCGAAAAGCTACAGACTATCGTTGACCACCGCTCGAGGTCGGCTCTGCCTCTGGTGGTGACCACTAATAAACCCTTGGATGAATTAGCCAATGACGATGAGGGCCGAATATCAAGCAGACTGCAGAGAGAATCCTGGTGCAAGGTCGTGGTGTTTTGAAAGAGACCGGCATGAGGATAGAAGTCAGCCAATTACCCCCTGTTGAGTGCTCGCCAAATTGGAGGGGCAACTGGGTGCAGCGGTACCATGCGTCCGAGGTGTATCGGCAAGCTGTCTATTGCGAGAGTGTTAACATGAGGAACATTTTGGAAAGGTTACCCCAGCACCCTAGCTTCCCGTTTGAGAAAGCGCGGCTAACCCTTACCCTGGTCTTTCCCTCCTCCAGGAAGAGGGACCAGGATAACTTGAGGGCAATGTTCAAGCCCGGGCAGGACGCCCTGGTTCAAGCTCAGCTGATTCCAGACGATACTCCGGAGTACCTGGTTTTGGGAGAGATTAATATTGCGATAGACCGAGAGCAGGCGCCGAAGACGATTATCGATCTGGACGAGATAAAGAGGTTGGAAGAAGGAGGAAAGTAAGTGAAACACGCTAGACAAGACTATGCACCAATCCAAGACCCACGCGGACTGATACCAAAAGATGAGCCTGTATTCCTGTTGAGAGCCCAAGATGTCTGCGCACCATTTGCTGTCCTAGAGTGGGCATTCCAGGCAGAACACCACGGAGCCAATCAAATCATCGTTGAGTCGGCCAAAAAGCAAGCTCAACTAATGCGAGACTGGCAAACGCAACAGGGAATGAAGATACCTGATATGCCTTGAGCTGGATGAGATAAAGGGACTGGAGAAGGAGCGATGAATAGCGAGCAGCTTAAAGCCGTCCTTGCCTCGTACTGGCGCTATGTCAGGCAGTGCCCGGTGATTGCGCTGGAGGTAAGCCATAACTTGAGTGCCTATGCCGACGAAGAGAGAGCGGACGTCCTGGCGGTGGACAAAAACCGCTTCCTCATTGAGACCGAGATAAAGGTGACCCTGGCGGACCTGCGGCGGGATGCCAAAAAGTCAAAACACAGGGCCTTCCGCGACAATCTCCCCACCAAGTGCGTGGCCAGATATTTCTACTTTGCCGTTCCCAGGGATATCGCCAACAAGGCTAGCCTTATCTGCACCGATCTTTACCCATACGCCGGCGTCCTCGGCACAAACGGACTGGACGAATACGGGGTAGTGGTATATCGCCAAGCGAAGTTTTTACCCGGCAAACGTCTCACCTATCCCCAGGTGCTGCGCATCATCTTCAACCAGTCCGGTACCGTGTGCCGGCTGGCCAAGAAGGTCGAGGAGCTCACCCGGGTGCAGAAAAACCTCGAGGCTCAGCTCAAAGAATACCGCGATGTGAAGCGGTTGTCTGGACGAGATTGAGAGGCTGGAGGAAAGGAGAAGAAGATGCCACAGAAGCATTAAAAGTTATAGATGAATTAATTTACCAAATCAAAAATGGGTCGGAGTATTCTAAGAAAACTAGAGAGGAGGAAACGTGAAAATACCAATTGAACAAATCATACCAGACCCCAACCAACCAAGAAAGACATTTGACGTCGAAGCCATTAAAGAGTTGGCAAGTAGCTTTGAAAGCTACGGTGTCATCTCCCTACTAAAGGTGCGCCCCCGCGGTGATAACCAGTACATGATTATTGCGGGCGAGATGCGCTACCGGGCAGCCAAGCTCCGGGGAGATGGAGAGGTTGAGTGTGTGGTACAGGAGGCTACCGACCAGCAGACCAGAGAGATGCAGTTTATTGAGAACCTGCAGCGCTCAGATATACCCCCTTTAGAAATGGGGGAAGCCTTTTATAATCATCGTAAGGAATATAATCTCACCCAAGAGCAACTACGTGCGATTGTCGGTTTAAGCAAAGACAGTATTCAACACTACGAAAGCATCTACGCCAATTTATTGCCCGTGAATAAAAATTACGTAAAATCGGGACGCCTTGATTTTACATCTGCCGCTGCCATCGCCAGCATTGAAGACCCGGCCAGACAGACTGAACTGGGCGACATTGCCGTCGGAAAAGAGCTAACCAGAGATACCGTCAAGAAAATATCCTCTATGGTAAAGGCCGAGCCAGACCGCCCAGTTGAAGACATCGTTGATGACGTCCTAAGTGGGAAAGCCAAGAAAGAAGAGATGGAACGGCTGGAAGCAGCCAAAAGAACGGCCGGCGTAATCTTGGAAACGCCTGAGGAGCTAGATAAGGCAGCTGAGGCACTTAAGAAAGAAGCCCAGAGAAAAGCTAGGCAAGCTATGACCCCTGAGAAGAGAGCACAGCTAGAGGCTGAGAAAAGGGCTAAAGAACAAGCAAAGGCTGAGGCTAAGAGGCTTAAGGATGAGGAACAGAAGCGTAAAAAGGCTGAAGAAGACCAAAAACGGGAAGAGCGTGCCGAGAAAAAGGTAAGGAAACAGTTATTGGAGAACCACAGCTTTCTTGGCGAAGTCTTAGCTAAAGCACCAACTGAACTTATTGAGGAGAGAATCTATACCCCAGAGCAAAGGGAAATCTTGAAGAAACCATCACGACCAACTACACAATGGGACAGGTTCAACGAGCTCGAGAAACTAGCGGACAAACTTTCTAATGGGCTTGCTGAGTTACCACAAACTCCCGCATTTGCCAAGATGACCCTTGGTATCACACTCCAGAGTCTTCGGGCAAGAATCGATGAGACTCTACAGAGGATGGGAATGCAAGTTGTTGAGGGGGAGGTAAAGCGTATCAAGGAGGGGTAAATGAAAGAGCGACCAAGTGATAAATGGTTAAAGAAGAAAAGGTCCATAGAGTTGATAATGTACTGCAAAACCCTGAAGAGGAAAGACCAAAAGAGGCGGAAGGACATTGCCAAGCACCATTTCGGCAATGACGGCCCCGAAGCGATAAGAGATATAAGCCGTCTACTCGAGGTCGCCTACTACTACATAATGGACACGACTGGTAAAGTGTTCGGTCCTGTGCTGTGCCATCTGCGGAAGTGTGCCAATCCGCACTGTGGTAAGCCGCTTGAGCCCTGGGCTACCGGTGACCCACTTCGGCCATGCCCTCAGTGTGGAGGTACCGAATGGATAAAGACTGAGAGTGCGTACTTCTGGTATGTGACCACTACAAAAGAAGAAGCGGCGGCAGTAATAAGCAGGTTCATGATTAATATGGCAAGCAACGCACGCCGAATTGTCGGGGGTGAGGGCAATGAAAGAGCGACCAAGTGATAAATGGTTAAAGAAGAAAAGGTCCATAGAGTTGATAATGTACTGCAAAACCTTGAAGAGGAAAGACCAAAAGAGGCGGGAGGACATTGCCAAGCACCATTTCAGCAATGACGGCCCCGGAGCGATAAGAGATATAAGCCGTCTACTCGAGGTCGCCTACTACTACATAATGGACACGACTGGTAAAGTGTTCGGTCCTGTGCTGTGTCATCTGAGGAAGTGTGCCAATCCGCACTGTGGTAAAGCGCTTGAGCCCTGGGCTACCGGTGACCCGCTCCGGCCATGCCCTCAGTGTGGAGGTACCGAATGGATAACGACTGAAAACGCATACTTCTGGTATATGACCACTACAAAAAAAGAAGCGGCGGCAGTGATAAGCAGATTCATGATGAATGCGGCAGGCAACGCACGCCGAATTGTCGGGGGTGAGGAATATGAAGATTTTCAAGCAAAAGTAGAAAGCTCGGTGGGGATGCCTCCTCGGGACTTGATAGATAGGCCGGAAGCAAAGCGGATAGAGGCCGCACTCACGGGACCATTAGTACCCTGCCCTTCCTGTCAAGAAAAATGCACTGACGATGATAAATTCTGTCCTCATTGTGGAGCCAAGTTAAAATAACCTACGGAAAGGAGAGGTCATAGTAGGCTGGAGGTGCCAAAGTAAAATATCTGCTCTCTTGCCCGCGGAGGGCGGAGAAGGAGAGTCTATAATGGGGAAAAATTATATACAAAAGAATTCAAAGGAGATCGCTGAGAGTTTTCTTTCCACACGTAGTAAGGCCGAAACAGCAAAGGCGTTTAGTATATCACCCCATGGCGTTGAGCGTGCTCTTTACTATCAGGGCTTAGGGGAATATATTGCTCCAAGCAGCCTTGACCACATAAAGTCCAAAGTGGAGAGGCCAGTTAGAGTAGCTGAGGTTCCAAAAAGTAGGCCCTCCCTACTTGGTAAACAGCCAAGTGAGAGAGGCAAAGGAGAGTTTCTAATGTCATTAGTTAAAACCCATTCTAAGGAGATTACTGAGAGTTTCCTTTCCAATCGGAGTAAGAAAAAGACAGCAAAAGCATTCGGTATATCCGAATATGGTGTTGATAGTGCTCTTTACTATCAGGGCTTAGAGGAATATGTTGCCCCAAGTGTTCTTACCATAAAGAAGCGTGAGGCGGAAAGCGCTGGTTCTGAAGAAGGGCTTAAACTAGGTCAACTAATTACGAGGCGACGCAATGAACTGGGGTTGACTACCCAGCAACTCGGCGAGAAATGTGGTGTTCGGGCACAGCAGATCGGACGTATCGAGAGGGGAGTACGTTCTCCGTCGACCGACTTACTAGAAAGCTTGACCAGAGAACTCAAGCTCGACCTGGGTAAATTTGCTGATATCCTCCAGAGAGATAAGGGTGCCTACAAATTAACCGGTAAACAGGTAACTGAGAGAGGGTTAGAACTTGCTAATGCCAGGAAATGGGCCTATGAATATTGGGAAACAAATCCAGATGCTACACCAACTCTGACTCAAGAAGCCCTGAAAGCTGCAACCGGTGAATTTGTAGCTGTGAGTACTATAGGGGGGTGGCACCTACGCTTGGAAACGGGAAGATTACCCCAGGAACCTATCCAACCCATGCCTCAGAAACCAAGCCCTGGATTAACGTGGGAAGATATAGTCCGGACTGCGCCCGATAGACTTGAACTTGCATCACTTCTCTTTGATGGGTTCATTAAAGTGCTAGCCGATCAAAGGCAGAGAATTGATGAACTCCTTAAAGAACGTGATACTTTGAATAAAACTATTGCCACTCTTAGTGAGCAAGTGGCAGCTATCACTAAAGATCGTAAAAAGATTATGCAAGAGTATGATGAGTTATTAGCTAAAATAAGGTCAGGGGGGCACTTTACTCTTGATCAGACACGACAAATATTAGGCCCAAAGCGGTAGAGACATGAAGTAGCGTAGGAGGCGAGCCAGTTAACTCCGGCTTGGCTCGCCACCGCAGCCAGTATGGGAGATTGTTATTAAGGGAAAGTTTGTCACGGGAACGACCATTGACGATGAAGAGCAAGCGAAGAAGCAGTGTGAGGAGATGCTGTTGGCTAGATTAGAAGCCGGTGGTGTGTCGGGTTCACACGGTCACGGGCTCTTCCAGTGGGTTCAGGAGTCGGTTGAAGCTGAGCGACTTTAAGCGTATAAGAAAGCTTACACGCAGAGGAGATTAAAATGGCATCCCCAACATTAACAGATAAGCAATTAGCAAAGGAATATGGCAGAAGACCTATAGGCACTGCTTTTGACCAACCACAAGAGCTGGGTTATATCTGTCCCAAAGGGCATGGGGGCGACTGCTTAACTTGGTCTGAGTTCAAAGACCATATCTGGTGCTATAAATGTCAGGTTGATTATCATTACGCTGCCGACTGCCATCTGAAGCGTATGTGCTGGATGAGTGATGAGCAGTGGCGTGATTTCCTCGCAAGATTACCAATGAAGCCTAAGATTTTAGAAGGCATCCAGCATTTTCCTGATTGCAAAATCCCACACGGCAGCAGCCCCCCAGGGAAAGTAGGAGCGTCAAGTATTCTTATTTAAGGCTGGAACAAGAGTGATAGCTATGTCTGAGCTGTCCTTTTGGACTGGCTTGGCCTTGAGAGAGGACCGCCGGCATGAATAAACAGAGGCGCTGTCTTGCTGAGATTAAGAGACTGGAGAAAGGAAAATGAGCCAGAGGAACTATATGCAATATGTGATTGACTGGACTCTCGGCCAGGAGGCTTTCAAACAGCAGGTGAGGGATCTCATTCACCGAGCGCGGAAGGGCGGTAATGTGCTTGCCCTGCCATTCAAGGTTTACCCGGGCCAGCCGTTTTTTGACCTGTTGGTGTCTCTCCTGTCCCATGTAGAATGCGAGGGTTGCGATGCCCCCTGCTGCAAGTCAAATCCAGAGGACTTGCCGCTTCGTATGCTGCCGCCGGAGTTCACTAAGCTGGCCAGTAAGTACGGCGAAAAACATTTCATCCCCGACGGCGATTCCGGGATACTGCCGATGCCCTGCCCATTCCTGAAACATAACCGATGCACCATTTACCCGGACCGCCCGCTGGTCTGCGTCCTCTATCCCTTCCAGCCCGGGGCAACGGATGGGGCCAGCAATATGATGATGGCGCTGGCATCGAGTTGCCCAGAGGCCCGGCGGATCGCCAGGGCAGTTTACGTGATGAGCTGGAGAATCCGACAGCAATTCTACGCCCTGGGAGAGGAGAACTTCATGGGCGTATTTCGCCGGTAGTAGAGATTAAGAGACTGGAGGAGTAGAGAAAGATGATAAAGCTAAAAGGTGCCGGAATGGTGATGGCGATAATGCTGATTTCCGTCTGTGGCTGGGTCGCAATCATCGCTTTTATTATTAAGCCTAATATGTGGGCCGGCTCAGCTCTATGCCTGTTTGGTGGTAGCGTCATCGGGGCGGGGATAGTCTACCTGATGAGGCGATGGTGGTTTAAGGGCATTGAGCTAAGAAGGAGAGGGTAGCGTTTAATTGGCGCTATATGCTGAAAGAAAGGAGGACGTTAAAATGAAGCACGCTAGAAATGACTATGAGGCGATTCAAGACCCCCGCGGACTGATACCGGAAGATGAGCCTGTATTCCTGTTGAGAGCCCAAGATGTCTGCGCACCATTTGCTGTCCTAGAGTGGGCATTCCAGGCAGAACGCCACGGAGTTAGCGGGCTCATGGTTGAGTCAGCCAAGAAGCATGCCGCGCTAATGCGGGACTGGCAAACTCAACAGGGGATGAAGATACCAGACCTGCCAAAGAGCAGCGTATAAGGGCTGTTATACGAAAGGAGGTTAATGGCATGAGCGAATGGCTTGATGAACCGCATAGAGAGGAATTTGAGCACGCTGGATTGAAGTGCCTCATCTTAAGACACCATGAACTGGGGCACCTTTGTG
>Ga0307376_10004536_pt1 | contig 12713 bp, 12 predicted proteins | sample TR2MG_FD_202536 | JGI IMG/M metagenome (GOLD analysis project Ga0307376, IMG submission 202536) | Soil microbial communities from Risofladan, Vaasa, Finland - TR-2 | ecosystem: Environmental > Terrestrial > Soil > Coastal area > Acid sulfate soil | place: Finland: Risofladan, Vaasa | collected... | reverse complement strand
TTATGCTGTGCAAGAGCAATTGGTAAGACAGTAGCTCTAGTAGCATTAATAACTTGGTTGCTTATTAACAATTTCTTTCCTGAAGATTATATAGTATATACTGTACCAAATAAGGCTCAATTAGAGCCTGTGTGGGCAGGATTAACTAGACAGTTTAGAAGTAACACATTTCTAAAATGGTTTGTGGAACAGAACAAGGGAATCAATAGTTCTGAACATTCCATAAAGTTAATTAACAGTTCAGTCTTATTGTGTAGAATCGCTGGTACTAGCGGAACGGGGGCTAATGTAATTGGTCTACACACCCCATTTGAAATATTAGACGAATGTATTGTAGGAACTCAAAGAGTTTTAGGATTAAATTCAAATAAAAGAGCATCTGATTTAAAAATAGGCGATGTTGTTTTATCTTGGAATGGGGAGAAAATAGAAGAAGATAGAATTAAATCTATAGAAAAAATAAAAAGAAATCAGAAAGTATTAGAGATAGGATATGCTTCTGGTTATATACGAGTAGGAGAAAACCACAGGATTTTTTCTAGTGATGGATATATATTAGCAAAAGAATTAAAAGTAAATAATTTTATTTATAGCTATAAAAATACAAGAAGAAAATATTGGAATGATAAAGAAATACAGCAAGTAGTATCTTTAATAAAGTCTGGAAAAGATGTTCCAACAATAGCAAAGAAATTAAATAGAAGTCCACAATCTATATATAAAAAATTATATTCTTTAGGAATAGCAGTACACGATTCATTTGATTCTATAAATTTAACATATGAGCAATATCAAATATTACTAGGTTCTTTATTGGGGGATGGAAGTATTAATAAATATGCTAATAGAGCAAGCTATACTACTAATCATAGTTATAAACAAATAGAATATGTAGACTGGATATATAACAAATTAAAAAATATATGTAGAAGTAAACCAAAACTTACACGAAATGGCGGATGGGGAACTTATAACTATCAACTAAGCACTCTTGGCAGAATAGAAATTCTTGATCTATATAATATACTTTATATAAATAATATAAAAACTGTTACCATGGAATATCTATCAAAGTTAGATACATTAGGATTAGCTGTATGGTTCATGGATGACGGCAGTTATGGAAGTTTATCTACACATTCATTTTCAAAAGAAGAAAATGAATTGATTTCAGAATTTTTATATTATAAATGGACAATAAAAACTAAAGTAAAAAAATATAAAAATAAAGATTTATATTATTTACAAATAAATAATATGAAATATTTTTCTGAGTTAATATCAGAGTATATCCATCCATCATTACAGTATAAGTTATATTCAGATCAACAAGTACCAAATAAAAAAATAACGTTTCCAAATAAAATAGAAGAAACCATATCTACTTTAAATAAAAAGAAAATAACTTATATTAAAGAAGTAAATACTAGAGCAAAATATTTATATAGTATTGAAGTAGAAAAAAATCATAATTATTTTGTTAATGGTATTCTTACTAAGAATAGTGGTTACTATCCTTGGGGAACATGGTTGGAGCTACAGCCTACATTAAATACTTGGCAGAATGGTTATAGGCAAATGGTTTCAGGAGTTCCTACAGGATTACGAGAACAAAATGTTTGCTATCATGCAGACCAATCAGAAACTTTATTTTCTACTCATAGAATATCAGCTTATGATAATCCTAGATTTTCAAAGGAAGATGAAGAACAAGCTATAAAGAACTATGGTGGAAAAGATTCAGAAGATTTTGCTCATTTAGTTTTAGGTATACATGGATCACCAATCTTTGCAGTTTTTGATAGAAGATTATTTGATATAAAAAAGTATGAAGTGTATCAATTAAAAATAAATGGTTTAAAAATGAAAGAGGGGATAGAAGAGTACCTTACTAAGTTAGCTTTTCTACCAGCACTGCCTTCTAATAATGGTGTTATTATGGGAGTTGACCTAGGTTATACAGACCCTACTGCTATAATAATAATGTATTTAGATAAGTTAGGTAAGTTTAGATTTCATTGTAGAATTCAACTAACAAAAGTATCTTATAATTTACAAGATAGAATAATTGATATGTTAGACACTAAATTTAAACCTTCTATAATTGGTGTTGATGAAGGGAATTCTGGAATGGCTGTTACTCAAAGATTAATAGAGTCAGAAGATTTTGCTCATAAACATTATGATAAGAAATTACTTCCTATTAACTTTAGTTCTAGTATAGTCATAGGAGAAGATTTAGATGGGAAAGAGATTAAATCAAGAACCAAGCCTTTCTCTGTATCTATATTACAAGACTATGTAAATAATCATAGAATTACTTTCTCTTCCACAGACCCTGATTTAATGACAGAGTTAGAGAGAATGACTTATTCTAAAAATATTACTGGAGACATTTCTTATAGAACATTAACCCCTAAAGGTGGAAAGAAAGGAGATGATCACTTTACAGCAGCTCTATTATGTGCTACATTATCATACTATATAGAGAATGAATCTTTTGTAAGAACAGTAGTAACTAAGAAACTAATGGGGGCTAGATGGATTTAAATTTAAATGAGAAGAAAAATTAATGTCATGAGATACTTATTATTAGTTACACCGTTTATTTTATTAATGATTTTAATAATATTAGATAACATAGAGGAGAAATAACATTGTGGTAGCAAAGAAGACTGTTAAACCTGTAGATAAAATACAAGATGATTCAATAGATCAGATAGTAGTAAATAGAGAATACTTCAAATTATGGATTTCTAAATTAGAGGAGCATCTTGACGAGCGGTGGGAATCACAAAACGTACTTCTAAACGAGCGTTGGGATGCACAAAATAAAGCGCTCATGGTTGCTCTTGCCTCTATGGATAAACGCCTCGACAGTATGAACGAGTTCAGGGAGGCACTGAAAGATAGAGAGGCTGTTACCCTATCAAGAACAGAGTTTGACCTTGCCATGAAACCTATATCAAGCGACCTGAGAGAATTGCGAGACTGGAAAAATATGGTGGCTGGAATGGCAAATGCTGAGGATTTAGCACGAGTTAATGTGATTGCTGTTGTAGGGATTATTGGGGGATTACTAGGTATCGTACTTAGTGTAATAGCTTTGTTTGGAATATAAGAAAGAATTTTAATAATTAATTAAGGTAAATAAATGGAAGAAAAAGAAAAAATCAAGTTAGTAGAAGAAGTTAAGAAGCCAAAGATTTCTCATAAGGCTAAGTCTGCTACATATGAATTTTCACGTAACGGAGGGAGTTTAAAGAATCCTTGGTCGTCAAGTCAATATGATAGATTAGATTCTGATAAACTTACAGAATATAAAAAGGTTGTGAATGAATGTAGATTCTTTTATAGGCGTGATCCTATAGCTTCAACAACAGTTAATAAATTAATTGATATAGGAATCACTGATTTAGTTGTTGATAAAGGCTCTTTAACAGATAATGAATTAAAAATCATAGATGCTATTATTCCTAGCCTGCAAGAATTTTTAGAGTTGTGTGCTCTTGAGTATTTAACAACTGGTTTAGTAATACCTGAGGTGGAATTCTTAGCAAAAACAAAATCAGAGATAACTCAATATAAAGTTAAAAAATATAATAGTCTAGAACTCCCTAGTATTTATTGGTTAAGAGATGCTGGAGTTGTTACTATTAATAACTCATTTTTACCTTCAGAGCCTTCATATTATGTTAGTGTAGCTGACGAGCTTGTTTATTTTATTCAGAGTAAAGGAGATTATAGAGACGGTACTAAAGATAAAGAGCTATATTTAAAGTTAGCGAAATTGTATCCTGATTTTGTTAGACAGGTAATAGCAGGAGTAACTAAAATAAAATTAGATAATAAATATATTATTAGAAGAAGATATTTAGCAGATTCTCCTTATCCAATTCCTTATCTATATCCAGCATTAGAATCATTAAGACATAAAAGAAATATTCGCAGAATGGATTATTCTATTGCTGCGAGAGTTATTAGTGCTGTTCAATTAATCCAATTGGGGGATAAGGATTTTCCACTTACAGAAGAAGATGAAACTCAATTTGAAGATATTAGAGGACAGATGCGACATAGAGATCAATACTCTGAAGAGTTAGAAAGAGTATATCAACTATTTGCTAATCATACCTTAAAAATTTCATGGGTATTTCCAGATACAGAAGCTTTACTTAATGAAACTAAGTATAGTAATGTTAATGAGGATATTATTTATTCTTTAGGTATGCCTAGAATTCTAATAACAGGAGAAACTGAAAGGTCAGGAACATCTTCACCTGAGTGGGCAACACTGTCTCCTATTAAAACAATGGAAGAATTTAGAAGGAAACTAATAGTTTTAGCTGAACATGTTGTATATGAAACTCTAGAACGGAATGGAATTAAAGGAAGACCTCATGAAGTAAAATTTAAAAATATAAATATGCACGAATATGTTTCATTTGTAGAAGCCCTAGTAAAATTATATGATACTGGAAACTTATCAAGAAAGAGTCTTACTGAAACTTTAGGATTTAATTTCAATCAGGAAATTGATAATAGAGTTGAAGAGATGGAACTGTTTGAAGAGAAAGGATTGCCTTCTTTTAATGAGACACCATTCTCTCCAGGTCCAAGTAATGAACAGAATCAAGAAGAACAACCTAAAGAAATTAAAGAAGAGGAAGTAAAAAATGCATAAATCTATCAAAATTCCATCAAATATGGTACAATATAATAAAGAGGATGATGTTAATCCAGAAATTTTTGAAGCATTAGCCTCGCCTTCTTTAAATCCTGGCGTTAGATGGACTAAATTTATCTTAACAGATAATAAACCAAATGCTAATAATCAGAGAATTCCCACATCAGAATTTGATAATCTAATTAAAACAGGACGCTATATGCCATTAAAAATGGCTGAAGGTGCAATTAAAGAAGGGCATGATGGTGCAAAACCTATAGGTGTAATAACTCATTTACAAAAAGTTAAAGATCAGATTATAGGACTTGCCGCTTTGTGGGAAAGAGAAAGACAAGATGATGTTGACATTGTAAGACTTAGGTATGAAAAACATGAACCTTTGGACTTATCTTGGGAAATAGGCTATAAAGATTCTAAGATAGACGAAGATACTGGCGTAGAGTCATTGTTAGAAACCAGTCTTAATGCAGTAACACTTGTCGGAATTCCTGCTTATGCAGGGAGAACTATTATAACTGCTTTCGCCTCTGAGGACGAAAGTAACGAGGAGGAATTACCTTTGGACGAAAAAGATAAAAAACAACTTGAGGATTCTTTGGCTTTAGCTAATGATAAAATTAAGACCTTAGAAGATACAGTTAAAGCAAAAGAATTAGAAGCATCTAATTTACTTACAGAAGTAGAACAACTTCGTGAATACAAGAAAGTAATTGAAGATGCTAAAGAAAGACTTTCTAAAGCAGAAGCTATTAAAACTAAATTCTCTGAGGCAGGTATCGAAAAAGAAGATGAGTACTTTACGTCTAATATTGATCGCTTGCTAGAAATGGGAGAAGAGGCTCTTGATTTTATGATCCAAGAACTTGTAGGTTTTTCAAAAGCATCAGCAGAAAAGAATTCTGAAGCTTCATTTAATTCATCTATTCCTAGATTTGCTGGAGATGAACTATCTAAAGAAAGTATTGAAGATTTAATTAAATACTTAAAAGAACGAAACACTAAAACCAATGGAGGAAATTAATGGAGATTCGTAACTATCAAGACATAATGGGTACAGTTGCTATTGAGGATATTGTAGAAGGACGTATGGTTCTTCTAACATCTTCTAGTGAGACTCATGATTTTGGAAGTCAGGAAGATTCGCCTGGAATTAAAGTTCCTGCCAATTCTACTGAGGCTGATGAAGCTAAGTACATTTGTGCTTTTGCTGTAGATAATAGGTCACTACCTATTTATCAGCCAACACCTGCTCTTTCATATGCATTACGTGGTGGATTTGACCAAACAGCTAATGTTCCATTTTCTGCAACGGTTTATCTTTCACACCCTGGAAATATGGTTGGACAGACAATTCCATCTGGTGAACCTGCACTAGCTTTTGCTGGTGGCGTGTTTACAGTTCCATCAGGATCATTCATTTATCATGCTAGTTTAGATGCAGGCGCTTTCTTAGTTGCTGCAAATACTGGGGATGATGGTGCTGGTGAAGGTGGAAAATTAAAGTATTCTGCATCAGCAGGTATTGGTAAAGTTATTCAATACAACTCTACCACTAACGAACTAACTTTCAGAATTTTTGACAATTAATCTTTTAGGAGGATTAAAGAATGGATAATAAGAAAAAGATGGAAGAAGCTATTGCATCCCTAATGAAAAGTAATAACAGGGAAGCATTTGCTGAATTACTGGTGGAGTACGTAAAGCCAGAACATATTGCAACAGACTTTGTTAGTATGTTGCTAGATTCTCGTAATCTTAAAGCAGGCGATGCCTTAGTTAAGAAAATGAGAAAAGGTATTGAAGTAAGGACTTTAGTTCCAGGCTCTATCCATTTAGCTAGCGAAATCACTGTATCAGAACGTATGAACTACATTCTAGATGGTGCTGATGTTAAGGTTACTTGGAATGAGTGGGAATTAGAAGCTGGTGATATTGGTACTGTTGAAGAAATGAGAGCTGAGATGTTATTTAAACTCAAAGATTATTTCCAAAACAAAGTCTTCTCTGCATTGACAACTATTTGGACAGCAGGAAATACTCCAGATAACTATGTTAGTGCTGGTGGAGCTATCACCGAAACCCTATTAAAAGATGGTATTGATTATATCAATCAAACGGTTGGTAAAGTTAAAGCTGTCGTAGGTGTTCGAGCTGCTCTTACTCCAATTACTACTTTCGGAGCTTTCTGGAAAGATACTGGTGGAACATATTATCACGGCGTAGATAGTCAATTAGAAGAAGTTATGAAAACTGGTTGGCTCGGTACTTACTATGGTGCTAATATTGTTGCATTAGACCAGCAACACGACAATCCAGAAGACTATAATGCTCTGTTGCCTACTGATAAGATTCTTATCATTGGTGACAAAGTAGGTGAGTTTATTACCTACGATGTTCCTAAGTGGAAGCAATGGACAGATATGGCTCCTACTCCTCCTCAGTATTTCGTAGAACTGTATCAACGCTTTGGTATGATTATTGATAGAGCGGCAGGTATCTATGTAATTGGAGGAATTAGTTAAAGATTTTTTCAAATGTAAGATTGTTGGGGGAGATTAATCTCCCCCAAAATAAAAAGGAAAGGATAATAATTTAATATGAATGATAATACATTTATGTCTCCAGAATATTATGCAGCTATGCAAATTGGTAAACCATTAAAGGTTTATAAAAAAGTTATCTTAGCTAAAGTATTCGTGCAAATTCTTAATCCGTATAGTGGATTACCAGAGGGAACTATTTTACAAGGAATTCCATCTAGAAATGATGAAGGATGCTTCGTACCTATTTGGTCAGCCAAGGAAGATGTTTTCTTTGTTTCTATGAATAAAATTCATATCTTAGATGGAGCTATTAGTGAAGTTCCAGTAGAAGTTTATATGTCTGCTATGTCTTTAGAATCAGACGATAAGAAAATAAACTATGGTTCTTTTACTGAGCAACAGGTAGAAGATATTGTTAACTCAAAATTTATGTCTTTAAGAGCTACTTTAAATAAAGCAGATTCAGAATCATTTATTTATAGATTGTTAGATAAAGCTAAAGAACTGGAAAAGTCAGATGCAATAACTAAAGCTATTACAGCTAGACTTTCAGAAATTCAATCACTTGAGGTTAGTAAGGAATAATAAATGGCTATAGAAACTTCCACCAATCTAGATTATCTTATTCCTTTTCTAAGATTAAAATTAGGAGATATGGATTCAGATAGTTATAGATATGTAGATTCTTGGTTAAGAACTTCTTTGGTAATGTCTGTAAAGACACTTCAAAGATGGTGGAATCATCGCTATCTAGTAGACACTGACTACAATGTATCTAGAAATTCTAATTATACTTTCCTATTCTCCTCACCACCTATAATTCAAAATTCAGATGAAGAGCCTATTTTATTAATGGCATCAATAATCATCAAATCTGGCTCGTTAGAGTCTAATTCGTGGGATGTGGGATCATGGAAAGATAATGAAATTTCTTATTCAAATATTGAAGGAAGTAAGTCAAGAACTAAATCATGGATGCAAGATTGGGAAGAATTAACTATACTGTTAACTCCTCCAGATAAAAGATTAGCTCAAGCTAGAAAGGGAAGTTTACCAGGATTTTTAGAGAATCCATTTGAAACTAAATTAAATTAAAAAAGGAAGGTAGGAGATCATGGAAGAAAAAGGCTATAAGATTTTGGTATGGGGAGATGGTGGAGCACCAACAGGATTTGCAAGAGTAACTCATGAAATAATAAATGGTTTATCTAATAATATAGATGTACATCATTTAGCAATTAACTATAGAGGCGATCCTCATAACGAAAGACAAAAGATGTATCCAGCCTTATTAGGGGGAGATCATATGGGTATAGGTAGGGTACATGACTTTGCTAATATGGATTTTGATCTTGTATTTATTCTTAATGATATTTGGGTAATAAATGAACAATTAAGAAGAATAAAAGAAACATGGAAAAAAATACCGCCAATAGTTGTATACTTTCCAGTAGATGCTACAGGATTTCAACCAGGATGGTTTCAACATTTTGATATAGTTACACAAGCAGTTGTATATACCGAGTTTGGTAAAAGAATAGTTAAAGAAACTATTCCAGAGTTAGATGTGAAGATAATTCCTCATGGAACAAACACAAAAGATTTTTATCATATTGATAAGTATGAAGCAAAGAAAATTAAATATAAACCATTTCCTGAACTTTGGGAAGATTCTTTTATAGTATTAAATGCAAATAGAAATCAACCTAGAAAAAAATTAGAATTATCTATAGAAGGATTTATTTTATTTGCAGAGAATAAACCTAAGAATGTTTTGTACTATCATCATGCAGGATTAAAAGATATAGGTACAGATGTTATTGTCCTAATAAAAAGATTTAATATGCAAGATAGATTAATTATTACTAGTACAGAACAAAGTTTACAAAGAGTTCCTATTAAAGAACTCAATATGATATATAATGCTACAGATGTAGGCATAAATACATCACTAGGAGAAGGATGGGGACTTACTAATACAGAACATGCAGTTACTGGAGCAGTACAGGTAGTACCTGATCACTCAGCATGTGCTGAATTATTTGAAGATTGTGGATTATTAATACCAACAGCAATGAATCACACATATTTAAATACTATGACTATTGGTAGATTAGTAAGACCAGAGGATGTAGCAGCTCAATTAGATAGATTATATCATGAAGATGGGTTACTAGAAAACTTAAGCTCTAAATGTCAAATGAAATTTTCTCAGTATGAGTACTCATGGGAGTTTGTAGCTAATAAGTTTAATGAATTATTTAACGAGATAGTATGGCAATAACTTTTCCTACTAATACAGAAGAAACTATAGATGCAATAAGAGGAGTTATAGGAAGAGATGTAACATTCTACTTAGTAGATTATACTACATGTTCTTCTTGTTCTTTAGATACTCTTACAAATACATCTACAGATTCTTTCTGTCCTACTTGTTCAGGAGTATATTATATTCCTGTACCTTCTGGAGTAACTATAAGTGGTCATGTTACTTGGGGGAATACAGATCAATTAATGTGGGCTCCTGGTGGACAAGTATTTGATGGAGATTGTAGGATACAAATAAAATATACATTGAATAATCTTGATACAGTTAAGAACTGTGAATATGTTGAAGCCGATAACATTAGGCTAAGGGTGGACAAACATATTCTAAGGGGGGTAAAAGATTTAAATAGGATTATTATATTGTTAAGTGAGGAGGAACGGGAAAATGGGAATTGATAAAGAACGTGGTGTGGTTGTACAGGGAATGGATATTCTAGATGTACTAAAATTTAACATAAGGAAGAATAAAAGATTTCAAGCTGAATTTCTACAGGAAGCTGAAAAAATTCTACCTAAAGACTCACAAGAATTTAAAGCTATTAGAAAAGTTTATCTAGATATTTCTAATGAATTTATGCGTTCAACTTTTAGATCAGTATTTGGAGACATTGAATATCTTTTATCAAAGTATGATTAATGAAAGAAATACTTGATTATTTAAAAGAAGCTAAAGACACTACTAATATTATTTTAAAGGAAATAGAGAATCTTAATAAAAGTGCAAATATATTATATAATGCTATTTATAATGCAAGAGAGGCACTTGAAAATCCAAAAGATTCTAGAGAATTTAGATATAAAATAAAGAATTCTGTTTATGAAAGTGCTGCTGATCTTTTATGGGAGAAAGTAGAACCAATTTTAATAGCTTCAGTTGAATTTGATTCTTTAAAATTTTCAGAGCCTTTAAAAGAATGTATATATAAATCTTATACGTACGACGTAGAAAAAAAGACTGATGATGAATTTAATTTAAAAATTCGTTTAGATAGATCAGCAGGAACAATTGCTGATTATGCTGATGGTATAACATATGCGAGAGAGGTTTTAGGAATAGGCAAAGGAAATCCAATATCAGCTTCTGCTCTTTGGGGACTTATATTCTCTGCGGGCAAACTAGAAAAAACTGTTCTAAAGAAAGTTGGTAAAGGTAAGAAAGCTAAAACTATTGATGTAACTGAAAAATATAAAAATCAGTACAATAGAACCATGGTTTTGAGGATGAAAGGTTTTGGTGGAGAAGCTCCTTGGTGGAATATGTTAGAACAAGGAACAGGAATAGAACTAACATCCTCTAGAGGAGGATATCCAACCCCTTCATATGGAGCAAATAATTTTATACATGAAACAGAAAAAAAAATAAGTGAAGGTATAAAAGGAAAACTAGCTACATACTTAGAAGAATTTTTAAATGAACTACGAAATGATATAAATAGAAATTATAAAGCTATAGTTCAAATTAAAATACAAATTAAAGATTTAGAAGAGGTTACGCCAGAAGATTTTAAAGTTACAGTAGAACGAATAAGGATACATCTTTTAAACTATTATAGTGATCAAAGAATTAGTTTAATAAATAAAGAAAAATTAGAAGACCTTATTTCTAGAGTTATAAGGGGAGATTGGATACCTGATAGAATAGATTTAGGTTCTAGAACTGCTGGAGCACCTAGAATTAGAACCCTTAATATTGTAAAAGAAATTAAAAGACTTTTAAAAGAAATGGATGAATTAATAGGATAATGGAATTACAAAGAAATCAAGACACTTCATTAATATACTGGATACAGAATTTACTAGTAGACAGTTCATTTATTAAAGTTGTAAGTGAATATACAGCAGAAGAATTAACAGTTCCTTCTGTTGTTATAGAAACAGGAAATACCACAGGAAAATCTTTTGAACTGGGCAATCCAATGGTATTATTAGATAGAGCATATATGTTAACCGTGTATGCTAAAAATATAACTCAAAGAAATGATTATGCCTATAAAATCTTCAATGAGTTAACACAAGCACGTATCCCTGTATATGATTACTCGGACGGTGTTGATGATCCTGAAAGATTAGGAACATTGCTGTTTGATGAAGGTAGAATAAAGCCAGCGGTTGTTGTGCCAGAATTGGTCACAGAAATGTATTACAGGTCTATCATATTCTATACAGCTATTTATGATTATAACAATTAGGAGGATTTATATATGGGTAGATTAGCAGTTCCCTCAAAAGAAATTGCTCTTAGGATAGTAGGTCCTAGAGACTCTTTCTTCGCTTCACGTATTCAGAGAGTGAACTTAGGTACAGATTATCCTACAACTGATGTAGATGAATTGGGGAATCCTTTACACGCAGGTACGACTAAAGATGCACCTAACATTACTTTCACATTTTCAGCTTTTGATGTAAGCATTAAAATCTTTTCTGCACTTACTGGTACTGATGCTACGACATATCCAGGTGCAGGAGTTGATATTTCCGAATTAGGAGATATTGATGCGATTTTATATATCAAAGACGCAGACGTAGCAGACTATGTAAGATCAGTTCATGTTAAACGATTAAGAATTAGAGACTTTGCTTTCAGCTATTCAGTAGAAGGAGAGTCTACCGAAGACTATACTGCTATTGGTTCTAAGCGTAGAAACTTTAAGAATGATGTAATAGTAGATAAATTTACTACTGGAACAACTACTTTTACTTTATCAGAAACTCCAATTCAATTGAAGGACGGTAATTATGTTCTATCTGTTGTACTGGATGGAAAATATCTAACAGAGTCTACAGGGGTATTAGTAACAGGGGAATACTCATATGCTACTGGAGATATAACAACCTTTGATACTAGAGTAACACAATGTTTAGTTGTTTATCATGCAAGTCCAGCAGGAACTAATTGGTCTGATATTTCAGATTCAACTATTCCAGCAGCAATTCGTGGTAGAGATGTTAAAGTTGAGATTGGTGCAAATGGAATTGACAGAGTTCAGTCTGTTACTATTAATGGTAACATGCAACCTGACCCTGTTAGGGAAATGGGTAATCGAGAAATCGTTGGCTATCAGTCACAAGTACCTACTGTAGAAGGTCAAATTTCTGTATTAGATACTGATATAAGATTGATTGCTTTGTTAACTACAGGCGATCCTGATTCTACT
>Ga0307376_10004535_pt1 | contig 12713 bp, 13 predicted proteins | sample TR2MG_FD_202536 | JGI IMG/M metagenome (GOLD analysis project Ga0307376, IMG submission 202536) | Soil microbial communities from Risofladan, Vaasa, Finland - TR-2 | ecosystem: Environmental > Terrestrial > Soil > Coastal area > Acid sulfate soil | place: Finland: Risofladan, Vaasa | collected... | reverse complement strand
GTTCCATTTACTCCGATAACATTTTTGCCCTAATGTACAAAGAGCTCAGTTACTTCACCCCGGAAGAATATGCAGTCTATTTCGACCTACTGCAAAACATGCTGGAGCACATAGACCCGCCTATGTTGATTGTCTATCTAAGAGTCTCTGCCAAGGAAGCCATCAGGCGCATTCGGAAAAGAGGTAGGCCAGACGAACTGGACGTTGAAGACAACTATTGGAGAAAGCTTTGCTCGTTTTACGATGAAACATACCGGCATTATAAAGGTAATTTACTTGTGATAGACGTTGATGACTTGGATTTTGTACGGTTTAAGGAGCATAAGACGCAGATCATCGGTGAAATAAAAGAAAAGTGGCAGTCCCTGCTGGGATCTGAAAGTGCATCCTAAGATTTCGCTAAGCCATTCTGGACGACGCCTGTTGAAGGTGTTTCTTTCCTCTTTTGCCCCGGGAAAGGACACGCCCGTCTTCGTCAGTCGCTTTGGTGTGTCTCGGGGATAAGTCTCCGGGAGCGTCCCCGGGTCAAGGCTATCTTTTTCGGGAGAGGTTTGGTATTATCCTGGTAGCGCGTTCAAAAAACCAGGAAGGGGTGTGTGTTATGGAAATACTGCCGGGCGTTCATCTGGTGGACAATGTGGTCATGCCCGGACCGGGCGGGGTCAACCCGGTCAACGTGGGCCTGTTGGTGGACGGTGGCACCATCACCGTAATCGATGCCGGGCCGCCGGGAGCGGAAAAAGCTATCGGCGATTACGTGGGCGGGATCGGCTATCCGCTGACCGCGGTAAGGCGCATCATTATAACCCACCACCATGTGGATCATACCGGGGGTCTGGCCGGACTGGTGGAGCTCACCGGCGCCGAAGTGTGGGCTCATGCGGCCGATGCCGGCTTCATCGACGGTTCGGTGCCCCGTCCGGTGCTGGAAATGCCGGAAGAACGGATCCGGGCCTTCCTGCCCGCCGCCACGGCGGAGGAAATAGCCGTCGTACGGGCCCGGATGAAGGAATTCATGCGTGCCCGGCCGGCCAAGGTCGATTTGCGCCTGGGCGGCGGCGGGGAGGAGTTGTCCGTGCTGGGCGGCTGCCGGATCCTACACACCCCTGGTCACACCCCCGGCCACATCTGCCTGTACCTGCCCTCCCGGTCCCTTCTGATCAGCGGTGACCTGGTGCGCTACGAACAGGGACGGGTTGCCGGTCCGCCACCCGGTTTTACGGAGAATCCGGCGGAAGCGGCGGCATCCCTGCGCCTGGTGGCCGGCTTGGCCTTTGAACACCTGTACGGTTATCACGGGGCCTTCCTGCCGGCGGAGGCCGGCCGTCTGGTCGGCGAGTTGGCGGCCGGGTAGGGGGAAAAGGGGGAAGACCGTATACGAACTGCCGGTGCCGGAAATGTTGCTGGCCGGATAACTGTATGAAGAGCACAGGGCCCGGTTCACGCAGGATCCGATTCGCGAATCACAATAACACCAACACCAGGGAGAGGAAGATCTTATGCTGCTGTCATTCAAAGGCATCCAGCCCCGGGTAGCCCAAAACGCGTTTATAGCCCCCGACGCCACCCTGATCGGTGACGTTACGGTGGGAGAAGAAGCCAGCATCTGGTTCGGCGCTCGGCTGAGGGGCGACATGGGGAAGATCGTCGTCGGCGCCCGCAGCAACGTTCAGGACAACGTGGTCATCCACCTGGAGATCAACGGGCAGGCCATCATCGAGGAAGATGTTACGGTGGCGCACGGCGCCATCCTGCACAACTGCACTCTGAAGAAGGGCTGCGTGGTGGGCATGAACGCCGTGGTGCTGGATAACGCGGTAGTGGGGGAGGGGGCTATGATCGCGGCCGGCAGCGTGGTGGTGCCGGGCAGTGAGATCCCGCCCCGCTGTCTGGCCGCCGGCATCCCGGCCAAACCGAAGAAGGAGCTTTCCGGCAGTTCGCTGACCTGGGTGGCCAAGAGCGCCGACACTTACGTCCGGCTGGCGGAAAGCTACCTCAGGGAAGGCACCGGGCGGGTATGAGGAAGAAAATTTCCTGGAGCCCGGGATTATTCTCTTGACAATGTTTACAATTACTAAAGGCCGTGATATACTATTACCGCCTGAGGTTCAGGATCAAGCAAAAGCGAAAGCCTCCACGATTGCCATCGGTAGCGGGGAACAGGCCATGCTTTTTCCCCTGGTCGCCGGAGGGCAATAGGAATTCAAGGAGGTTTTTTTGTGTTCGAGGACAAAATCCTGACCTGTCGTGACTGTGGTAGAGAATTCGTCTTCTCGGTATCCGAGCAGGAATTCTTTGCAGAGAAAGGGTTTACCAACCTTCCGGGCCGTTGCCCGGAGTGCCGGTCAGCCCGGAAGCAGAACGATCGTGGTCGGGGCGGCTATGGCCGCCAAGAGCGGGAAATGTTCCCGGCTGTGTGCGCCGCCTGCGGGCGGGAGACCCAGGTACCGTTTCAGCCGCGCGGTGACAGGCCCGTTTACTGCCGCGACTGCTTCACACAGAACAGAGGTTACTAAAGGACTTAGAAAAAAGACCGCCGGTTTAACCGGCGGTCTTTTTTTGCGGGTAGGGCTGAATCGTTTTAGCTTTCAGGGGCCCGGGGGATGGGAATTCATGCCGGTCCGGAAGAGGGAGAGGAATTCTGGCCGGCGGGACCTGGAGACGGGGGCCTTTTGGGCACTGATGGGACCGAGTGGCAAGACCACCCTTCTGAACATCCTGGGGACCGCCCCACCGGGGGCCGGTGGTGGACGGCATCGACCTCTTCGCCACCCCTGACTTCTCCACGGGGCAAGCCCCGCAGGTTTTCTGGCCTTTTTTTCTATAACCGGGACGCTGTCTCAGGGTCGTAACCAGGAAAACGGAACGAAGGTTTGGGTAGGTATGTGACCGGGCTGATTTGGTTACATCTGGTAGGAGAAGCCGGAGGAGAAGGAGTCTAAGCCCTGTTGGACCCATGTTAGTTTTAGCCCTGAAGAACGTTTTGAGAAGAAAGGGTATCGCCGGGCTGGCCCTTTTGGGCGTAGGCCTCGGCAGTGCCCTGATCATTGTTTTGCTCTCCCTGTCAGGGGGCCTGAACCGGAACCTGGATCAGACCGTCTCCGCTCTGGCCGGCAAGCTGGTGGTGTCACCGAAGGACGCCCTGTTCGGCGGCATCTTTTTCGGTTCCGGCACGCCGCTCCCTCCCGGGGATCTGGCGACGGTGCGCGGGACGGCCGGCGTGCAGGGGGCTTACGGCCGGGTTTCGGCCGCCCTGCACCTCCCGGACCTCCCGGACCTGCTCCTGCCGTTGACCGGCTATTCCCCGGAAGAGATCCGGGCCACCGCCAATACGCCCTTCGCCATGGTCGTCCAGGGACACGCCCCCGCCAATGACCGGGAAATAATCATCGGCCAAAGGCTTTTCGAAACCCTCTCCTTCATCGGCGACAAGCTGGCGGTGGGCGGTACTTATCCCTTCCTGCTGCCGGACGGAGACACCATCGACCTGCGGGTGACCGGGGTCTTCCAAACGCGGGACGAGATAGCGAACACTTGCGTCGCCGGGTTTATCAGCCTGGCCCGGCTCTTCGCGGCCATGCCGTCCAACGATTATTCCAGCCTCAGTGTCAGCGTGGCACGCCCGGACTTGGTGCTCCCGGTGGAGCAGGCGGTTCTCGGGGAGTTGGAGGGTAATGGTCCCGGTGTTCAGGTGGTGGCGCCCGAAAACCTCCTCAATCCTCTGGAAGCCAGCACCAAGGCGGTCGACCGGCTCCTGCTGGCCATAGCCCTGGTCTGTGCTCTGGGCTGCACCCTTTTCATCTCCATCATCATGTCGATCACCGTTCTGGAAAGAATGAGGGAGTTTGCCGTGTTGAAGGCGGTGGGCTGGCGCGGCCGGCACGTCACCATGCTGGTGCTGACCGAATCCTTGTTTCTGAGCCTGGCCGGCACGGCCATGGGCCTGGTTTTGGGCTTAAGCACCGCCCTGATGGCCGGGCACTACCTGAAGTTGGGGACAGTGGCCCCGGACTGGCCGCAGATGGCCAGGATCGCCCTCCTGGCCATCCTGGTAGGCACGGTGGGCGGGCTCTTCCCGGCCCGGCGGGCCAACCGGGCGGCCCCGGCCGTGATTTTCCGCCAGGGTTGACTGGCGAAAGAAGGAATAGACATTGTCGGTCATCCGTGTTGAAAATCTGGAGAAGGCTTACGGGTGCATCCGCGTATTGAGCGGCTTCAACCTGGCCTTGGACGAGGGGGCCTTTTGCGCGCTGACCGGACCAAGCGGCTGCGGCAAGACGACCTTCCTGAATATCCTGGGGGCGCTGGACCGGCCCACCGCAGGGCGGGTGGTGCTCGACGGCATCGACCTCTTCACCCTGCCGGAAAAGGCCCTGTACCGGGTGCGCCGGGACAAGGTCGGCTTCATCTTCCAGCTGTTCCACCTTCTCCCGGCCCTGCGGGCCTGGGAGAACGTCCTGGTGCCGGCCGTGCCGTGGGGTTTAAAGCCGGTGGAGCGGGCCCGGAGCCTGCTGGCCCTGGTCGGTTTGGCCGGTAAGGAAGAACGCCGGCCCGGCCAGCTGTCCGGCGGGGAGCAGCAGCGGGTGGCCATCGCGCGGGCGCTCCTTTTGGACCCACCGGTCATCCTGGCCGATGAGCCCACCGGCAACCTGGACCGGGAAAGCGGCCGGAAGATTATGGAGTTGATGCGGAAGCTGAACCAGGAGCTGGGCAAGACCATCCTGATCGCCACCCACGACCAAGAGGTGGCCGGGGGCTGTAAGACGGTGATCAACATGGGCAACGGTTGGGCGTAGTCCTACCGGGCCTTGGGTTCCCCTCTCGCCTTCAACCTCTTGACCGCCTCTTCCAGACCCTCCAGCGTCAGCTCGAACATGGGGAAGACCTGGCTCACCAGTTCGATGGTGTAGGCTCCTTCGGCGGTATTCCAGCGGCTTTCCGGGATGGGGTTGAGCCAGGCCGTGTGGGTGAAGTGGCCGGCCAGCCTCTTCAGCCCCTCTAAACCCGGCTCCTGGTTGGCCGCATTCCAGTCTAGGGCGCCGTAAGGCATCAGCAGTTCCCCGGGGGACATGCTGGCGTCGCCGACCAGGAGGAGACGGTAGTCCGGGCCAAGGAGGTGCAGCAACTGACTGACCGGCAGGGCGGCATTCTGGCGGCACATGGGATCCAGGAAGATGTCGTCGTAGACGCAGTTGTGGAAGAAGTAGAACTTGAGGTCCTTGAAGTGAGCCGACTTATGCACGGCCTGGAAGAGTCGGTTGACCAGGGTGGCGTACTGGTTCATCGAACCGCCCGAGTCCAGGAGGACGACCAGCTTGAGCGTGTTCTTCCGTTCCCTGCTCCATATAAGTTTCAGGCGTCCGGCGTTTTTGCCGGTGGCCTCAATGGTTTCCTCCAGGTCCAGGAGCTCGGGTTGTCCCTCGTTTTGGGCGGATAGTTGGCGGAGTTTTTTGAGGGCCACCTCGAACTGGCGGGAGCCCAGGGTCTCGTCGCGGCGGAAATCGCGGAAGTGACGCTCGGCGGCCACCTTGACCGCGGAGCGGTTGCGGGAGCGGCCGCCCAGGCGGACTCCTGCCGGGTTATAGCCGCTGTGTCCGAAGGGGGAGGTGCCGCCGCTGCCGATCCAGTGGGCACCGCCGTGGTGGGCGCCGTCCTGGGTGGCCAGGCGTTCCTGCAGCTGGCGGCGCAGGTCCTCCAGATTCCAGGCCTGCCAGGGCGGCCGGCCGGGGGGCGCCTGCAGGAAAAAATCACTCTTTTTCAGCCATTCCCACACCTGGTCGGTGACTTCCGGCGGCGTCTCGATGCCCCCGAAATACTGCCAGAAGGAGCGGTCCCAACGGTCGAAATCGGCTTCGTTTTTCACCAGAACCGCCCGGGCCAGGACGTAGAAGTTATAGAGGCTGGCGCCCGCCAGACCCTGGTCCAAGGCCTCCATCAGGTCCAGCCACTCGGTCAGGGAGACCTTGAGCCCGTTTTCCTGCAGAAGGAAGAAAAAAGAGCCGAACACGGCCGGTTACCGGCCGCCCGGTCCGCCGTGGACCCGGGCGTAGCGCTGGAAGGCCTGGTGGTCCCGCTGCCTTTTGAGCAGGACGCCGGTGAAGGGCAGTTCCCGGGTTACGGTATCCGGGTCGATGCCGCCCAGCACCAGGGCTTGCACCCAGTCCAGCAGTTCGCTGGTGCTGGGTTTCTTTAAGAGACCGGGGACGTCCCGCAACCAGTAGAAGGCGTTGAGACACTGCTGGAGGAGGTTTTGCGTGAGGCCGGGGTGGTGCACCTTGACGATGTCTTCCATCGTCTCCCGGTCGGGAAAGGCTATATAGTGGAAGACGCAGCGGCGCAAGAAAGCGTCGGGCAGCTCCTTTTCGGCGTTAGAGGTAATGATGGTCACCGGTCTTTCCCGGGCCGTGATGGTTTCCCGGGTCTCGGGGATGAAAAAGCTCATCTGGTCCAGTTCCCAGAGCAGGTCGTTGGGGAATTCCGGGTCGGCCTTGTCTATCTCGTCAATCAACAAGACCACTTTCCGCGGTGCGGTGAGGGCCAGGCCCAACTGGCCCAGCTTGATGTAGTGGCGGATATCGGCGACGTCCCGGTTGCCGAACTGGCTGTCGTAGAGTCTTTGCACGGTATCGTAGACGTACAGTCCCTCCCGGGCCTTGGTGGTCGACTTGATGTTCCAGGTGATGAGCTCCATATCCAGGGCGGCGGCGATCGAAGCCGCCAGCATGGTTTTGCCCGTGCCCGGCTCGCCCCGGACCAGGAGGGGCCGGCCCAGGGACATGGCCGCGTTGACCACCTGGAGCAGTTCGGGGGTTACGATGTAGTCGGCGCTGCCGCAGTAGGAAAATTCCATGACCGATCAGCTCCTTTTTCTGACTATAAGTATACCACCATCTCCCTCTTCTCGCCAGCATCCGCCCTGGCAAAGCCGCGCCATGGGTGGTATAATATTGCATGTTGCGAGGACGCTATCCCTTATCAGTTTGGACGGAGGTTTTTTCTTGCTTTCCCTGGATGATCTGGGCAAAAAGCTGACGACCATTGACGGACGCGGTTTCAAGTCTTACGCCGCCCTGGAAGGAGTATACCAGGGGCGGCGCTTTGTCCTGTACATAGACCACGTGCAGGCCGATCCCTTCGCCCCCCCGTCCCGCTGCCGGGCGCGGGTGACGGCCAAAGACGCCGGTTTCTCGCCCCGCCTCTATGCCAACGCGGCCAGGCGGGTGGCCCTGGAGGACTACCTGACCCGCCGGTTCCAGCACCAACTGGCCCGCCTGGGCCGTGGACAGGCTGCCGTGGAGATGCAGCGCCCGGGCCCCGGACAGGCTGCCGTGGGGATGCAACGCCCGGGCCGTGGACAGGTGGAGATGCAACGCCCGGCTGCCGTGGAGATGCAGCGTCCGGGCCAGGAGATCCTGGCCCGCACCGCGGTGGTTATTACCCCCGATTTTCTGGAAGCCCGCTTCACCGTTAACCTGCCGGCCATGGGCCGGACTATCCTGGGCCGGGAGGCGGCCCGCATCTTCGTCCGCCTGGTCGGGGAGATCGTGCAAAGCTCCCTGTTTTGGTCTGCCCTGGACGAGGCGAAAGTCCGAAACTGGGTGGAGACGGCCGAGGACCAGGCGGCCCTGCGCGGTCAGTTGCCCGCCCTGGGTCTGGTGGCTTTTGTGGCTGACGGCTCCGTTCTGCCCCGGGAGACCGGGGTCAGTGACCTGCCGGCCAAGGGGGAAATAGTGCCCTTCGTCTCGCCGCCGGAACTGGCGGTGGAAATGAACGCGCCCAACCGGGGAACGGTGCGGGGGATGGGTATCCCCCGGGGCGTGACCCTGATCGTGGGGGGAGGGTACCACGGCAAATCCACCCTCCTGCGGGCCCTGGAGCGTGGCGTATACGACCATGTTCCCGGCGACGGCCGGGAACTGGTGGTCACCGTACCCGGGGCGGTGAAAATCCGGGCTGAGGACGGCCGGGCCGTAACCCGGGTGGACATCTCCTCCTTCATCGGCGACCTGCCGGGCGGCCTGAAGACAGGTTTCTTCTCCACGGCCTGCGCCTCCGGCAGCACCTCCCAGGCCGCCAACATCGCTGAGGCCCTGGAAATGGGGGCGGACCTCCTCCTGCTGGACGAGGATACCTGCGCCACCAACTTTATGATCCGCGACGAGCGCATGCGACAGCTTGTGCCCGACCACGCCGAGCCCATTGTGCCCTTCACCGGCCGGGTCCGGGACCTCTTTTCCCAGTTGGGCGTTTCCACCGTGATGGTGACCGGCGGGGCGGGCGACTATTTCAGCGTGGCCGACCGGGTCATCATGATGCACAACTACGTGGCGTCCGACGCCACGGCCCGGGTGAAGGAAATCGGGGCGCCGGCTCCGGTTCGGGCGGGCGGGCCCGTCCGGGTCACCGACCGGGTGCCCATGCCGCGGGCCTTTCTCCTGGGCGAGGAGGACCGGGTCAAGGCCCGGGGGATGAACATCCAGTACGGCCGGACGGATATCGGCCTCGGGGCGGTGGAACAACTGGTGGACCCGCTCCAGACCAGCACCATCGCCGAGATTATGCGCTACGCCGGCAAGAAATATGTGGACGGCAACCGGACCCTGCGGGAGGTCATCATGGCCGTTTTGGACGACCTGGACCGGTACGGACTGGACGTTGTTTCCCGCTTTCGCGGTCAGCACCCCGGGGAACTGGCGTTGCCGCGCCGTTTCGAGATAGCGGCGGCCATAAACCGCTGGCGAGGGCTTTTGGTGCGCTAGATCACCCCTTCATTTCGGCTGGATGGGAGGGTCACCGGTGCGGGGCAAGCAGCTCGTTGCGGTTTTGGCGGTCATCGTTTTCCTGGTGCCATGGGCGCCCACGGTCGGATCCGCCGGCCTTACGGAGCGCAGCCAGGCTATTGGGCAGGAGAAGGCCTTGCAGCAGCAGGAGCAAAGCGCGGCCCTGACTCTGCTCTCTCTGGATGAACAACTGGGGGCCCGGGAGGCGGAAGCCTCCCGCATCCAGGCCGCCTTGCCGGCCGCCGGCCAGGCGGTTACGACGGCTTCCGTCCAGCTGGCCACAGCCAGGGGCCAACTGACTTTGGACCAAAAAAAGCTGGGCCAGTGGCTGAACTTCCTCTACCGTTACGGCAACGTATCCCTGGTGGCGGAGGTACTGGAAGCAAAAAGCCTGAACGACTTCGTAAGCCGCCTGGTCTTCGTAAGTATGCTGGTGGAGAACCAGGCCGGCCTGTGGCAAAAGGCCAGGGTACAGGAGACGGTATGTGCCCGGGCGGTGGCGGACCTGCAGAAAAAAAAGGCTGCCCTGCAGCAGGAAGAGGCCGGCCTGAACACGGCCATCGGCGCCTTGCAGAAGGAACAACAGGCCAGGGATGCCTTTATGGTTTCCCTAGGGCAGCAATCGGCCACCCTGGCCCAACAGGTGGCGGCCGAGGAAGCCGGGTGGGTGGCCACCCTGCGGCCCCTGACCAAGGTGCTGGGCGACCTGGGCAATCTGCCCTGGGACGGGATGACACCGGACAGCGTGAGTTTCGGCTTCGACGGGGTGACCGCGGAGTTCAGTGACGCCACCCTCACCGGGGTACTGGACAGCGACGGCGCCAATCTCCAACTGGCTGCCACCGGTTCCGGCGTTGTCATCAGCGGCGCCGAAAACGGCGTACCTTTTGCCCTGCAGGCTTCGCTCACCGTGATGGGGCCGCGGGAGGTGCGCCTGGTGCCCCAAGAGCTGGACCTAGCCGGCTTGCCGGTGCAGGCGGCCACCCTGGCGGCGGTGGCGGGTAACAACCTCGTCTTAAGCCTGCCGGCGGAGGATCCGCAGTGGAAGCTGTCCGCCATCAGCACCGGCGCCGGACACATCGACTTCTTATTCGGGCATTGAGAAAGGAAATGCGGATGGACTTTTCGGCGGTCCTCTTCGATCTGGACGGTACCCTCACCGATTCCCTGCCCCTGATCAACCATACCTACGAGCAGGTCTTCCAGGAACTGGGCCTAGTCTGGCAGCCGACAGCAGTCATGGACATGATCGGCCTGCCCCTGCGCCAGATAGCGCGTACCTTTGCCGGCGACCGGGACGAGGAGTTCCTGCGCCTGTACCAGCACTACTATATGCGGGACCACGACCAGTGGATGCGCACCTTCCCGTGGACGCAAAACATCCTGGGCGGCCTGCAGGAACTGGGCCTGCGCCTGGGAGTGGTGACCTCCAAGGGCCGGGCGGGGACTGACCGGACCATGAGCTTTACCGGCCTGCACTTCGAAGTGGTGGTTACAGCCGAGGACACGCCGGCCCACAAGCCCGAACCCGGTCCCATTCTCTACGCCCTGGCGGCCATGGGGGTAAACGCGGCGGCGGCCGCCTACGTCGGCGACAGTTCCTACGACATCCTGGCCGGGCGGGCGGCCGGTACCTTCGCCGCTGGGGTGACCTGGGGGGCCGCCAGCCGGGAGCGCCTGGCGGCTTGTGAGCCGGACGCCATCTTCAGCGAGTGGCAGGATCTGGTCGGGTTTTTCCGGCGGAATAACCGGCCTTAGGAGGGATAGACTTGTATTTCTGGCTGCCGGCCTTGTTCATCCTGGTTTTGGACCAGGCTTCGAAGTACCTGGTCCGTCTTTACATGGTACCGGACCGGATGCATCCGGTTCTGCCGCCGTTTTTTTACCTTACCTACGTACGCAATCCCGGGGCCGCCTTCGGCTTTTTGTCCCACTGGCCCTTTCTCTCCGTATTCATTGCCTTTCTGGTGATCCCCGTGGCTATCTTTATGCGCCAGCGGTTTTTTACCGCCGAACCCCTCATGAGCACGGCCCTGGGCCTGGTCATGGGGGGGGCCCTGGGCAACCTGGTCGACCGCCTGCTTTTGGGCGTAGTGACCGATTTCCTCGATTTCCGGGTGTGGCCGGTCTTCAACCTGGCCGACAGCGCCATAGTCGTGGGGGTGGGGATAATCATCTGGTGGTTCTGGCGGAAGGAAGGGAAGATCTAGGGTGCCCACCTTTGCGATAGCGCCGGAACAGGTCGGACAAAGGCTGGACCTTTTCCTGACCGGCCAGTTGGCCGGGTTCTCGCGGGCCCACGTCCAGCACCTGCTGGTGGACGGCTTTGTCTCGGTCAACGGCGGTCCGGCCCGGGCTTCCCAGCGCCTGCGCCCCGGCGACCAGGTGCAGGTGGAATTGCCGCCGCCGGTGGAGTTGGCCGTGGCACCCGAGGACATCCCGCTGGCAATCGTCTACCAGGACGATGACCTCCTGGTAATCAACAAGCCCCGGGGGATGGTGGTTCACCCGGCCGCCGGCCACCATTCCGGCACCCTGGTCAACGCCCTGCTCCACCATGTCCGGGACCTTTCCGGCATCAACGGGGTACTGCGTCCCGGGATCGTGCACCGGCTGGACCGGGATACCTCGGGACTCCTGGTCGTGGCCAAGAACGACGTTGCCCACCAGTCCCTGGCCGCGCAGCTGAAGGACCGGCGGATGACCCGGGAATACCTGGCCTTGGTGCACGGTTGCCTTGAGGGGGAGGGTGTCGTTGAGGCGCCCGTGGGGCGCCACCCGGTGGACCGCCAGCGCATGGCCGTGGTGACGGGGGGCAAACCCGCCCTCACCCGTTTCCGTGCCCTGGCCCACTACAAGGGTTACACGCTTTTATCCCTGAAGCTGGGTACCGGCCGCACCCACCAGATCCGGGTTCATATGGCCCACATCGGTCACCCGGTGGCCTGTGACCCCAAGTACGGCGGGGGGAGCGGGCTGCCCCTGGCCGGCCAGTTCCTCCATGCCGCCAGCCTGTCCTTCGATCACCCTGTGAGCGGGGAGCGGCTGGTTTTCAATGCTCCGCTGCCCGCGGATCTGGCGGCAATCCTGGCTAAGATGGAGGACGTTCGCGTCTGAGAAGGCCGGCTGTCTCCAGGAAGAGGGCTCCCAGGCCGGCGGCGGTCAAGGGTCCTACCGGGATACCGTGCAAAAAAAGAATGCCGAAAATGGAACCGGTGACCAGACCCAGCACGACGCCCGGGTCTTTTTTCATCAGCGCGATGCCCTCGCTGTTGAGGTGGGTGGCCAGCACGCCGCCGGTCAGGGCGGTCAGGCCCAGGGGTGAGAGAAGTTGAGTAAACAGGGTTCCCACGGAAACCGTCCCGTCCGCCAGGGGGGCCAGGATGGCCATCAGGAGGAAGAGGAGCCCCGTCTCCAGGCCCCTTCTTTCCAAGATGGGGAAGACAAGGTTCAGGTTGACCAGCCTGGCGATGAGCAGGACGCAGGCCGCGATGGCGATCAGGTCGGAGCGGGCGAAGATGCCCACCAGGAGGAGGATGACCAGCATGTTGGTCCCGGACATGTTTTTCCCTCCCGGCATGATCTTCCTGGATATTTATGCCACCGGGAGGGTTCTAAGACTAATCGGCGCCGTACCCATATTTTTTCTCGTATCCTTTGAGCTTGTAGACGGCCACTGCGACCGCCCAGCTGAGCAGCAGGATGGAGATGATCACGTAGCCCAGAGAGGCGAAGTCGAGGTGCTGCAGGTAGCCCCAGAACGCCCCCTTGAAAGACAGTTCGGCGGAGAGGACCTGCATGGCCTCGACGGCGCCCACCAGCAGGGCCACCAGCACCGAAACGGCCGTGATGGTCAGGTTGTAATAGATTTTACGGACCGGTTTCATAAAGGCCCAGTTGTAGGCGCAGAGCATGAGGACGCCGTCGGCGGAG